>Ga0114979_10000967_pt1 | contig 19028 bp, 2 predicted proteins | sample S_140625_EF_Meta_FD_87315 | JGI IMG/M metagenome (GOLD analysis project Ga0114979, IMG submission 87315) | Freshwater microbial communities from Lake Simoncouche, Canada to study carbon cycling - S_140625_EF_MetaG | ecosystem: Environmental > Aquatic > Freshwater > Lake | place: Lake...
CTGTTGTCTGAGCAGTCGGTAGCAGTCCATGAACGTACAGCGTAGTAACGTGGGCAGCAGTTCAATGTGCAGCAAACGTCACCGGCACCGTATACGTTGGTGAAGGCAGCGTTAGCGTTAGCGCGGAATGTACCGCTGTAACCGAACCATCCACCGAAACCATCTTCGTCACCGTTGTAGTTGTTAGCACCGGTACCCAATTGGTAACCGAAGTACTCATTGATAGGAGCGTGCTCGAGGCTCAAAGCAGAACCTGCGAATGCACCCCAACCTGTCATAGTAGCACCAGACTGGAGGATGAAGTATTCCCACTCGTTAGCATTGATGTCAATTCCACCGCAGTCAGCCTTGAAGCCGTGCACACCAGCGAACCACTCAGCAGCTGTAGAACCGTTGTCGAATGTCATTTCAACATCCCAACCTGCGTTGAGAGCTGACTGACCAGGCAATGTAGCAACTTTAACGCGCATTGAAACCTCAACGCGGTTTTCGTAACGTGTCCAACGGCCATCTTCGATAGTGTAGTAACGGTACTGAATAGGCATAGTGTGGAGAGCCAGACCCCAATCTACTGGGTAACCACATGGGTTAGCAGCAGGACGAACTGGAGTTTCCATTACGCAATAACCATCAGGCTGAGCACCAACTGGTGGTACATCACCGAAGAGGAATTGGCTATAGCCCACAGTAGGGTTGTTATCACATGCATCTTCTGCGTTAGGTGTAGTAGGTACAGGTAAAGTGTAAACATCACATGGAAGAACCAAAGAATCCGGACAGTTTGTGAAGTATGGATCTTGTGTGTCAACGATGTTGATGAACACAGTAGCATTAGCAGTATTGCCGCAAGCGTCTGTTGCAGTCCAGATGCGGTTGAAGCTTCCGGTGCAAGGACCTGCAGGACCGCTAGATGCAACTACTGAAACGATTTGGCTGCAAGCATCGGTTACCGGAGGTGCAGGTGTAGTGTTGTTTTCACCACACTCGAATTCGTAATACGTTGGGTATTGACCGAAAGTAATGCCACCGTTGTCAGTTACGCTGATGGTGCGAGTCACTGAACTGCTGTTTCCACAACGGTCAGTAGCTGTCCATGTGCGAACAATTTGGTATTCAGCAGGGCAGATGCCTGGTACCGTAACTGTGTTCAATGTAACAGTAATTTGGTTTGCAGAAGAGCAGTTATCTGTAGCAGTTGGCGCATTGTAAACAATGTTTGCCACGTTTGTGCACTCATAGGTAGCGTTTACCGGGATGTTCGAGAATACAGGTGCTGTATTGTCGTTTACATTCACTGTGCGTGTGATAGTGCGGGTATTTCCGCAGTTATCGGTTGCAGTCCAAGTTTGCGTGTAGCTGTAAGCACACAGTGTAGCATCATATGGAGTTACATTGTAGGTAGTCTCCAATTCAGTATCACAGTTGTCGCTCCATACTGGAGTATACGCTGGGATGTTTGTACCGCACTGGCTGTTTACGTTCGTTGGTTGAACAGCAACAGTTGGCAGTTGGTTGTCAATCAAGTGGATAATCTGAATGAATTCAGCAGATTCAACGCCACAAGCGTTAGTAGCAGTGTAGTGACGGATTACGTTACCACCGCAAGAACCTGAAACGTTTTCATCCCACTTTTCCCAAGTAACGATGTTACAAGCTGCGTTCTCAACGCTTACATAGGTACCCATGTAGTCGTTGCAAGGACGGTCGATTTGGAGTGAACCAACGATAACAGGCTGATCCAGGTCGTTTACAACGTAAACGAATTGTGTATCACGACGCTCGTTACCACATACGTCCCAAATCTTGAAGCGACGCTCGATAGTGAAAGTGTGGTAGCAACCGCTGCCTACAGTGTCTTCGATCATTTCCAAGTCTGGGTAATCATCACAGTTGTCATCGATGATTGGGTAAGAAACCGGAGGAATAGTACCACCGCAAGTAACAGTTACATCCTGTGGGAAAGTAACGAATACAGGCGCAGTGCGGTCAACAACGTGAACGCGAGTAACCGCAACGGTTGAATTTCCGCAATGGTCAACTGCAGTCCATGTGTAGATACGGTCGTAATCAGGACAGTCGGTAGTATCAACTTGCTCTTCGCTGTATGCGTATGAAACAGTCAGCATATCGTCGCAGTTGTCAGACCAAACCGGCTCAGGAACGATTGGAGTTTCGTCATCGCAATCGATAGTGAAGTCAGGAGTAGAAACAGCTACTGGAGCGATGTTGTCGAACAGGTGAATGGTTTGTTCGAACATGTCAGAAACGTTACCACATTCGTCAGTAGCGTAGTAGCGACGGATTACTGTACCAGCGCAACCACCTGATACGTGCGTATCTTCATAATCCCAAGAGATGTTTCCGCAGTTATCAGTAGCGGTAACATAGATTCCTGAAATGTCAGAACACAGACGTGTGATGTCGAATGATCCTGTGATAACAGGAGCTTGTGTATCACGAACAGTGATGTTTTGAACGAAAGTGCGAACGTTATTGCAGTTGTCAGTAGCGGTCCAAGTGCGAACCAATGTGTAGTTGTAGTTACAGTTACCATTGATACGGGTTTGGTTGTAAGTTAACGAAACGCTTGCGTCACAGTTGTCGCTAGCAGTTACGTTAGCCGGAGCAGGAACAGCGTTACACTCTACAGTGATGTTAGCTGAAGGAGTTCCTGACAATACAGGTTGTGTAGTATCACGAACGTTGATAGTCTGAACGAAAGTAGCAGTGTTGCCGCAAGCATCACGACCAACCCAAGTGCGGGTCAGAGTGTAGGTGTCAGCGCAAGTGCCATCAGTTCTAACTTGAGTGTAAGTTACAGTTGGGTTAGCGTCACAGTTATCAGTAACAGTTACGTTTGCCGGGTTTGGCACAGCGTTACACTCAACAGTGATTGGCGTAGCAGGTGTATTACCAAGTACAACACCTCCAGTGTCACGAACACGGATAGTCTGTGTTCTTACAACCTGGTTACCGCAGTTGTCAGTACCACGGAATACGCGCAAGATGTCGTATGACTGTGGGCAAGCACCAGCAACCTGAGAAACAGCCAAAGTGATAGTTACGTTAGCAGTACAGTTATCAGTTGCAGTTGGATAAACAACGGCAGGGATGGGAGCTGTGCATGAGATAGTAATATCATCTGGGAACGAAGTGTAAACAGGATTAGTAGTGTCAATTACGTGAACGTAGCGAACGAGAGTAGCTACGTTATCGCAGTAGTCAGTAGCAGTCCAAGTACGAACGATGTCGTAAGAGTCCGGACAGTTGTCGTTTGTTGGAACGATTTGTTCACCGTATGTTACAGTAACCAATGAATCACACGTGTCAGCACCACGAACTCCGGCGTTACCATAACGAGTACCATCGGCACCGATTGGGTTAACGTTGCTGCACTGAACAGTGATGTCAACAGGCAATGAAGCTACAGTTCCCAAGCTACCAACGAAAGTTGGAAGAGTGTTGTCGATAAGAGCGATGTACTGAACAGTCTCAGTGTAGTTACCGCAGTTGTCGGTCGCACGGTAAGTACGAGCCAATACACCCAAGCAACCACCTGACTGAAGAACATCCGTGTAAGTGATAGTAACTTGCTGGTCGCAGTTGTCATCAGCAGTAACGAATACAGCTGTTGAACCTACTGCCGGAGCAAAGGCAACATCAACCACGTCGCATGAACGTGAAATGTAGTGTTGGTATGTATCAAAAACAGGAGCAGTTGTATCGATCAACTCGATAACCTGAACACACTCGCCAACGTTTCCGCACTCGTCAGTTGCTGTCCAAGTACGAATGATCTTCGTTGTGCAAGCATTGAGAGGGCCGTTCAATTGAACATTGTTTACATCAAAGTACTGAGTAACCTCACCTACGTAATTGATAGTGATGGCAGAAGCAGCTGAACAGTTGTCAGTTGCAGCCAAACCTGTAGCAACAGCCGGGATAGGGTTAGAACACTCTTGAGTGATGTTCTGTGGGCAGTTAGTGAATACAGGAGCGATAGTATCGTTTACGATGATGTGTTGCTTTGCCACAGTGCCATAGCAGCAGTGGTTTTCAGCATAGTAGATATAAGTGAATTCGTCTTCGTTAACACAAAGTGCTGGAGGAGTAGAACATTGAGTATCACAGTTTACGTCACCATGACCGGTGATGCACTCACCATTTACATTACCGGTGTAGTTGAACCAACCGGAGATACCGGCGTTACAGTTCTTGTTGTTAGCACCAACACCCACCTGGAAACCGAAGTAGTGGTTAGCAGGCATGTGTTGCATGTGAAGAACGGTACCTTCCATTGAACCTTCACCCGTTACAGTTGACATACCGTCAACCATTTCATAGAAGTCCCAGTCAATAACGTTGTTGTCCGCACAAATCAATCCAAGATCGTTCTTATAGTAACGGCCTTGAGCTTGCCATCCGTATGCACCGCCCCAATCAGCGCGGTCACGGAACCAGAAGTCAACATTGAATGCGTGGTTTGGGTTAGACGAGTTGATGACACGACCGTAAAGACGAGCAGTTCCGTCAACGTACTGTTCGAACTTACCACCGTTTGCATCGAACACCCAGCTAGCACTGATTCCATAGGCAGAAGCCAAATCAGGGAACCAAAGTGCCCAATCCATACCAGGGCCGAAAGCAGTGGTCAAATTGCACACTTTTTCGGCACGGCCGGTGTGGCTGGCGAATGTTGAAAGCAATTCGTCACCGGTGCAAGCATCAACAGATGCGTTAGCAAATCCGGGAACGTCGTCAGCGCACTGAACGTTGATCACCGGCTGAACGCCATTGATAACCGGACCTTGGTTGTCCACAGTGCTGATGATTTGAGTGCAGGTGCGTGATGTCGCTGGGTGACCTGGAACGGAGCCGAAAGAGGCAGTCCAAGTACGCGTAATCACACGGCTGCAACCTTCACCAATTACATTAACATCACTGTACGTGATGTTCACTGATTGGTTGTAAGGATTTACAACAGAAGCTTGACCAACGCCGCCTTCAGTAAGACCGAAGTTGAAAACGTCGTAGCACGCAACTGATGCGTCAGAGGGACAGTTAATTGATTGGGCGTTAGAGGCGCTCCAACCACAGAGAACAAAAACAAGGCTCATAGCGAAAGCCTTCAGTGTAGACGAGGCACGGAAGAATGACTCCGAGCGACAATCTGTAAACATTGTAAAATGTTTCATTGATTTGGATTTAATTAAACAATTTGTTTGGTTAGTTTTTCGATATACGCCAGTTGTAAACAAAAGACGAATAATCGTAATACGGCGACAAAAATAGATAAATAATCGTCCAAAAAAAATAATTTTAGCTTACCAACACAAATTGTTAAAAAATTCAGTTCTATTCTGTTGGTTTTCAACAAGATGAAAATACAAAAAAATTAGATAAAGTGTTATAAATGGGGGGTGAAAATGGTTGTTGCGGCATCGGAAACGGGTCTGATGAAATGAAATAAATGGGTTGGTGATTCGAATTGGTCAGTTCAGTAGGTCAATTCAGCGAAAAAAGTTGCGCCACCCACCCTGATTCGATCCCCCTCAGTCCAAACGACCATTCACTAGTCATTCGTCATTAGTCATTAGTCATTTGTCATTAGTCATTAGTCATTTGTCATTAGCCATTTGTCATTTGTCATTAGTCACTAAAAAGAAAACCCCCCTCGTTGCCGAGGAGGGTTTTCACCATGTAAGTTCTCTAAAACTACTTGTTGATGATCAATCGCTTGATCTGAACATCCGAACCATTGGTAAAGCGATACATGTAGATTCCGGTAGCCAGAGCTTCAGTATCGAAGCTTACCTGATATGCATTTCCGGCTTCTACTACGCCGCTGTATACATCAGCCACTTTGCGACCACTCATGTCGAAGATCTCGAGAGTGGTGGTAGCGGTGTTGATGGTCTTGAACGAGAATTGTGCAATGTTCCGAGCAGGGTTTGGTGCAACCTCTACGTCACTCAGACGCTGTGCATCGTCAATTGCAGGAGTAAACACATCCGGCATAAGCGCGCCTGTATCTACGGTTGGGTTAGTGCCTTCATAGCTGATGATCTGTGAGCATGTGGTGCTGTTACCCGAGCAGTCGGTTGCAGTCCACTGACGAACCACCCAATAATCAGGGCAGCAATCAAGATCGAGTGAGAAGTCACCCGCACCGAACTGTTGCGATGGCGCAGCATTTGGGCTTGTTACAAACGTACCGTTGTAGTTGAACCAACCACCGAAACCGAAGTTTGCGTTGAAGTTGTTAGCTCCTTCGCCGTACTGGAATGCATAGTAGTTGTTGCTTGGTGCGTGTGCCAGGTTCAATGAAGAACCGGCATAATCACCAAAACCAATCAACTCAGCACCTTCTCCATTTTCCAACAAGAAGTACAACCAATCCTGGTAGTTGTTGCCAACCGGAACACAGTCTGCTTTGTAGCTTGTCAAGTGGCCCATCTGTGAATTCCAGAAATTATAATCATAACCTCCTGTAAATTCTACGTCAACAAAGAATCCGGCGTTTGGATTGAGCACGTTCACCATTGTAGCTGTAAAGTGAATGTTGTCTTCAGTGCGAACAACATTACCTTCTACCAACTCATAGTAGCGATAAGCAACAGGCATTGCGTTGAGCTGCATTGCCCAATCGATGTCAGTGCCGCCAACGTTGACTCCGCAAACACCGCCTGAAGCATGTGTTGGAGTTGATGGATTGCAGTTAGCCAATACACCCGGCTCCGGCTGATCGCCGAAGAAGTATTGAGTGTAGCTTACAGTAACAGAATCATCACAAATGTCATTCGCTACCACAGTGGCTACTGGGGGAAGTGACTCGTCGCATTCCAACTCGATGTCATTCGGGCAGTTCACAATTACAGGAGCAATGGTGTCAACGAATGTGATGAGCTGGATGTATGGAGTGCTTGGGTTTCCGCAAGCATCCGTTGCAATCCAGGTACGAATGAAACGTGGGTTACAACCAACGATAGTCTCAGCACCATTAGTGAAGGCATACGTAATTGTACTGCAGTTGTCAGTAGCAACAGGTTGAACAACCGGTGGAGTTGTGCCGCACTGATAAGTCAATGTATCAGGGCTTACAGATGTCCAAGCCGGACCAACGTTGTCATCAATAGTTACGGTTTGTGTTGCAATGGTTTCGTTGTCGCAGCTGTCGATAGCCTTAACGCGACGGATGATGGTGCGCTCAGCAGGACAGTTTCCTTGGATAACAGAATCAGGCATTGCAACGATGTTCAAATCATCATCACAGTTGTCAGTGAACTGAGGGTTGAATGCCGGAATTGGCGCAGTGCATGATAAGTTGATTGTCGCATTAAATCCGCCTGCAACAGGAGCAGTTTCGTCCGTCAGGTGAATGAACTGTGTGAATGGAGCAGAAGCGTTTCCGCAAACATCCGTTACAACGTAAGTGCGGATGATAGTACCTGCACAACCGCCTGAAACAAACTGATCAGTCTTTTGAACGGTGTACTCGCTGCATGTTTCCACGATAGTGATGTAGTTACCACCGGCGTTATCACATGGACGTTCAATTTCAGTGTCGCCGCTAACAACAGGAGCTGTAGTGTCGATGACGCGGATATTTTGAATAAAGGTGCTGGCATTGCCACACTCATCTTCTGCTGTCCAAGTGCGAACAGTCAAACGGTTGCATGAAGTTCCCGTGGGTTGGCTGTTAACATAGGTGTAGGTTATGGTGCCACAATTGTCGGTCGCTGTAGGTTGAATTACAGGAACAGTTTGTCCGCACTCGTAGTTGTAATTTATTTGGTTGTTTGCACCAAATACAGGAGCCACTATATCACGCACTAAAATGGTTTGTGATTCAACAGCTTGGTTACCGCACTGGTCAACTGCACGGAACGTGCGAACGAGCAAATACGTTTGAGGACAGTTACCCGGAATCGTATCAATATCCGAATGCGTAATGATTACTGTTGAGCAGTTGTCGCCTGCCGTCGGCATGGCATACGTTGGTAAGGTCTCGTCGCAGCTGATGGTATCGTTTGCAGGGAAGTTGATGAAGTAAGGATCTGTTGTGTCAACGACGTGAACAACTTGTGATGCTGTATCTGCATTGTCGCAGTCATCGATTGCAATCCATGTGCGGATAATGTCGAACGATGCATCGCAACTGTCATCAGTAAGAACGATGTTTTCATCATAGAGGATTTGAACATCATCATCACAGTTGTCTGTTGCAGTAACAGGAGCAATTCCGAAGTAGTTGCCATTGCTTCCCATATTGATGGAGCTGCATTCAACATCATCTTCATTTGGAACGTTGTTCAAGTTTGGACGAGTGAAATCTTGAAGTGTGATGAACTGGATAGCATCAGTGTAGTTTCCGCAGCCGTCCGTTGCGCGGTAGGTGCGAGTGAGCACACCGATGCAACCGCCTGAATTCAATACATCATTGAAGATAGTTACAGTAACACCGCTGCAGTTGTCTGTAGCTGTTGGTGCAGGAGGATTCACATCACATGGAGTAGAGATGTAAATAGGGAAGGTATTAAATACAGGACCTACGGTGTCAATCACAGAGATCGACTGAACAAATGAAGTGTCGTTCTGACAATCATCTGCAGCACTCCATGTGCGACGAATGGTGTAATTACCCAAGCAGTTACCAGCAATGATAGTTTGGCTGTAGTTTACTGCAACCAGTGTGTCGCAATTGTCTTGAGCCGTTACTGTTGCAGGACTAGGAATATTGTCACAAGGCACAGTGATATTTGCAGATGGTGTTCCTTGTAAGATTGGAGCCTCATCATCAACAATCGTGATAACCTGTACGCACTGACTTCGGTTTCCGCACTCGTCTTCTGCTCTCCATGTGCGCGTCAGCAAGCGGTTACAAGCGTTTCCGCTTGGGATTTCACCGAGGTAGGTAATGGTTACAGTGCTAGTGCAGTTGTCTGTTGCGCTTACGTTGGTTGCAACGCCGGGAACAGGTTGATCGCAGTCGATCGTAACGTTATTCGGACAGTTGTTAAATGTTGGAGCGATGTTGTCGAACACATTGATGGTTTGTGTAACGACAGTTGCACGACCACAATTGTCAACAGCGCGATAGAGATTCTTTGCAGTAGTGCGATTTGGGCATACGCCTTCTTGTGGTTCGCATGCTGCGTCGCAGTTGATGTCACCGTTGGCGTGAACAAAAGTGTTGTTCATGAAACCATCGTATGAGAACCAACCTGAGATACCGTAGTTACAGTTCTTGTTGTTAGCACCTACACCCACTTGGTAACCGTAGTAGTAGTTGGTTGGAAGGTGAGAGAGGTAGAGCGCATCGCCCGCCAAATCACCTTGGCCGGTGAGTGTAGAGAAGCCGTCAACCAATTCGTAGTAGCTCCAATTGGTGTGGTTGTCATTTGCACATGGAACGTTCAAGTCATTTTTGTAAGAGCGATTACCCGGACCGCTTGCGGTTGACCAAGCATTCCAGTCGCGCTTCATGTGCAGCCACATGTCAACGACGAAACGTTCATTAGGGTTAACGCTGTTGACGATGGTTCCGAAAATGTGCGCAGTACCATCGGGGTACTCTTCTAACGTTCCGCCTGGAGCAACGAAATGGAAATAGTCGCTAGATGTGTAACCTGTCGCATGAAGATCGGCTAACCAAAAGCCCCAATCTGCACCCGGACCGAAAGCTGTAGTCAGGTTGCAACGGTTAAGCGGCGTACCTGCTGCACTCTGAAACATAGATACAGTTTCAGCACCAGAACAAGCGTCATTCGCAGTAACACCGGCTCCTGCTGCAGGGATTTGTGACAAGCACTGCACATTGATCGGAGAAGTTACACCGGAGATTACAGGGCCTTGTGTATCACGAACGGTAATGATTTGTGTGCATGAAACAGATCCTATCGATCCGCCCAATTCCTCAAGTTCAGCCGTCCATGTGCGAGCAACCACCGTCTCGCAGCTAGATGTAGATATCGTAGCGTCAGACTTCACGAACGTGTATCCTGCGCCGACGAAAACTTGAATGCTTGGAAGACCGGTAAGGTCAGGGTCATTGATGTTTTGACCACACTCAATAGTGACATCAGCAGGACAAGTAATGTTCGCAAAATCAAAATCGTTGTTGTCACCTTGAGCGATGGCAACGGTTGATGAGCCTAGCATAGCTAGTCCCATCACAGAGGACAAGAATTTGTTCGACATGTTTTTCCGAGTTTCAGAGGAAAGAACACGTCTCAAGAAAGTTGTAGAGTACTTTTTGGACATGGATTAAAAAGTGTTAGGTTAAATAAGATTAACGGGCCAAAGGTTTAGACGAATGTGTCTTTTATGGAGTCTCATTAATCAACATTGGGGGTGGATATATGAACACTTTTAGTGTGATACATGTCATAGATGGGGTGTTTGTCGATACTATGAAAAAGTATGTCGAAGCGGTTGTGTTGTGGATAGGATGTGAACAGTGTTTTTTAATGAGTGAATATTACGTTTTCATCGAATGTTGTTTGTGATGAGCGTTGGCGAAGGCGTTGTTGATGATGCGCTAAATATGTATAAACGAACAGCCCACCATTTAAATGGTGGGCTAAAGGAAAGATGGGGCGACGCACAGCAGTGCGAAGGACGCACGGCAGTGCGTCTGTACCGATCCTTCTCTACAAAGGCCCGCCGCAAATCAAGAGAGCTGCCATTCGCCACTCGCCACTCGTCATTTGTCATTCAAAAGAAAAGCCCCTCTGCTTTCGCAGAGGGGCTCCTCAAATTAGGTTATTGGCCTATGGATTATTTGTTGATGATCAGACGTTCAATCTTCACATCAGCACCATTGGTCAAACGATACGTGTATACACCGGTAGCGAGGTCGCTCACGTTGTAGTTCACGTTGTATGAAGCACCGGCTTCTACTGAACCCATGAATACATCAGCAACTTTCTTACCGGTCATGTCGAATACTTCGAGTGAAGTCTTCGCTGTGTGAGCGGCCTTGAAAGTGAATAATGCAGTGTTATTAGCAGGGTTTGGAGACACAGCAATGGCGCCGGTCAATTTGCTGCTTTCGAGTCCTTCATTAGCAATCGTAGCGTTGCCACCGTTACCGGCTGAAGCAATACCATCGAAAGTGATCGACTGCGAACAAACAGTTGCATTGCCTGAGCAATCGATTGCAGTCCACTGACGCTCTACAGAGTAGTCAGAGCAGCAATCCAATTCAAGTGCAAAGTCACCTGCACCTGACATCTCAACCAACGGAGCATTAGGCGAAGTGTGGAACATACCGTTGTAGCTAAACCAACCACCGAAGCCGTTATCAGCGCTGTTGTAGTTGTTTGCGCCATCACCCAATTGGTAGCCGAAGTAGTTGTTAGCTGGAGCATGAATGAGGTTGAGGGCAGATCCGGCATAAGCACCGAAACCAATCAACTCTGTGTTAGCACCAGGAGTCAACAAGAAATACTTCCAAGAAGCGAAGTTGGCATCGGTACCACCGCAATCAGCCTTGAAGCTGGTTGGGAATGGTTGGTCAGACCAAGTGTTCCAGTCCATGTTGCCTGCAAACCATACATCGACGGTCCAACCGTTGGCCGGGTTCATCGCGTTGCGCATAGTAGCAGTCAAATGAAGTGTGCTGTCAGGATACTGCACCAGGCTTCCGTTTTCTACAGTGTAGTAGCGGTGAGCAGATGGCATGCTGAACATGGCCATAGCCCAGTCGTAAGGATAACCACAAGGGTTACCGGCAGGACGCACTGGGGTCATCAAATTGCAATCGGCGATTGAGCCTTCTTCTGGAGCATTACCGAAGACGAATTCTTCGTAAGTAACCTGAACGTTGTAATCGCAATTATCTTCTGCTGTGACTTGTGCCGGAGCAGGCAAGGTTGAACCACATTCCAACACGAGGTCTTCCGGACAACCGCTGAGAACAGGATCGACGTTGTCTACGAAGGTGATGTATTGGGTGAATGGTACGCTTGTGTTACCACAAGCATCCACAGCAGTCCAAATACGGTTGAAACCGGTTGTGCAGCTATCAATCCAGATTGTAACGTCTACATAGTCAATAGAAATTTCACTGCAGTTGTCAGAGGCTGTTGGAGCAACCACAGGTGCGGTAGAACCGCATGCATAGGTGAAGTTCGTTTGACCTGAAACCCATACCGGACCGCGGTCATCGCTCACGTTGATGAGCTGAACATACGTGCTGAAATTACCGCACTCATCTTCCGCACGGAACGTGCGTTCGATGGTGTAGTTGTAAGCGCAATAGCCAGGAACAAGCACATCACTGTGGGTGATGGTTACATCTGAACAATTGTCTTCAGCCAGAACGTTGTCAACACCAAAGGTGTCGTTACAATCGTAGTAGCGATCTCCCGGTACCCCTACAAATACTGGAGGAGTGTTGTCGGTTGTTGTTACAACGGTTGAAGTTGAGGTTGAGTTACCACAGTCGTCGGTAGCTGTCCACGTGTAGGTGTCAGTCGTTGTGCAACCTGACGTTACAGAAGCGAATGATGATGTGATGTTCAACTCTTGGTCGCAGTTGTCGGCGAATACAGGAGGAGCGATGGTGAAGCTACTTGATTGAATGTTGTCATTTTGAGATGTTGCTTGTGCAATTTGCAATTGTGAAATTTCGGTTGCACTAAGTGCACGATTCCACACACCCACGTCATCAATCTTACCAACGAATAGTTGGGATACTATACCTGCATTGATACGGAATTTAGTGCCTGCAATAGAGTTGATGATAGCGTTTTGATTTCCGAAGGTAGATGTTGCCGTTGTCTGGAGTATTCCGTTTAGATAAACCTTGACATTGCTAACGTTATTGCCGGATTCGTAAACAAACGCAGCGTGATTCCATTGACCGACAGATGCTTGAGAGTAAGTGCGATAAATGTTATTCACATCGAGACCAATTTTTTTCTGAAGTACAATTGGAGTGAATTGATTGGCCTGAGCAGATGCTCCGTATCCACATAGGACAAGCTCTTGTGTTGAAGGATTTTCATCTTGTAGGAACCACAAAGAGATTGTTCTGTTTTGCTGTCCGAGTACTCCGTTGAAATTCGTGGTAATGTTTTGCAATGTGCCATTATTTGAGAACGCGTATGCACTCGAACTGTTTCCGAATCGGTCTGATGTCAATGAGGCACCATTAACGGTTCCATTGTTTCCATTTCCACTCTCATCATTGGCATTTCCGCAGAACGGATACCAAGCCACGAGTCCGTTTTGCAAAGCAGCAGGCATTGCGCATGAGGCAATTGGAGCTCCGCACTGAACGGTCTGGTTTGGAGTCTGGCTAACAACTGTTGGAGCTGTTACATCAATCAGGTTGATGATCTGTTGGATCATACCGGTAGTTTGGTTACCACACTCATCGCTTACATAGTATGTACGGATGATACGGCCTGCGCAAGCACCGCTCACATACTCGTCAGAGAACGTGATGTTTACGTTGCCGCAGTTATCGGTAGCCGAGATAGCGATTGTCGTGCTGATATTATCGCATGGCATTTCAACTTCTAATGCGTAAGGAGCAACGACAGGAGCAGTTGTATCTGTAACGTAGATCGTCTGTGTATACGTGCTAGAAACATTTTCGCAAGCGTCAACGCCATACCAGGTGCGAACCAAGGTGTAGTTGTGCGCACAGTTGCCGTTGATGCGCACTTGGTTGTAAATCAAAGTTGGGTTTTCGTCGCAATTGTCTACAAGGGTTACTTGAGCTACTGCAGGAACAGCATCACATGATACATTGAGTGTAGCTACAGGTAGATTGCCCAATACAGGTGCTGCAGTATCTGCAATTGAAATAACCTGTGTGCACAATGAACGGTTACCGCAGAGGTCATAAGCTTCCCAAGTGCGTGTAACAGTGCGGATGCAGCCTTCGCCTACCATCACTTCGCCGAGGAAGTTGATAGTGACGTCACCAACGCAGTTGTCTGTTGCTGTTGGGGCAGGAAGAGCAGGAAGGCTGTCTTCGCAAGCCAAAACAACACCGGGAACACAATCGAATACCGGAGCTGTTGTGTCTTCAATGACAACTTGCTGAGTTTCGATCAAAGCAAATCCGTTTTCGTTTTCTGAGCGGTAGAAGTAAGTGAATGATGTGTTGTGAATACAATCACCGTTGTCTGGCACGGTGTCGCATTCAGTGTCAACGTTCACGTCACCGTTACCTACAATGTGCTCGCCATTGACGAAACCATCGTAGCGGAACCAGCCCGACATACCGTGGTTACAGTTTTTGCTGTTCGCTCCATCACCCACTTGGAAACCATAGTAGAAGTTTGAAGGAGTGTGGTATGCATACAATACATCGCCTGCTAATGAACCAGCTCCGGTCAGGGTGGAGAAGCCGCCTTTCATTTCGTAGTATTCCCACTCAGGGTGGTTGGTTGCAGCACACGCCAAGTTCAAGTCGTTCTTGTAGCTGCGACCAAGGCTATCCCAAGTGTTCCAGTCAGCCTTATTGTCGAACCAGAAATCAACGACAAACTTTTGAGTGTTGTTGAGGCTGTTTTCGATTGTACCCGAAAGGTGAGCGGTACCATCAGTGAATTGCTTGAATGTTCCGCCGTTAGCATCGAAATGGAAGTATGAAGAGGCAACATCACCGCTTTCTTCCAGATCTTCTAACCAGATCGCCCAGTCAGCACCGGGTCCGATAGCTGTGGTAGCGCTGCAGATAACCTCAGGGCTGCCTGTTTCGCTTTCCCATGTTTCGATTTCGCCATAGAAGCCTGTGCACTCATCATAAGCGTAAACTCCATTTTGGAACCCAGGCTTGTCTTCCAAGCACTGAACCGATACGAGCGGGTCAACACCATAGATAGAGAAAGGAACGCAAGGGATTACCTCGAGCACTTTCGGACAAAGGTCATTATAGCAGTAGATATCATCTACTTTAAATGTGATGTTGTACACACCTACTTGAGCAACTGTTGGAGTCCAAGAGAACACTGCGCTAACCGGGTTGGTAGAAGCAGTGTCTTGAACCAATGAAGCGCCGGCAGGCAATACGTTGGCAGAAATGGTCAATGCTTGATCAGCATCGGGGTCGCTACCAAAGAATGACATGGTGAACGGCTGGTCTGCAGGCAGTGTAAGTGTATCTGTTGGATTACATCCGCGTGAAGATGCGATTGAAGGCACTTCGTTCGGATAAATTTCGCAGCACTCGATCGTGAGGTCATACAATACTGGAGTTTCATTCACGGTGATACCGCGGAAGAGGGTGGTACGAATTTCAACGTAACGACCGGTAACACCGGCGCAGCAGAATTCTTCGCCGTTACCAACTTCTACGAAGGGCAACAGAGCAAGAGCAAGGGCGTCGTCAGAAGCACGCGCTTCCACACGAACACCAGTCATATCTGGTGTTTCAGCATTCCAAGTGATTTTACCCCACTTGCGACCTGCAACTTGACCATCGTGAAGAACAGTCCAGCTTCCTGAAGGAACAGTAGCGTTGATAACCACGAAACCGGTCATATCGCTATAGGTGTAAGGACCTGCTCCTCCACCCAAATCAATATTCATGTCAACTGCACCAATAGTATTTCCGCCACCACCGGTTCCACCGGCATTGGGGTCGATACGCACTGCGTTATTTGTATTGATACATGCGGTCCAAACTTTTCCGTCCTTATCGATTGCGACACCGATTGGTCCGTTACCCGGAAGCGGAACGTTACCTACGTATGTACCATCTGTTTTCAAGTGACCAATAGATGAAGCGCTTCCACCGTGAGCAATCCAAACGTTTTGATAAGCGTCAACGGCTAGACCCATACCCACGTTATTACCGTGTGCATATGAACCAATCAATTCACCAGCAGGAGTCAATTTGAAAATGCGGTTGCCGGTGTACTGGGTAACCCAGATTTCACCGGTATTCGGGTCAACACCAATTCCGTAGTCGCCAAGACCTGAGATTCCGACAGCTGCCGGGAATGGTTCGCCGTTGGTGTCGAAGCGAAGTGTTGGGTTATTCGGTGAACCTGTAGACCAGAGCACGCCGTAACCGTCAATTAAACCACCGTAACCACCTACACCGATGTTCATCAGCGAGCGTGGATCGCCGGGATAGAAACTCTGACCGGTTTGTCCGCTGAGTTTTTCATGGTAGCGGTTTGAAGAACCACCTACCCAAATATCACCGAATTCGTCTACGGCGAGAGTTCTTGCTCCTGTAGCGTAAGTGCGGGTATAAACGGTGATAGCCTCGTCATCTGCGGTTGATACACCACCGAAGGTGTCGGCACCATCTGCGTTTGTCCAAGAAAGAATGTTACCAAGACCGCGTGATGTCTTAATCAGGCCATCGCCGTCACGGTCGATACACGTATTGAAGATGAATGGTGGACGCAAGTATTGTCCGGAAGGATTGTCAGAACCGTCGGCATCGCAACGGGTACCTCCGATAACAAGTCCAACACGGACTACGGAACCCTTTGAGATTCCGTTTACTGAACCGCTTTCGTCGCGGTTTGAAACCCATACGTTACCGTCTTTATCGACGGTAGTGCGAGACGGGTTTTTCCCCATACCATTAGGTGCAGTTGAATATTCGCCGACGATTTCACCTGTTGTTACGTTGATACGAACGACAGTTCCCCGGGCACTGCAGGGTACGTAAACGAAAGGAAGCGGCTGACCGGGTTGGTCGAGACGCAGCGATCCGGATACACTGGTGTTTACGCTCAGCAGAAGACCTTCGTTGAAGTCCTCGTCTGAAGTAAACGTGCGTGAACATCCGGCTGACGGATTGACGAACTGGGAATAAAGATTCTCGGTTCCCCACAGGAGAAAAAAGAGGCAAACAGCAAGTGTTTGCATGGAAGCATTCATGCGCCAACTCGTGGTTGTTTTTTGCGCAGAGCTTCCAATGGAATGTTGAGTTTTTTCCATTGAAAAATAGAATTTGGTTGTTAAACAGTGAACTAGCGTAAGCGCCAGGCAGAGGAAATAGACAGACTTGTTTTCGGCGCGAATATACATAAGTTTCGACGAATGAATAAAAAATATAGATAAAAAATTAATTATTCACGTATGAATGCCTTTTTGCAAACATGTTGTTAACAGTTTAGGGTGTGTCTTTGTTGGGAAGTCCACGAGTGAAATGAATGGCTTTAAGGGTGGCGCTGAGGTTGGATTGAGGTGTTTCTTTTGCTCAGTAGCTCGACGCAGGGGCGGTGAGGGTGGATGGAGGTGTTCCTTTTGCTGAGGGGCACGACGCAGGGGCGATGAGGGTGGATGGAGGTGTTTCTTTTGCTGAGGGGCACGACGCAGGGACGCTGAGGGCGGATGGAAGTGTTTCTTTTGCTGAGGGGCACGACGCAGGGACGCTGAGGGCGGATGGAGGTGTTTCTTTTGCTGAGAGGCTCGACGCACTGCAGTGCGTCGGGACCGCTCCTTTTTTCCAAAGGCCTGCTACAAAGCGTAAGTGCCACTTTCGCCACTCGCCACTCGCCATTCGCCACTCGTCATTTGTCATTCAAAAGAAAAGCCCCCCTGCTTTCGCAGGAGGGCTTTCCAAGTTAGGTTTTGACCTATGGATTATTTGTTAATGATCAAGCGATCGATCTTAACATCAGTGCCATTGATCAAGCGATACGTGTACACACCGGTAGCGAGGTCGCTCACGTTGAAGTTCACGTTGTATGAAGCACCGGCTTCAACCGTACCCATGAATACATCAGCTACTTTCTTACCGGTCATGTCGAGAACTTCGAGTGAAGTCTTCGCAGCATAAGCCGCCTTGAAAGTGAACATTGCATTGTTGTTAGCAGGGTTTGGAGATACAGCCATTTCGCTAGTCAGCTTGCTGCTTTCCAATCCTTCAGAAGCAATAGTCGTGTTGTCACCGTTGCTGCTTGATGCGCTGCCGTCGAAGCTGATGGTTTGCGTGCAAGTCACAGCGTTACCTGAGCAATCGATAGCAGTCCACTGACGCTCGATGGTGTAGTCTGGGCAGCAATCCAATTCGAAAGCGAAGTCACCTGCACCGGTAACATTGCTAACATTCTGGTTCTGGTTAGAGCGGAACACACCAGTGTAGCTGAACCATCCACCGAAGCCGTTTTCAGCACCGTTGTAGTTGTTAGCACCGTCACCCAATTGGTAGCCGAAGTAATTGTTAGCAGGAGCGTGAACGAGGTTGATCAAAGAACCTGCGTAAGCACCGTAACCTGTCAACTCAGCACCAGGACCAGCCTGCAACAGGAAGTATGTCCATGAAGCGAAGTTGGCATCAGTAGCACCGCAATCAGCTTTGAAGCTAGTTGGGAAACCTTGAGTAGACCAAGCAGCCCAATCCATACCACCAGCGAATGTTACGTCAACGTTGAAACCTGAACCAGGATTCATTACGTTTTCGAGTTGAGCCTCGAGGTGCAATGAACCACCAGGATATTGAACCAAGTGACCATCAACTACCTGATACCAGCGGTGAGCAGTTGGCATGTTGAACATAGCCATAGCCCAATCATAAGGGTATCCGCAAGGGTTACCGGCAGCACGAACAGGAGTGCTCAAGTTGCAATCAGCGATAGAACCTTCAGCTGGAACATCACCCATGATGTGCTCTTCGAAATAAACCTGAACGCTGTCGTCGCAAGAATCATAAGCAGTTACATCAGCAGGAGCTGGAACTGCATCAGTGCAACCCAATACCAAGTCAGAAGGACATCCGCTGAGCATAGGCTCTGTAGTGTCTTCGAAGCTGATGTACTGAACGAATGGAGCGCTTTCGTTTCCGCAAGCATCTACTGCAACCCAAGTGCGGATAAAGCCGCTGTTGCAACCGTCAACCCAAGTTTGACCTTGTGTGTAGTCCATAGAGAACAAGCTGCAAGCATCTGTAGCAGAAGGCGTAACTACTGAAGCATCAGAACCACACTCGTAAACGAACTGTGATTGGTTTTCACCCCAGATAGGACCGTAGTTGTCGCTTACATTGATAGTCTGCGTGTAATCAGCGTAGTTGCCACACTCGTCAGTCGCACGGTAAGTAC
>Ga0114979_10000968_pt1 | contig 19027 bp, 20 predicted proteins | sample S_140625_EF_Meta_FD_87315 | JGI IMG/M metagenome (GOLD analysis project Ga0114979, IMG submission 87315) | Freshwater microbial communities from Lake Simoncouche, Canada to study carbon cycling - S_140625_EF_MetaG | ecosystem: Environmental > Aquatic > Freshwater > Lake | place: Lake...
ATCCGTCAGTTTACTCTAACTCGTGCTTGCGCCAAAAAACTCAAAGTCTTACTTTAATCTCGCCTGTTTGTAAAAATTAACGATTCATTTCATGGACTGCATGTCCTCGCAGACTCATTTTGAATAAGACCCGCCGCCAACAAGTAGATTCATTTTCATGGCTTTTCGGCAAATCACAGTTTTTCGTCCCCATCTTAAAGTGCTCAACATGGATATATTTAAGTTGGCCAAAATTGAGCTTCGAAAGATTTGGTTTTGTTCAGAAGTTCGACAGAAAAATTTTTCCTGTCTAAATCATTACAATAGAAGCCCAGCTTTCATGATGGTAGATTGCACGGCTTAACAAAAGATTACTTAAGGAGATCTCTATGAGAATTATTTTTGTTTTTTTCCTAACTGTGTGTTCTACGACTGTTTTTGCAAATTCTTTTATCAGCATCAACGATTCAACAAACGGCAAAGGGATCCAAGATTTATCGACTGGTGTCAGATGGTATGAACAAATTCACACGGCGTCTGAGTTTGGATGGACAGCAGAGGGTGCAAAATTAAAGTGCCTTGAATCAGGACTTGAATTGCCAACAAAAGTCGACTTTGAAGCGGCTAAAGCAAGTGGATTAACCAAATTTTTCTTGAATGGGGATGGATGGTTTAATGTTCTTTCTCTTTGGACCTCAACGAGTGAGTATGATGGGAACCACATTTACATCATCTCCGGTAGCACTGGCGATGTGGCCGGAACACTGAATTCCAAAGCAGTTTTTGATAGTGCATTTTATAAAAAAGGCGATTCAATCCCAAATGGCTCAACGGGCGCCGTCTGTATTAAGAGATAGGTTGCTCCAAACTCACTTCTATGCGCAGCTTCAAAATTCAAAACTCCTGAGCATTTTGAAGCTGCAAAAGTGATTCTCCTGTTCGTCGGCTCGAACACCCTTGAAAGGCTAACCATCCTGATCTGGATAGGTTCTTGTGCTTTTAAATCATCTGGCGTTACTTCTGAAAAATTGGTCAAATTGTATAAAATTGAGCTTAATAGAAATCGACGGCCTGCCGTGATTGATTTCTTTGCTGACCACATCTCATATTCAAATTAAGATCTGACCATGTCTAAATATCTGCTGTTTATTACACTTTTGATGATAGCCGTTTCCTCATCAAGCATGGCTGAAGGCACCTGGGAACATTGCATAGATAAGGACTGGTTCACTTATCAAATTACTTCAATAGAAACAACGCTACCAAAAGAGTTCATTGAAACTCCGGAAAAGGATTTCATCTGGATTTCTAACAATACCAATGAACCCATCTACGAACTGACGGAAAAACCTGTCCATGATATTTCGGCTTTAAAAATTTCTGGGACACCGTATTTGAAATTGTATCGTCTCAAGAATGGTAAGGTATGTGATTTTCAAAAACCATTTTTCTTGTTTTCGGCCATTGAATCCTTTTCTTGGGCTTGTTCGGGTTCTCGCAATCAGAGCTTTTGGCTAAAGGCCATTCGAAACCCGTCTTATAGAGTAGACACTTCGGGCATGCCTGATAAAAGACATCCTCTTCCGGAGGAATTTTGGACGGAAAAAATATTCCTTTATAAAAATCAGATCTATCAATTTAATTTCAGAACCCAAGCAGCATGGAATTCAAACTATGGTAAGGAAAAGCCTAGCTGCGGTATCGATGATTAAATCCCCTTGTTTTGAAGTCTTAAAAATTAAAACCACTGAGCCTTCATGGCCAGTGGTTTTTTTTATGCTCGAGAGTGAGTGGCTTTGGCGACGTTTCAAGAGGTTTCGACTTCGGATTATCATCGCTCTTTATTGTGTTTTTAAATACTCAGTTTCGTTATGGAATTGCCGTTCTAGGTCGCTCCAATCATAGAATAATTGGAGCGGGAAACGGGACTCAAACCCGCGACCTATGCCTTGGCAAGGCATCGCTCTATCAACTGAGCTATTCCCGCAATCGAAAAGTGAAAGAAAGAAGTACTGTGGAAGGCCCCACTCAGTCAATAACGCAAATTGTAATTAGCGGTGAAAAAGACCGGCTTTAATCACTGAATTTGCGGGTCGGGTTTGGGATTTGCTTATTTTTTGAGCTTGAAGATAGAGACTGATCATCAGCATCAGAAAAATTAAAGACCAAGAGGAGGGAGAAAGATATTTTAACATATTAAGTTTGATGATCCTTTTTGCGAGAATCCTTGTACGCTTGCCAGTATTGATAGCCCGAAAAAAGACTCAAAACAACCGACAACCAAAGAACCCCTCGACCTAAAGTTCCCATCCAGGGGGCAACGGGTAAACTTTCCAATATCACCATCACAATGCCGGTCATTTGAAAGCCGGTTTTCCATTTTCCAGCGGATTTGGCATCCAGGATCAAATGATCGGCTGCCGCAATCGCCCGAACTCCGCCAATGAAAGTGTCCCTTGCCAGCAGAATGGACACCAAAGTCAGATCTACTTTTTGTAAAAATAAAAGCGTCAACAGCACCGTAGACACAAGAATTTTATCAGCCACAGGATCCATAAATTTTCCAAAATTCGAGACCAAATTCCACTTTCGAGCCAAAGCACCGTCCCAAGCATCAGTGAGCGAGAGCAAAATAAAAAGGACTGCGGCTGCCAAATCCCACAGAAAACCCCTTTGTAGGATCAGCGGAATCAGCAACGGCAGAAAATAGATTCTTGAGAAGGTCAGATGGAGCGGTAAATTCTGTTTCCACTTTTGCATAAACTAGGGTTTAAATCAGACTTACACATTGGAGCAAGTATGGATCGAAATCTCGCCCTAGAATTTGTACGAATTACTGAAGCCGCCGCCCTGGCCAGCAGCCGTTGGATGGGCCGAGGGGAAGAAAAGAAAGCAGATCAGGCGGCAGTGGATGCTATGCGGAAGGCTTTTGACTCTGTTTTTATCAACGGAACTGTGGTTATCGGTGAAGGTGAGCGAGATGAAGCTCCCATGCTTTATATTGGTGAAAAAGTAGGCACGTCTGACCCAAGTGCACCCCATGTTGATATTGCTCTAGATCCTCTTGAAGGCACAACGATTTGTGCCACCGGTGGTGTGGGTGCGATCTCTGTGATCGCTGTGGCTGAAAAAGGAAATTTTTTACATGCTCCTGATACTTACATGGACAAAATCGCCTGCGGTCCCAGCGCTCGAGGCGTCATTGATATCGACCGAAGTCCCACAGAAAATATCCATCGGGTGGCTGAAAAATTAAATAAAAGTGTGCAAGAAGTGACCGTGGTGATCTTAGATCGTCCAAGGCACACAGATCTGATTGCCGAGGTTCGAAAAACAGGCGCCCGCATTCAATTGATCGGGGATGGGGATGTGTCCGCAGCTGTCGCTGCTGGCTTTGAAGAAACGGGAATTGATTTATTGATGGGAATCGGGGGCGCACCCGAGGGTGTGATTTCAGCCGCCGCCATGCAATGCCTCGGTGGAGATTTTCAAGGCCGCTTGAAATACCGAAATGAATCTGAAAAAGAACGAGCTCTTAAAATGGGAATCAAAGACCTCAACGCTAAGTTTAACATTGATCAGCTCGCCCCTGGTTCTGTGATGTTTGTGGCCACCGGTGTGACTGATGGTCCACTTTTGAAAGGGGTGAAGTTTAAATCCCTAGGTCGAGCGAGCACCCACTCTTTAGTGATGCGTTCAAAAACTGGGACCATCCGATTTGTTGAAGCCTCTCACAATTTAGGAATTAAACCCCTCCCATGAGCAAGCCCACGTGTTTTAAATGTCAAAATACTTTGGAGCTTATTTTTCCCATCAGCAGGTCCGCTGAATGTGATCATTGCAAAACAGATATTCGCTGCTGTGGTAATTGCTTTTTTTATGATCCAAAAGTTTACAACGAATGCAAAGAAACCCAAAGCACTCGTGTGCTAGAAAAAGACAGATCTAATTTGTGTGATTACTTCAAAATTAAAATCACCACGACCTCCATCCAGTCAGAGGCAGAAAAACTAAAAGAACAAGCCGAGGCTTTGTTTAAGAATTTTAAAAAAAGTTGACGAGTGAAGTCTTTGCATTGCCCAATAAGAAGGTATGGCAAAAGCAAACACCACCGAACTTTTTAATTGTACGCCTGAGCAATTTTTTAGCATTATTTCTGATTATTCCAAGTACCCCGAATTTTTATCAGAAGTAAAATCCTGCAAGGTGATAAAAACTGAAGGTACCAAAAAGCTCGTCGAGTACAAAGTCCAGTTGATAAAATCATTTACCTACACTTTGTGGATGACCGAAGATCCCAACAACAAAATAGTTTGGGAGTTTGCCGGTGGAGATATTTTTAAAACCATGAAGGGTTTTTGGACCCTGAAGGAAGAGGCTGGTAAAACCAGGGCCTCTTACGAGGTGGATGCCACCTTTGGAATTTTTGTTCCCAGTCCCGTTGCCAATGCCGCAGTCAGTGTGAATTTGCCGAATATGATTTCTAGCTATCATAAGCGAATTAAAACTTTATTTGGGACCAGGTAATTGCCATGGCAAATGATAAAGAAGAAAAAGACAAATCAGGTCTTGGTGAGGCCCTCAAAAAAGTTTTCTCTGTGGGGGTTTCAGCAGCCTTCATGACCGAAGAGGGGATCCGAAAATATCTTCAAGACCTGAAACTGCCAAAAGAGATCTTAGAAGCCCTTTTAAGTGGTGCCAATCGCTCCAAAGAAGAAATCACCAACCGGGTGGCCAAAGAGATCAACGGGATCATCTCAAAAATTGATTGGATTGATGAGCTCTCAAAATTTGCTGAAACTCATAAATTTAAAATCAAAGCTGAAATCGAAATCGAAAAAAAAGAAAAGTAGTTCTACTTTTCTTTTTTTAATTCTGAATCCACAATCCTAAACACGGAATTCAAAAAATCCTCGAAGCGATTTGTGTAGTCGTTGACTGTCGGAAGCACCACATAATCTGGTGTCACTCCAGAATTTTCCACATACTTTTGATCACCCTCAGGTCTGTACATCAGTGAAGTGGTCAGATTGTAAGAAAATTCTGTCAGCATAAGTCTTGAAGAAAAGCTTTCTACTGTTCCACCAGCGCCGGCGGTTCGGGTTCCGATTAAAATAGCACGGCCATAATCCATCAGATTTGCAGGCGTGGCATCACCGCCAGAAAAGGACAGGTGATCCACTAACATAAACACAGGTTTTGTGTAATGGGCCTGTTGACCGTAAGAGAACATTTGATCATTTTCAGAATTGAAAAGTTCGCCTTGTTGAGAGCTGGCCGTGGATTGTCTCAAAAGCTTGAGGTACTCATAGTAGCCTGTGAGCGAAACTGGATCACTCAAGGGCTCTCCGGTTCGATAGGCGTGTTGAACTGTTTCGAAGTCAGACCTCAAAGATTTAGCAAGGTCTGCTCTTTTTTCTGGATCTTTAATATTCAGATCGCTTTCGACACTTTTAATCATGCTTTCGTAGTTTCTCATGAATCTGCCGGTGGGTTTTAGGCGAAACTTCATATGTTTTGTGGGATCCAGATTTCCTACAAAACGCTCGATGATCATATCGGAATAGGTCACTGAGCCACCGGGATTTCCCATTTGATCTATAATTAAATAATCAGACATCATCTCAAGTTGGTGAATATAAAAATCCACGACTTTTTGAATTTTAGCATGATCAAAGCCAGCTGTGTCGTAGCTGGCGATTCTTAAGAAGCCCACTCTTTTGTTGTCTCGTTGAAATGTTCCTGCCACCAGCCTGCCGTCTTTGATGTGATCCTTTAAAACTTCTGGAAGCTCAATTTTTTTAAAATCCTTTGGCAATCGAAAGTAAGATTCAGCTTGGCCCAAGCGAAACCTGTGGCCTTCCTCAGTGGTCCTTTTTAAATCTTTTATTTTAATTGGTTCTGAATTTTTCTTGGGAACACTGGCCACGACTGTGGAAAGTCCAATAATCGATTCACCTGTTTGAACATACTCAAATTCAGAAAGACTTCGAACAGTTTGGTTTGACTGAGGGTCCACACTTTCAAATTCAAATTTCCAAGTCATGGATTTTTGAAGACTGATGGGAAATCCACTGCTCTCTGATAAATTAAAAAGAGATCTTGCAAACAGGGCCGCATTCGTCAGAGGATTTCCTCCGGCATTAAAAAATGCAAACTTTTTTTGAAACTCTGTAATTTCCAGATCGTTGATCTTAACCAGTTTTGCCTGAAGAGGGGGTATTTCGCCTGATCTTAAAGCCGCGCTTAATGGCAAAGGGTCGATGTAATTAATATGAAATGTTTGAGTGGCAGGCACATAACTGAGTTGCATGGGTAAAGTGGCAGTTAACGTTGAGGGGAGCTGGACAGAGACATGGGCATCATTAAACGTGAGTAAGAAGTCTGTGATAACAAAAAGCGCTTCCTTTTCCGTGTGGATTGTTTTTAATTTTTTATAAAGTTCAGATTTCTTTTCTTTCCAGTTCAGGTTTTTCTCGTTCAGTTTTTTCTCGTTCAGTTTTTTCTCGTTCAGGTCGAGGGTTCCTTGCTTTAATTTTTGGGGACCGTAGTAATTTTCAATACTAAGAATTAAAGCTTGAGTTGAAATGTAAAGATCATTTTTTGGTAAAAGTCTGATGTCATCAATATTATCTTTTATTACTTCTTCTCGCCTATGGCTGTCTTCTTGGACCGCACTTAAGCATGACACTCGAGCCGCAGAGAGGCACTGTTGAGAAAGCAAAAGCAGAGCTAAGAGGCTGATTTGAGATCGAAATAACATATTTTTTCCTTCGTTAATTGATGTTAAAGCAAACTCGAAGCCAGCCAATACGCCACTGTCTTTGGGCCCCGAGTCGTTCTTCAAAAGCAGAAGCAGTTGGGCAGTTGCAAGCGTGCTGTTGCGCTTTAAAAACAGACCAAAGTCACTATTAAGTCCCATCCAAAATGCGCCGAAATGAGACACATGTTTGATTTGGATGTGATGCTTTACTCAGTCATTTCGGTGGTCTTTTTCTGTGGGTCTTGTTGGGTGTTAATTCAATCCATCAAAGTTCAAGTTCCTGCCATCAATACCTCGATCTATTCGAAAAAGGCTCTCAAAGTAAAAAAAATCTACACCGTTTTTTCTTGGTCTGTGATGACAAGTTTTCTTTTGGGAGGCCTCGTTATGTCTTTCTATCAGGTATTCACTCAGCTATAACCTTGGCATGTATCAGACCCTGGATCCTTTTCATCAAAAAAATCTAAAATTTTACCCGGCTCATTCTTACAGTGAAGCCACCCAAGTGTTATCAAATTTGCAAAAGACACAAACCGAATGGCAACAACTCGAAGTTCAAGAGCGGGCCCAACATATTCTAAAAATTGCAGATGAAATTCTTAAAAACAAGGAAGCCTGGGCCCTGCTTGCAAGTCAAGAAATGGGGAAGCCCGTTTCGCAAGCACGATCAGAAATTGATAAGTCCATCAGGGCCTTAAAAGAAATTCCTGATTTGTCTTTTGAAATTTTGAATTCCACAAAAAGATTAAATGCGGATGTTTATCCTGAAAACTACGGCGTCGTCCTATCGATCCAGCCTTGGAACTTTCCTTTTTGGCAAGTGCTGCGTATGGCGGCCTGTGCCTGGATAACGGGTCATACAGTGCTCTTGAAGCATTCAGAAATTGTTTCTGGCTGTGCGCAAGCTTTAGAGAGCGTGTGTCATTGGCAGGGTCAAAAGTTGCTCTCTCATATCAGAACAAGTTCAAAGGATCTGCACTCTTTGATTGAAAATGAAAAGTCCCTGGGTCTGGTGACTTTTACGGGCAGCACTTCTGTTGGAAAATTGGTTGCTGAAACCTGTGGGCGAAGTCTTAAAAAATCCATTCTCGAATTGGGTGGAAATGATGCCTATTTTGTCATGCCTGATAGTGATCTTGAGCTTGCAGTTCAAAAGTGTGTGCAAACCAGATTGATCAACAGTGGACAAAGCTGTGTGGCCGGGAAAAGATTTTACCTTCACGGTCAGATCAAACAAGAATTTATCAAATTGTTTCATGAACAATTACAAAAAGTGGTGAGGGGAAATCCGGCTGAAAGCAGGACAGAAGTGGGTCCGGCGGCACATCCCAGGTTGATTCAAGCCGTGCACGTTCAAATCCAGAAAGCCGTCAAGCAAGGTGCAAAGTACACGGAAGTCTGGCCCTTTCAAGACCAGTTTTCTGCCATCGGCACTCTTGATTTTGGACCCAGTTTAAGGGCTTTTGAATCTGAAGAGATCTTTGCTCCTGTTGCTCTATTTTATGAATTCAGCGATGTGGATTTGGCCGTGGATGCCGTCAACCAAGGTCCCTATGGCCTCGCTGGTGGAATCTTCACAGCAGATCTTGGGCTTGCAGAAAAAGTGGCAAAAGCAAGCCAAGTGGGAACGTTTACAATCAACGGATTTTCACAAAGTGATCCACTTTTGCCTTTTGGTGGAACTAAAAACTCTGGTTACGGCAGGGAAATGGGACGGGAAGGGATCCATGAGTTTATCCAATGGAAAGTGGTTCGTCATGGGTAAAGTTCAGTGGACAGATCTTCATCATCAAGTTTTAAAAGTGATTAAAAAATATAAAATCAAAAAACCGCTTATGATCGCTTGCTCGGGTGGTTTGGATTCGGTGGCCTGCCTTCATGTTTTAAACGATCTTAAACTTCCATTGGAAGTCTTGCATGTGCATCACGGTCCATCTAGAAATCATAAAAAATTTCGTGATGAGGCTTTGCAGTTTGTGCAAAAACAAGCAGCTGATTTAAAAGTTGAGTTCCATTTAGCTCAAAGTCTAGAGCCTCTTCAATCAGAGGCCCAAATGAGAAAATTCAGACTGATTCAGTGGAAAAAGTGGAGTGCGACCCATGTTGTGACCTTGGCTCATCATCAGCAAGATCTGCTGGAAACCCGCATCATCAGGTTGATTCGAGGAACAGGCCCCGAGGGAATTAAGGCCATGGATTTTTATCAAGGGGGTTTGTTTCGCCCTTTTTTACAGACTTCAAAAGAAAAATTAATTGATTATATGAATTCCAATGGCGGGTCTTGGGTGGAAGATCCATCTAATCAAGATCCTGTTTACCTTAGAAATTGGCTCAGAAATTCTTGGCTCAAAGACTTAGAAAATTTTAGACCGGGAAGTCTGAACCGGATGTCTGAATCCTTAAGTTATTTAGCCAGTGCTCAGCTGAAAGTTCCCAAAAACATCAGTTCCATTTCCTTTCAAGATTATTTCTCGGGGTCTAGTTTGCAGCAAATTCAGATGCTATCTGTGTTGCTAAAAAGCAAGGGAGTCACTGATTTCAGTTTGTCACAGCTCAAAGAAGTCCAAAGACAGCTGGACAAAGATCAAAAGAGCCACAGCTTTAAGTGCGCAGGGGTCATTTGGCAGGTTAACGCACAGCAAATCACTCTCAACCAGTAGCCTGAAGGTCAGTTTTCACTCTAAAATGAACAAGAGCATCTTGAAAGGATTTGGTACTTCATGAAATCAGGACAAAAAGTTATCGCATTTTGGTTTTTAATTATGGTGGTCAGTTTTTTTATGATTCACCTTTATCAAACCAAAAACCCCCAATTCGCCAAGGAATTTGATAACGCAAAATTTATGAAAGCTTTAGACGCAGGGGAAATTAAGCCAGACAAACTGATCATCGGAATTGATTCTGGTAAATTCAGTGGTGAATTAACTGCTGAAGGTGCAAAAAAATACGGCGGAGAAAAATTCACTTTTACAGGTAATCCCACAGATGAAACCTTAAAAAAATTAGAAGCAAAAGGGGTTGTGCCCAATTATGAACGGGGCGATGGCAATGGATTCTTGGCTTCTTTTCTAAGTAATTGGTTGCCACTGATTTTGATCATCGGATTGTTTTTATTTATCATGCGACAAATTCAATCGGGGGGTGGAAAGGCCATGAGCTTTGGCAAATCCCGTGCAAAACTTTTAACAGAGCATAAAAACCGCGTTACCTTCAAAGAAGTGGCCGGCGTTGATGAAGCTAAAGATGAGCTTCAAGAAATTGTCTCATTTTTAAAAGATCCAAAAAAATTCACAAAACTAGGCGGAAGAATTCCTAAGGGCGTGTTGCTTGTGGGAAGCCCTGGAACCGGAAAAACTTTACTTGCCCGTGCGGTGGCCGGTGAAGCGGGTGTTCCTTTCTACACAATCTCTGGTTCAGATTTTGTTGAGATGTTTGTCGGTGTGGGGGCCAGTCGCGTTCGAGATCTTTTTGAGCAGGGTAAGAAAAGCGCACCTTGTTTGATTTTTATCGATGAGATCGATGCCGTGGGACGTCACCGTGGTGCCGGCATGGGTGGTGGTCATGATGAGCGCGAGCAAACTTTGAATCAGTTACTCGTAGAGATGGATGGTTTTGAATCCAGCGAAGGTGTGATCATCGTTGCTGCCACCAACAGGCCTGACGTTTTAGATCCAGCCCTTTTGCGCCCAGGCCGTTTCGACAGACGTGTTGTGGTGAATAAGCCAGATCTTAAAGGTCGTGAACAAATCTTAGGAGTTCACATTCGAAAAACACCTGTGGGTCCAGACGTGGAAACTTTAAAGATCGCCCGAGGAACTCCTGGTTTTACAGGCGCAGATTTAGAAAATTTAGTGAATGAAGCAGCCCTCATTGCTGCGCGCGGAGATAAAAAATTCCTCGAAATGGAAGATTTTGAAAAAGCAAAAGATAAAGTTTTGATGGGGACCGAGCGTAAATCCATGGTGCTCTCTGAGGAAGATCGGAAAATGACAGCTTACCACGAAGCCGGTCACACCCTTGTGGGCGTAAAACTTCCTGGCCTTGATCCCATTCATAAAGTTACGATTATTCCTCGAGGAATGGCATTGGGATTGACTCAAACACTGCCAGAAAAAGATCAAGTCAGCTTTTCTAAAAAGCAAGCTGAAAACTGGATTGCCTTTGCCTTCGGTGGCAGAGCCGCTGAAGAGCTCATTTACAAAGATTTTACGGCGGGTGCTGCCAACGACATTGAACGTGCAACACAGCTGGCTCGGCGCATGGTGTGCGAGTGGGGGATGAGTGAAAAATTAGGCCCCTTGGCCTATGAAAAACGTGAGGGCCCCGTGTTTTTGGGAATGAACTATGGTCAAACCGCTAAGGATTATTCTGAAAGTAAAGCTGAAGAAATTGATGCGGAAGTTTCAAGCATTATATCAACTGGTTATAAAACAGCACAAAAAATACTTCTAGAGAACAAAGAGGCGCTGGAGCGTATCACACAGGCTTTGTTGCAGTATGAAACCATTGATGGCCATGAGGTCAGTTTACTTGTCGACGGCATGAAGTCTGAAGAAATTGAAAAAGTAAGATCCACCAAAAAAGATGGTGGCGCTGGCGGAGCCATGTCTGTGCCTGCGGGTGATCCCGTGGGATCAGGGGGTCCGGTGGGAAACTCAGGACCCGTCACTGCTTAATTTTTTATAAAGGGATTTAGGGATTTTGCCGACTTTACTTGAAAATGTGTTTTTTCTGTTCTCTCAGATTCGGCTGACCGATGTGATCGACATTGTTCTTGTTTGGATTGTTGTTTACCGACTTCTTCTGTTGGTTCAACGAACCGGGACAGCCCAGATGCTTTCAGGGCTGGCTGTTCTTGCCATTGGCTTTATTGCAAGCCAAGGACTTGAGCTCTTCACACTTAATTGGTTACTCGAGAAATTTTTCTCAAACTTATTTGTGATTGCAGTGATTCTTTTTCAAGCCGAAATTCGAAGGGCATTGGCTCACATTGGCTCTGGCGCTTTTTTTTCAGGTCAAAATCGAGTTCAAGATGCCCTCGCTATCGAAGAGCTTGCCAAAGGAATCATGAGTACGGCTGCCCGTGGTTTTGGGGGTCTGGTCGTGATTGAAAAAGATATTGTGATTGATAACTACATCGAAAGTGGAGTGGATGTGGATGCTAAGGTCACCTCAGAGCTGATTTGCAGTGTGTTTCATCCTCAAAGCCCCATTCATGATGGTGCCATTCTCATTCGTGCCGGTCGCCTTCACAGCGCAGGCAATGTGTTACCACTTTCAAAAAATCCCGCTCTTGATAAAAATTTAGGGACTCGCCACAGAGCTGCCATTGGCTTAACTGAAGAAACGGATGCTGTTGTGTTTGTGATCAGTGAAGAATTTAAATCCGTGGGACTTGTGCTCAGTGGACATTTGAAGCCCCACGTGGAGCTTTCAGATGTCAGACGTGCTCTTTATGAAACCTTTGGACTGACCTTCAAAGGAACCTACTGATGCCGACAAGTTCACCCTCACTGAAATCCAAAATTAAATATTTTTTCCTAGATAATTTGATCGCAAAAATCATGGCTTTGATTATTGCTGTGTTTTTATGGACCACCGTTTTGGGTCGCAGAGATTTTGTTCTGACTAAAGTGGTGGACCTTGAGCTTGTGACAAATTCACAACAGTCCGTTGTGGCTCAAACGGCAGACCGAGTCAGGGTTCGGGTCTCAGGACCCAGGTCTTCGCTGAAGCGCTTTATTGATGATCCGAAAACACAAAGTCTTTCCATGGATATCTCGAACCTCGGGACGGGTCTGTTAGAAGTGGATATTCCAACACAACAAATTCAAGCTCCGGTGGGTGTGAAAATTTTAAGTGTCAGACCCAATATGATTCGAGTGGAAGTGACAAACCGAAAATAAGTGATAAGCTTCTTAATATGAATCATTTATTTGGAACAGACGGCATTCGTGGAACAGCAAACATTGAACCCATGACACCGGCCACGGTCTCAAAAATTGGCCAAGCCATCGGTCTTCTTTTACAACGAGATATTTTAAAAAGCACAAGCCCAGTAAAGAAAGTCGTCATCGGAAAAGACACCCGACTTTCTGGTTATATGATCGAGCAAGCTTTGGCGTCAGGTCTTAATTCCATGGGTGTTTACGTGCAACTTGTGGGACCACTGCCAACGCCGGGGATCGGGTATTTGACCCGCACCATGCGAGCCAGTGCAGGCATTGTGATTTCCGCCAGCCACAATGCTTTCATGGATAACGGGATTAAAATTTTTGGAAGTGATGGTTATAAAATTTCTGAAAGCATTGAAAAAGAAATTGAAGAATTAGTTTTGCGCACGGATCTGACCGATTTTTTAGTGGCCTCACAAAATGTCGGCAGAACAAAGCGAATTGAAGATGCCCAAGGCAGATACATTGTTTACGCCAAAAACACCTTTCCTTTGGATTACACTTTAGACGGACTTCGAATTGTTTTAGATACTGCAAATGGTGCAGCTTACAAAGTGGCACCCGCTATTTTTGAAGAGCTAGGGGCTGAAGTTTTGCATTTGGGTGATAGTCCAAACGGAACCAACATTAATGATAAAGTCGGAGCTCTTTATCCGGCAAAACTTTCAGAAGCTGTTAAAGAATTCAGGGCTGATGTGGGCATCAGTTTGGACGGGGACGCAGACCGCGTGATCATGTGTGATGAAAAAGGTGTGATCATGAATGGAGACCACATCTTAGGTCTTTGCGCTTTGTTTTTAAAAAACAAGAACATGCTTAAAAATAATACCCTCGTTGTCACTCACATGAGTAATTTTGGACTCGAGAAAAAAATGAAAGAGCACGGCATCCATGTTTCGAAAGTGGGTGTGGGTGATAAATACGTGGTGGATGAGATGCGCAAAAAAGGTTACAACCTTGGCGGAGAACAATCAGGGCACATCATCTTTGGCGATCACACCACAACAGGGGATGGATGTATCGCGGCGCTTTCTGTTTTAGCTGTCATGAAAGAAGAAAAAAAGAAAATGTCAGAGCTCAATCAAATCATCCAAGATGTCCCTCAGGTTCTAATCAATTGCCGAGTCAAAAACCGAAAAGATGTGAATTCCATCCCGGGATACAAAGTGCTCATTCAGAAAATTGAATCTGAACTTCAAGGATCAGGTCGAATCTTTATTCGCTTTAGTGGCACAGAGCCTGTCATCCGAATATTAGTCGAAGGCCCTGATAAAATGAAAATCAATCAGTATGCTGAGTCCATCGCAAGACTTTTAGAGAAGGAACTTTCGTGAAACAGGCTAGAATCAGACTCGGTGTGAATGTGGATCACGTGGCGACTCTTCGTCAGGTCAGACGTGGTCAAACAAATTATCCTGATATTTTGATGATGGTGGGTGAGGCCATTGCCGGTGGGGCCCATCAGATCACAATTCATTTACGTGAAGATCAAAGACATATTCAGAAATCTGATTTGGTGCTTTTGGCTAAAAAGTGCAAAGTGGATTTGAATCTAGAGATGGCAGTGACTGCGGATATGGTGAAGCTTGCGAATCTTTACAAGCCCGAGTGGTGTTGTTTTGTGCCAGAAAAACGTCAAGAGCTCACCACCGAGGGGGGACTTGATGTGATTAAAAATAAAATAAAAATCAGTCAAGCCATTGATAAATTGCAGTCCCGTGGAGTGGAAATTTCCTTATTCCTAGATCCCAATCTTGACCAAGTGAAAGCGGCATTTGCCATAGGCGCTGATGCCATCGAGTTTCACACAGGCACTTGGGTGTTGGCCCGTGGAGCAAAAAAAATAAAGGAATGGGAAAAATTAAAAAAGGCCGCCGTTCTTTGTCATCACTTAGGGATGAGAGTTCACGCAGGGCATGGTCTGGATTTTGTGCATGCAAAAAAAATCAAAGGTTTGCCTTTTTTAAAGGAAGTCAACATTGGTCACTTCCTTGTGTGTGAAGCACTTAAAAGTGGTCTTAAAAAATCAGTGCAAATGATGACTCAAGTTTTGAGATAAAGGTTTTTATGGAACTCAAACTGACCGAACTTCCGTCTTGGATAAGCTCTGAGTTATTGCCACACCTAGTGCCTAAGACAGTGGTTTTGCTTGACGGTGAAATGGGTGCAGGTAAAACAGAAATAGTTAAACAGATATGTGCTTTGTTGAATTACACCCAGGCTCATTCGCCTACATTTTCCATCTCAAATACTTACTTGGGTGCCCAAAAGATGAAGATTCACCATGTGGATCTTTACCGGCTTAAAAATAATCATGATTTAGACAGCACCGGTTTTTGGGATTTGTTTGAAAGTGATGATGATTTGATTTTTATCGAGTGGGCACAGCTTGTTTCAAAAGATCAATGGCCTTGGGGATGGAAGCAAATTCAGATTCAGATTGAGATTGTAAAATCAAACAGGGATTCACGAGACATTAAGCTGCGTCTTGAACCTTGAAGCCTAATCTCTCGGATAAATCATGAGCCAATCTTTCCATTTCTCGAAGCACGTTCATATTGTAGGTGCTTTTAGGTCCCCAACCCATGATGCCGCCAATGATTTCTCCGGATTTTAATATGGGAACCAGAGTGATATTTTCAGGCCATAAACCGCCATTGATTTCTTTAAACAGTTTTTCGATTGGGGGGCTTTTTATCATGTGGCCGTGATAGGATTTCTGTGTGGTGGCCACGATTTTCAAAAAACTATCTTTTTCAAGGGAAACTTCAGTGGGAAAGGTTGTGATTTTAGTCGACTGCACGGGCCAAAGACTCACTTTAGCCGTTTTTTTCACAGCGTTAAATTCAAAGTAGCATCGGTTCTCGTAAAGTTTTTCATACTGAGATAAGCACTCCAGGATCTTTTCCTCGTAGGGTAAGCCCTCAGAACTCACATTTGTCACTGAAGCCGGTTCTGCTTTGATGATAGTGACTTCTTGATCCAAGGGAATCGTTTGAGCTGCTGGAGTTTGAAATTGAGTGTTCACTTTGTTGTTGTCAGGCTTTGAAATCGAAGTGTCGGGTGTGCTTTTAGACAGAGTCACTGGCGAGGTCACTGGTGAGGTTACTGGCGGGCCCTGTGCCGCTTTAAGACTGGAAAAATCCAAAGTTGTCACAGCCGAAGGAGGGTCCAAAGAGATTCCCTCAAGAGCTTCCGATTCGGGAGCTTCAAGACTGAGGCTCTGATCAGGACTTTGTTCAATACTTTGTAAGCATATTTCCCAGTAAGGATTGAGTGAGCTGACAGGAGCTAATAGCAATATGGGTTTTAATTCGGGAGGCACAGGAATTTGTGGTTTTTCCAAAGCAAGAATGATCACATGTCCATCCCACTCGGCCACGGGCATAATTTCGGGACCCCAAGGATAGACCTCTTTGAGTCGACTTAACAGAGCGATTGGAGGCGGATTTTTTTGAAAGAAATTCACGTCCACACTGCAAAGCTCAAAGTGTTTTCTTGCCCAGGTGAGGTACTCTTGTTCATCAATTTGGGTATGTAAAAGTGCATAGCCCAGCTCTGAAAGGCCCTGGGCCTCAACGGGGTCGTAACCCGAGATCGGTTGACTAAAATGCTCTTTCCAAGAAGGCTCACTCATCTGATATTTTATCGGTCTAAGACTTGAGAATCCTTACAGAAATACCCAAAGTTCTTCTATAAACTAGACTTTTTAGTGTAAAACAACCCTCACGATGTCTCAAAATTTAATATATCTGGATCATAATGCGACAACACCCCTTCATCCCCATGTGAAAAACGGGTTGATGGAAAGCTGCCAAATTTTTGGTAATCCATCCTCTATTCACTGGGCCGGTCGTGAATCTAAAAATGCCATCAGAAATGCACGAGCTGCCATCAGCCAATTTTTAAATGTCAGCCCATTAGAAATTATATTTAATAGCGGTGCCAGTGAATCCAACAACACAGTCATCCGATCTTTTTTTAAATCCACATTGAGAAATGAATTTATTTGCTCCGAGGTCGAACACCCCAGTGTTCTTAAAACTTTATCAGAGCTTGAATCAAAAGGAGCTGTGGTTCACAAAATTCCAGTGAACCGCGAAGGATTTTTAGACGTTGCTTATTTCAAAAGTGTGCTCAGTGAAAAAACAGCTCTTGTCTCGATCATGATGGCCAATAATGAAACTGGAAATATCTTTCCCATCAAAGAACTCTGTCGCTTAGCGCATCAAGTGGGAGCCTACTTTCACACGGATGCTGTCCAAGCCATGGGAAAATTAGATTTCAATCTTGCAGAGCTGGGAGTGGATTATGCTTCTTTCTCTGGTCATAAGTTTTATGCTCTCAAAGGCACAGGGGTTTTGTTTGCAAAAAAAGGCAGCCCCCAAATTCCTTTGATCACCGGTGGTGCCCAAGAAAGAAGCCGTCGCGGTGGAACAGAGAATGTGTTAGGGATCGTCTCTTTGGGTCGCATGTGTGAACTGAAAAACCAAGTGCAGGATCAAACCACAAGACTTCAAGGACTCCGAGATCAATTGCAACATCAAATTTTAAATGAAATCCCAAATTGCACAGTGACCGGCGGTGGCGCCCCAAGACTTCCCAATACTTTGAGTCTTGTCATTGATGATATTGACGGTGAAACGCTTCTGATGAATCTCGATATCAAAGGCTACGCCGTCAGCACCGGTGCGGCTTGCTCAAGTGGTAATCCAGAACCCAGTCCCGTGTTGCTGGCCATGGGTTTGTCTAAAAAAGAAGCGCAGGGGTCTTTGCGGATTTCCATTGGGTGGGAAAATACAACCGAAGAATTAAATCAATTTTGTGAAGATTTAAAAAAATCTGTTCAAAGATTAAGACTCATTGATCTTGAACACCGTGAACAGCAGGTCGAATTATGATAAAGAAAAAACGTGTTTTAGTTGCCATGAGTGGTGGAGTTGATTCTTCCGCTGCCGCAAGTCTGCTTGTTGATCAGGGCTTTGAGGTGGTCGGTGCCACCATGCAAGTTTGGGATTACTCCGAGTGTGATATCACGGAAGGAAGCGGGACATGTTGCTCATCGTTAGATGTCGATGATGCACGAGCTGTCGCAGAGCAACTGAATATTCCGTTTTATGTTTTGAACTGCGAAGCTAAATTTAAAGCAGCCGTGATTGATCCGTTTTTAAAAGCATACTTAGACGGTCAAACACCCTTGCCGTGTGTGAACTGCAATACTTATTTAAAGTTTGATCACTTAGTTCGAAAAATGAAAGAGCTTGAGTGCGACTTCATTGCCCCTGGCCATTATGCTCAAGTGCAAAAAGATGATTCAGGGCAATTGGGGATCTTCACTTCCACTGACGACTGGAAGGATCAAACCTACTTTTTGTTTACTTTGGATCCTGAAGTGGTTCCCCACCTTCTGTTTCCTGTTGGCGCAATGACAAAGCCTGAGGTTCGTTCCTACTGCGAATCCCGCGGGATCAAAACAGCAAAGAAGAAGGATTCAACAGGAATTTGTTTTGTTGGAAATAAGGGCTATGGCAATTTTATCGAATCTCAAGTATCGAAAGAAATTTTAGACACTAAAAAAGGTTTGATCAAACGCAGACCCAACGGTGAAATCATGGGAGAGCACCAGGGGATTCACCATTATACTATTGGTCAGGGTCGAGGCCTTGGGCTGACCCATCATGAAAAGCTTTTTGTTTTAGAAGTGGAGACCGAGACCAACACGGTTTGGGTAGGAGACGAGAAGTATCTATTCAGTGATGAATTGGAGGTGGTGGACTCACACTTTATTTCTCAAATTTCTGATTCTGAACAATTAGGAGTGAAGATTCGCTATCAACACAAACCTTCTCAAGCTCTTGTGACAAAAATCAGTGAGTCAAAGTTGAAACTCAAATTCTTAGAACCTCAAAGAGCTGTGACGCCTGGACAGGCGGCCGTATTTTATCGTGGTAAACATTTGCTCGGTGGGGGATGGATTTTAAAATGAGTGTTCAGTTTGAAACCCACACTTTTGGCTGCAAGGTCAACACTTACGATTCAGGTCTGATTCATCAGAATATCAAAAGTTCAGAGCTTTTTAACAACAGTGAGGCAACAAAAAAAGTTCATATCCTGAACACTTGTGCTGTGACAGCTGAAGCCACTAAAGAAGCAGTGAAGTTGATGGGTCGATTAAAAAAGGAAAGCCCTGATTGCTTGGTGGTTGTTACGGGTTGTGCCGCTCAGGTGGACACAGAAAGTTTTGAGAATGTTTTGGGTGCTGATCTTGTGGTGGCCAATTCTCATAAATCCAGTCTGCCGGTCTTGATTGATCAGCTCATTCATTCAAAAC
>Ga0114979_10000969_pt1 | contig 19013 bp, 21 predicted proteins | sample S_140625_EF_Meta_FD_87315 | JGI IMG/M metagenome (GOLD analysis project Ga0114979, IMG submission 87315) | Freshwater microbial communities from Lake Simoncouche, Canada to study carbon cycling - S_140625_EF_MetaG | ecosystem: Environmental > Aquatic > Freshwater > Lake | place: Lake...
AATTTATCTGGAAAATTTGTTGTCATAATTACAATTAATCCTTCAGGATTATTAAAACCGTCAAGACAATTCAATATTCCATTCATAGTTATATGATTCTTTAAAGCATCATTCGCTTTTCTTTCAATAAAAATACAATCAATATCTTCAAGAACTAAAATAGACCGTTTAGAATCTTCATTAACCTGTGAAATAGCTTCAATCATCCCATCTTCTTTTAGTTCTGAGTTAATATTTAATACACATATATTAGCATCACACTCTGAAGCAATACTATGAATTATAGATGTTTTTCCTGTTCCAGGTGGTCCATGAAGCATAATATTCATTTTATATGGTATTCCATGTTTACAGTACTCTTTGTATACATCTTTATTAAGAAATTTTGCAATAGGGTCTTTAATTTTATTTAAAGACTCTTTTTTTAAAAAGATGCTATCAAAACTTCTTTTAGGAATCGATGAATCATAATTCCAACAATAACCTGTCCATTTCTTTTTCATTATTTTGTCTCCTGAAATTTCTGCAAACTTATCCCTCTTTTCTTTAAATTTTTTATTAATAGCATTTTCAATAAACATAGTAATTTTTTCTTTTGATGAACTTTTTAAAATTACTTTCTTAATATGAAAAAATTCTTCTTTAAATTCAAATGTTTGTATTTTACCATTTAAAATAAAATCACAAATTTCTATTTCAATATCATCAATATTATATTTGCCACTTACAGGAATAAAATTATGTAAAAACATGTAGTCGGAATTCTCTTTTCTATAATCTCTAAAATGTTTTCGTTCAATTCCATCTTGTTCGCATTCTATATCCGGATTTTTTATCGCTAGCAAATCATATAAATATGATAGAATTATTTTTGTATCTGTCTTATATGAATACAGAGTAATTAACATTATAGTTGATGCTTAAAAGTAATTTACTTATATTATATAATATATTCTTATATCATAATGCTCTTAATAATATACAAATATATGCAAATATCATTATGCTCTTTTATGTGGTTCAACATAATCCATATCTAAATATTTAAATATGTCTTCTTCGCTATGAATAACATCTGTAGTATCAATCATAATTTTAGAATTATCTTTAAAACCATACTCTGATAATGATAATCCTTTCTTTAATGCTATTTTTCGCATATATATATTAAAACTATATGACCCTGTAAAATAAAGTAATGCAAAATAATAATGCGAAGGATCTGCAATTAATATGTCTATTCTTCTTGCAGGTAATTCAGGAGTCAACTTACATAATCCCATAAATTTATTATTACCTAATGCTAAATTTTCTATAATATAAGATTTTAATTCTAATTGCTTTATTATATCTTTTAATACTAATCCTGGTTTATTTTTAATTAATATATCAATATCTCCCATATCTTTGTTTTTCCTTCTATAACTACCAACAAATTCAAATTCAATATCATTATATAATTTATTTACTATTTTATTAAAAATTTTTAAATGTTTTCGTCCTTCAATAATAGGTATTCTTAAATTCATATCGTCATAATACTTTAAACCTATTCTCTGTTTGTCATTTAATAATTCTTGATGATCTTTTAACTCTTCAAAATCTTTAATTTTTGTCATTAATTCAGTAATTTTAGATGGACCTACGCCATAAATACTTTTTAATTTATTTCCAAGTATATATCTAGGGTCATTCAAAACATTATCAACTTCAGTAATATTACCTGTATTAATAAACTCAATTATTTTATCTTCTATCTTCTTTCCAACTCCTTTAATTCCTTTAATATCTTCTAATGTTTCAATATTTTTATCATATAATTCTATAGATGTAATAACCTTTTCATATGCTTTAACTTTGAATGGTTCATTATTAATCCTTTCATAATCTGCTAAAATTTTAAGATTGTCTATTATTTTCTTATTGTTTTGCAAAACAATATTTTGCTCCTCCTTCTCTTTTTTTTTCATTTTTTTATCAAGTGCATCCTTATTAATGCATCTTCCAGATATAGGATTTACAACTTTTCCTTCAGAGCAAACTTTATTAATATTCATTATTTTCTAATAATATATTTTATTAATAAATTGAATATACTTTATAATACTAATATATTCAATTTTTATATAAATATTACAAAGTATATAAATATATAATATGAAAGTCAAAGATACCTTGCTTCTAGGATTAGTTATTATTCAAACGATCACATATTGATAATGTGTTAATATTGTTTTGATGGGACAAGATAACACCTTTCTAAATATAAATTATCATCTTCATATTTTTTAAAAGACCATCTATAGATTACATAGCAAATATTGTTGTAATCTCTATTTTTTGGATAATACATATCGTTAAATTGAATGCTATTTTGTAACATAGTTTTGTAATCTGCAGTAATTTTCATATCAACGTTATAATATACGTTATTTTTTTCGTTACTATTATTATCAATATCTTTTTGATGATCAATAATTTCATAATCAATAAACTTACCAAGTAATAATGAGTATTTCCCATCTTGAAAAGATGCTGTAATGTATCTCACATTTTTATATTTGATAATATTTGCATTAGAACAGTATTTTTGTAAATTACTTACAGATTTAACAGGATCAATATTACCATTTTTCTTAAAATCATTCATAATATTGTTTAAAATGTTGTCAATTTTAATTTTAGTTTTACTACTTACTTTTTTATTATCATTATTATAATTGTCGTCATCATCATCAATATCTAGAATATCATTATTATTAGTATCATTTAGTGAATGTAAATTAATAGTATTTTTTTGAACTTCAATAATATTTAATGCTTCTTTTCTTAATTCTTCAATATTTTTTTCTTTAGATATTACTGTAGCAATCGCTGGTTTAGTAATAATATATGGAATTATGCTTGCAACCTTATATAATTCCCTACGATGAAGATTTAACCTTGTTATATAATTAGGTTGTATGAGTGGTGGTGATTTATTTTTTATAAATAAACTAATATTGTTAATTCTATCAATAATATTGGGCATATTTGAAAATGCGAGAACTTCATATGTAAATAGCAAAAATATAGATACCGTTTTATAGATATTCATGTATTATATGTATAATATATGTTATATTATTTTTATATGTTTGTAAACATATTTATAGTATTATATTACACCTTTGGACATTTAAAATGCCGATTTAACAGCAAAATAAATATCTATAAGTAGTAAAAATTTGATTATTACATAGCGTGTACTATGTATGAATTCTCGTAAATATGTCCGGTCTTCTTCCTATTGTAAATATACTCTTTACAATATTTAACATATTTTGAACGGCATTTATGAGACAAAATTAAAAAGAGATAATGTAGATAGATATATGGAATTAAGATTAAATGAAAAGATACACTCCGGAGAATTGTCTAAGAACCCTTCTATATTCTGTGCTGTTACAAAAGATACAACAGACGTGCAGTTTCTACGACAAGGAGGGGCATCGCGATATAAAGTCCTTCGTAGACCTAAAGTATCTGTAGGACGCATATCACCAGGTGCTACATCGCGAGTAGCATCATACACACCTCGTAAACCTCGTAAACCTCGTAAATCACTAACTCCTCAAACATCTCGTACTCGCTAGATATACTCCCTTTGCATAGTAAAAGTGAGACGATAGAGTATCCCCAAATGATATTTTATAAATTTAAATTTTTTAATTGGTATTATCTAAAAATAATATAATATATTATGTGATAATAGATTATATTATTCAATTATTATATAAAATGTCATATAAGGACAAAATATTAGCAACACGTGAAAAAATGTCAGAATTATTAGTTAAATCAAAGCAAAATATAGAATCACTAATTAATTCTAAAGTTCCATATAAATTTAAGCAAATGCCAAAAGGAAATAATTTAGAGATGCGTATAGAACGTTATAATATAATACAATACAAAATAAATGAAGGTAATATAAAACCTTTGAAATCTACAGATTGTTTAGAAGAAGCAGAAAATTCTACATATAAAATAAGAGATATATTAACACTTGTAGAAAAAATAGGTAGTCAAAGTATATATGGAACAATATATAAAACAAATATTCATAATAGTCAACCAATATATATTGCTACGAAAGTAATGGAATCCAGCGACAATAATAAAATAGAAACAATATTAATGAAATCTATAACAAAACAATTAATATTAACTAAAAAATCTAAGCATTTTTTAATTATGTATTGTTATTCTTACTGTGATAGATTAAAGAATACTCCATATGCTCTAGCAAATTTTAACGAACTTGCAGATAATGATCTTAAATATTATCTTTTAAATACAAAAAATATTTTAGATGATAAATTATTATTATATAACATATTGATTCAATCTTTAATATCAATAGGGTCTTTTCATAATCTTGTTGGATATATTCATGAAGATTGCCATTGGGGTAATTTTTTATATTTAGAGAATACTGAACATAGAGACAATACATATTATATGTATAAATTTAAAAATGTAATTTACTATTTGAAATCATGTAAATACAACGTTATGATTTATGATTTTGGATTATCTAGTAATATTTTGCTGTATAAAGATTATAGAATTATTAACAATTTAATTGTTGAAGATTATCAAAAAATAATAGATTGCTTTATATATATTATGTATTCTGATGAGAAAGTTTCAACATTATTTGATATGTTAGATAATACTGCAAAAAAAAGCAATATCTATCAATCCCAGTATGATGCATTTTTATATATTTTTGCAAAAGTTTTGCATTTATGTTTACATAATTTTCCAGAAATATTTTTATCAGATATTAAAAAACTACCAAGTGGTAGTATAATATTGAATAAGATCCCATATGAACTTTTTAGCAAAGAGAAAATATCTTTAGATTATTATTGATATCTTATCTTAGTAAGTTTTACACCTTTGGAGATTTAAAACGCCGATATTAGTATTCAGGTTTAATAATTATTTAAAGATAATATATTATTATCTAATAATATATTATCTTTAAATATATATATGACCAACATAGATATTATTCCTTGTGCTATAAATAACAAAAACAAGCAAATAATATATAATCCTATTACATGCCAGTTTGAAAGTCGTAAGATGTTTGGCAAAATTTTTTCAACAGTATTAGGATTAAATAGAACTTCTATTACTACCTATTCAAGCCATAACAATATTTCCACTCTTAAATCGGCATTTTAAATGTCCAAAGGTGTAAAAACATTAAAATGTATATCATCTAAGATAATTTAATAATATATTAAACTAATAATTTCCTATTCAGTCATATATATATCTTATTGATAACATAAAATTATATAAGGATTATTTAATAATATAAAACAAATAGAATATATTATTAAGTTATCTAGGATAACAAGTTAACTAACTTATTTTTTTAATTAATATTGCTCTGATTTATGAGCTTTGCTACCATGGCCGAGTCTGGTCCAAGGCATGACACTTAAGCTGTCACGTGCTTAGCACTCGCAGGTTCGAATCCTGCTGGTAGTAAATCCCCTTTCAATTAAGGCAATATTATTACAATAATATATAAAGAATTAAAAGTATAATATTATATATATGCCACCAATAGATAAAACTTTCCTATTATCATTACATGATGATTATACTAAATACCCTTGCTTTATTGAAACTGGAACCTTCTACGGAGATACAATATTTAGTATAGAACCATATTTTAATAATATTTATACTATTGAATATAGTGACATATTATACAAAAACACAAAAAGTAAATATACAGGGAAAAAAATTAATTTTTTATTAGGCGATAGTAGTATTGTGTTTGAAAAATTATTACCTACAATTACTGAACCTAGTATTTTTTTTCTTGATGGACATTGGTCTCATGGAGATACCGGAAAATCTGATAAGGACTGTCCTCTAGATGAAGAAATTACTCACATCAATAATTTATTTAAAAATGAGGCAATTATTATAATTGATGATTATAGATTATTTGGTTTGGATAGAACAGAAGAAGATGGGGAAGATTGGAAACTTATAAGTAAAGATAATTTAATTAAAATTCTTATAAATCGTATTAAGAAGGTTTATCATTTAGATAGTTTACATGCAAAAGATGATAGATTGATATTTCATATTAATTCTATAACGTAAAATTTTTAAATCTAAAAAATTAGGAGATGTTTTTTTGCTATGAATAATGTCAGAGGATTATATTGAGAAACAATAGCATTATATATATGTACATTTTGTTTATTATCATATAAAAATAATAATTATTAAATTATGATATATTATTAAGATACTTTTACTATTTTACAAAACCAATTTTGTTTTTCATATGTTATTTTATATTTAATATTACATTCTGAAGATACATTTTTAATTAAGAGACAGAATGAATTATAATCGTGTATATAATAATATCTATCACATTTATTATTCCATTTAAAAAAATTATGTCCTACTGTAAAATTACGATAATCTTTTAGTTGTTTATTGTTTCTCTTTTCATTATCTAATGTAATTTCATATGACCATACAGATATTAGCAATTCTCCTCCTAATACTAATTGATTAATAAGATTAATAATAGCATCCTTTTGTTTATTTATATCGTTAATATGATGTATTACTGCAATACATATGATCTTATCATATAAATCATAATTAATATCTAAAATATTATTATAATAAACATCTAAATTCTTTTTTCTAGATATTTCTAAAAGATTATTAGAAATGTCAAAACCTTTTGTAATATAACCAAGGTTAATAGCATATATCATATTTTTACCATTACCACATCCCGCATCTAATAGTTTTAAATTATCTCTTGTTGGTTGTAAAAAATCTTTAACAGCATTCCAAATTCGAATACGAGACCTGTCAAAATCTTTAGAAATATTGTCATATTGTTCTGCTATATCTGTGATATCTGTCATTTATTATCATATTATAAATATGATATATCATTTATATAGTTTCTTAAAGTGTATAAATGATAATAAACATAATAAGTTGAAATAAGTTATAACTTATCTCAAATATTCTAAATTATCCAATTTAGAATTTATTTCATTAATTTTATTATCTAATTGTTTTAAATATTCAAATATTTGTTTATTAGTTGGTTCATCATTATTTATAGGTCTATGTGTTTTTCTCATATCACAATCCGAATTGTTTTTAATTAGTTCCTTATTTTTTATTTTATTTAAATGTCTTGTAATTTGCTCTTCATCAAGTTTATATTCCAAAACTAAATCTTCAATATCAATTTCTATATCATCTTTTATTTTTGGATAAATTATATGAGATATAACTCTTGATTTAATACTTCCAATAGTTCTCTTATGCTCTAAAGATATTTCTTTATAAGTTTTATTATCAGCAATTTCTTGGATTAATTTATTATCTTCTTCAATAGTCCATTTATTTCCAGCATTAGAAGTTTCATCATTATTTCTTAATTCTTGCATAATTTTACCAAGTGACAATGACATTATCTTTATTATTTATTGTATAATTTTATACAATATATCATTTTTTATTCTATAAAAATATTTAAACTTATTTATTTTTAGGTTGATGTTATGGAATTTAATTTATTTTGCAACTGCATATAAATATTATAAAAACTACTTTCTCTTCCCTTATCTTTATCTATTATGAATTCTATATAATCTCTATAAACACATATAATATCTTCTTTAATAATTTGCATATATATAACATATAATAATATAAAATAGACTGTAAATATTATATCATTATTTGTTATTTTATTATTTATAATTATAAATAATGGTATTATTTTAGCAATTGTATTAATCATTATATAATAGAATAGAAGCGAATTTTCATTTAAATAATATATTATAATAAATAAACTAAATACAAAAAATGTTAAGGCGATCGAAATAAGTATTATTGGATTATATGGTGTTATTTTAAATATATATGCTATTGTATAGATAAATATCCAAATAGAAAAAAATTTATCTGCTCTTATTATTTCTACCATCTTCTTTAATATTAAGTCATTTTTTTATTAGGTATCCCATTTAAACCTAAATGTGCTGATAATCCAGATTTAATACTTAAAGATCTATGTATTATTATTCCTAATCCTAATAAAGTTATTAATATTATTGATAATGATATAATATATTGAATGAATGTTCTATTAGATTGCTCATCAATATCTAATTCTAAAGGATATAACCATATATATGAGTGAATTATAAGTCCTACAAATAATGTAGGGATTAAATCAATTAGAGTTAGATTAAAAAATCTATATTTCCTTAGTTGTTCCATAGTGATCATTTATATATATTGAAGATTATTATAATAACCAATTATTATTTAAGTTTTGATATACATTATTACTATTTCCTCTATATAAAATAATCCAAAATGAACAATTACCAGAACCACATATAATATATTTACATTTTGACATTATAATAGTTATAGCGAGATAATATTTAGAAAATACAGGATTTTTATCTTTCATAATGATATCAACTGTATTATCACATTTTGGCATATGCCTTATTTCATCATTAAAATAAAATGAGTTGTTTGGAAATCTTTCACTAAAAAAATTTATAAATTCAGTTTCATCACTTTGAATTAAAAATAAAATATTAGGATTAATATCTAATATTTTATTTGCATAAACTAAATATTCATTATAATCACATATTAATGTTTCTCTATTCTTATCATTACCTCTATAGAATAATACGCATATATTATTATAATCTATCTTATATTTATTTTCCATATCCTCAATAATTTTTAAAATATTTTCTGAAGGAGAAAAATATTTTTTAACGATAGGATTAATATTATCAAAATCTAATAATGAATAAATTAAATATTGATAATCATGTATCTTATAATTATATATCTTATCAATAATAGGATTTTTTATATTTATTACATCAGTAATATTATTATAATGTTCAAAGTAATTATATGTAATATCTTCCTCTTTTTTATTTTCTTCTTTATACCAATTAAATAGAAGAGAACTATCAACAGAATCAGGAAATTTTAAATTATTATTATTAATATATTCCGCTATGTGTTCTAATTAACAGAACAACATGAAAAGAAACCCCAATTATGTTCCCAGCAAATCACGCTCATACAAATTATTATATAATAATATATGATATTATAATTCTTATATATAATATCTTTTAATTATTCTACAATATTTATATATATATATTAAAAAATATTATATAAGATTTATACAATAAAAATATATTATTATGATACATTTAATAACATATGGTGATGATAAATTTAAGGAAGGAAAAAAAAGAATATTTAATCAAGCAAATAACACAGGGTGGTTTGATAATGTTACATTATATGGTCCTAATGATTTAGATTTGGAATTTAAAAATAAATTTAAAAATATTCTAGAATGTCCTAAAGGCGGTGGTTATTATATATGGAAACCATATATTATTAATAAACATTTAGAAAAAATGCAAGATAATGATATTTTGATCTTTTTAGATGCAGGTTGTAGTATTAATCCTCTAGGAATTAATAGATTTAATGAATATATTGATATGCTTAATAAAAGTGATGAAGGTTGCATATCATTTTATATGTGCCCTGACAATCCAGATGGTATTATGGAGAAAAGATGGACCATAAAAGAAATTTTTGAATATTTTAATATAGATATTAATAGTGATTTGGCAAAATCAAGGCAAAGTTATGCTGGTGTTATAATATTAAAAAAAAATGCTGAAAGTACAAATATTGTTAATTTATGGTTAAAAGCAGTTCATGATAATCCCTTATTATTTACAGATTATTATAATAGCACAAATCAGAATTTTGAATTCAAAGATAGTAGACATGATCAAAGTGTATTAAGTGTTATATGTAAATTAAACAAAATAATAAAATTAGACGATGAAACTTTCTTCCCTCCTGATGGAAATTTTGGTGGTGAACAATCTCTTAAATATCCTTTTTGGGCAACTAGAATAAGAGAATAATAAGTATAAATATCTTGAAATTATATACTTATTATTTAATCTATATTATAATTAAGTGTTTTATTTTTATACATATGTTCTACTACTTTATGAAGATTATAAACATCATATAGAGAATTATGCGCATTTTCAACATCTTTATTAAAATTATATTTATATATTTCATTTAGTGATGGGTTTTTGTAATTTCCATATTGATTAATAATTTTAAGTATTGGTTTCATATGTTTCATAGTGCATAATAGTGTTTTCTTATCTATTTCATCAATAATATATTGAAGATTTCTTCTGTATAATTCAGATTTAATCACACCTACATCAAACGCGACATTATGTGCAATAATATGCGATACATTCTTTAATTGCTCATAAAATATTTCTATAGCAACTACGTTAAAAGAAACTCCAATATCATCTGATATATCATCTGTAATTCCGTGAAATTCTTTATTTGTTATATTAAATCCTTCGCGTTTTATAATGTAATCTTTGACATCTATAAAATTATATTTATTGTCAGTTAATAACATAGAAAATTGAACTATTCTTGCATTAGAATATTTATCTATATCCTTATAATTCGGATAAACACCCCATCTTAAATTACGTGTATCTGGAAGTCCTGTAGTTTCTGTATCTAAAAATAATGCCATCTAATATATGTATATTTGATACTATTAATATATATATATCAAGTCATTTTTTTATATAAAGAATATTTTATATAATAATAATTATAATTATAATGAAACATTATTGGATTAATATAGATAGTAGCGTTGATAGAAGAGAATATATGACAAAACAGTTTAAAGAAAATAATATTGATAATTTTCGTATTTCTGCAGAAACACCAGAAACTATCAAAGATTGTAAAATTATGCGTCATCCAGATTCTTATGATACAAAACCTGTAGAAATTGCTTGTTTGCTATCCCATTTAAAAGCAATTAAAAAAGGGTATGATGATGGAGATCAATATTTCTGTGTTTGTGAAGATGATTTCATATTATGTAATATAGATGATAGCAAACTTATTAACCATATAAATAATTTCCAAGAGAAACATAATTCTACTATAGAAGCACTACAATTATTTGTTAGTAGTGATCATTATATTTATGATTTATATAAAGATCATTTTGTAAATAATGAAGTAATTATAAAAAGAGAAATATCTTATCCAGGTGCTGTCTATTATTTAGTTTCAAGAGAAGGAGCGCAAAAAATATTAGAAAAGTATATTTTATCTAATAATAATTATGATTTATCATTAGCGAGTTGGACAGTTTCTGACCATCTAATATACGCGGCCGTTAATACATGCGTATTAACTTATCCTGTAATAGTCACAAATATCAAATATGGAAGTATTATTCATCCAGCTCATTTAGTTTCTCACGAAAGAGGAAATAATGTTATTAGAAATATATGGAATGCAAATAACCAACTTACGATGTTTATGCGTTCTTAAATTCTTTTATAGCAATTGCTGTGCGTTCTTTGTGAACTACTATTTTTTCTATTGGATTTATTTCAAAAGTTGGTATCCATGTTCTTATATATTCATAATTCTTGTCATATTTTTTTAATTGTAAATCAGGATTAAATATACGAAAATATGGTTGAGAGTCTGTGCCTGTACTAGCAGACCACTGCCATCCTCCATTATTGCTCGCAGGGTCATAATCAACAAGTTTAGTTGCAAAATATTTCTCACCCCATCTCCAATCAATAAGAAGGTCCTTTGTTAAAAACATAGCGGTTATCATCCGTAATCTATTATGCATCCACCCTGTTTTATTTAATTGATTCATTCCAGCATCAACCATCTCGTAACCTGTTTTACCTTCACACCATTTTTTAAACCATTCCTTATTATTTGACCATTCTATATTATCATACTTTTGCTTGAACGAGTTTCCTAATACATTAGGAAAATAATATAATATATTTGCATAAAATTCACGCCATATTAATTCTCTTTGCAATTCTTTGACATTATTATAATTAAAATAAACTTCGCGTATACTTACACAACCAAATTTAATATATGCGCTTAATTTTGTAGTTTTATCTTGTGCAGGATAGTCACGAAATGTAGAATAATCTGTCATTACTTTTTTTAATCGTTCTAGTGCTTTCACGCGACCACCTCTAACAGCTATATCATTATTAATGACATAATATTTATGTTTATCAAATGCTTTAATATGTTTAATTATATTTATGCGTTTTACTATTAATGGTTGTACTTTATTTACATTTAATGTATTTGATTTTTTATAAAATGGTGTAAATACTTGGTATGGTTCATTTTTATTATTTAAAATAGTTCCCATATTATATAGCGTATAATCTTCTTCTGTAATAATTTTTATCTCTTTTTCTTTTGCCCACTCTTCTATTATTTTATCTCTTTTTATTGCAAAAGGTGAATAGTCCTTATTAAATGCTATCGATTTAATGTTGTATTTTTTTGATAATTTTGTTAATATTTCAATATCGATGCCTTCGTAATAATTGACATGTATATTTTTATCTAAGTCATCTAAACTTTCAATCATAAATTGAACACAATTATTACTAAAATACTTATTATTCTTAGGAAAAATTTGTTCAGGATTAAAAATAAACATAGGATATATTCCTCTGTTTCCACATTCCATTATCAGACTATTTAGAGCGTAATTATCATTTATACGAAAGTCTCTACGAAATATGAAAATATTAATATCCATATTTATAATATATTTATAAATTATTAAACAATATAAATCATTTTTTTAGAAATCAAAAATAAAACATATAAATATATATTTAATATTACTATTAAACACTATACAAATGATTAGGAGGTATATTGAACTATGTGATATAGATATAAAATATAGTATTTTGGGATTAATATGTGGATGTATAGGATCATATTATAATGTTAATGCTACAGAACATACATCAAGAATGATGATTGGAGATTTTTCAAATGAAAGATTATATTTATTATTTTATACTAATTTTATATCTATGATTGCAATATCTTTTAGAGGAGCACTATTTGTATATTCGCAAAAATGCATGAATCTGCGATTAAGATGCGTTGTATATAGAAAGATTTTGAATCAACCTCTAAAGTTTTATGAAACAGAACCTGTTAACTCTTTATTAGAAAGAGTAAATAATGATGCAAGAGTAGTATCTGATATTATATCTCTTAATATAAATGTTTTAAGTCGTTCTATTATAGAAATTATAATAACATTTTGGTTATTAACAAATATATCTTGGAAACTTACAGTAGTAGCTTTAATTTTAATACCCTTTAATTATTTTATATCAGAGTATTATAATAAAATTCACAAAGAAATAATGGTAAATTATGAAGAATTAAATAAAGAATTAAATACATATACACATGAAACATTATCTCATATATCTGTATTAAAAACTTATGCTAACGAAATTAATGCATATAATAAATATGATATGTTATCTAATAAGATTGGAAATTATAACAGCGTAGAATGCTTTTTATATGGATTCAATTTATTAGTAGTTAGCAATATCCCAACAATAATTACAATTATTATTATATTATCTGCAAACTATTTAAATACAATTGAAGGACTTACAATATTTATTCTTCATAATCAAGGTTTATATTCTACAATTAAAACAATTTTTGATATGAAAAATGAGTTTATAAAGTGTAAAGAACCATATAAGCGCATTATAAATATTCTAGATGCTCCCGAATACCAGTACGGATATTATATGCCTCTTGATAATATTTTACATGGCGACATATCATTTAATTCTTTATCATTTAAATATGAAAATTCTACAGAAAAAATATTAAATAATTTTAATTTTAAAATTAATAAAGGTGATAAGATAGCAATTATTGGTGCTTCTGGTTGTGGTAAAAGTACTTTATCAAAATTATTAGTTAATATATTAACACCAACAGAAGGAAATATTACTATTGATAATATAAATATTTGCGATTATGATAATTTATGGTTAAAAAAACATATAGGTTATGTTGCGCAAGATAGCATATTATTTTCTGATACAATAGCAAATAATATTTCCTATGGTTTAGATAATGTCTGCGACGATGATATTATAGAAGCTGCTAAAAATGCAAATGCACATGAATTTATATCTAATCTTCCTAATAAATATCAAACAAAACTCGAAGGAACAGAATTAAGTTCGCTATCTGGTGGACAAAAACAACGCATATCAATTGCTAGAGCACTTATTAGAAAACCACAAATAATAATATTTGACGAAGCAACCTCTGCACTAGACCCTTATTGTGAAGAACTGGTGCAACAAACAATAAAAGAATTATTTAACAATAAAATTTGCACTATGATAATAATAGCACATAGAAGATCAGCTCTAGAAATAGCAGATAAAATATATGAATTGAAAGGGTCGCAACTTATATTATCAAATATATAATATAAGTATATACATATATTAGAATGAGTATATATGTAGTTAATAAAAATAATAAGACTGTTAATAATATTATAGTATCTTCTAACAAGAATGATAATGCAAATATAATAATTAGTAATGTATTAGATATTATTTTAAAATCAATTGATATTAAAACAATAGTTAATAATTTTAATAATAGAAATGATATTTTGTTTAATTTAACTAAATTGAATAAAAAATATATTAAAGGATTCGCTTATAGGATTATGCAAGGATTATATGTGTTTAATAAATATAAAAGTAAAAAAAAAATAAATAATAATATACTATTTTATATACCACAATTAAATAAAATAGATAAGGATAATTTATTTAGAATTATTGACTACTCTATTTTTTCACGAAACATTATTAATGAACCTTCTAATATTTTTACACCTGAAAAGTTTGGTTCATATGCTTGCAGTTTGTTTACTAATACAAAATATGTTAAAATTAATAAATATAATAACATAGATATTAAAAATATGGGACTAAGACTTATCGATGCTGTAGGAGGAACTTCAAGTAATAAACCATGTTTTATAATATTAGATTATACTCCTCCAAAATATAAAAAAACAATATGTCTTGTTGGTAAAGGTGTTACTATTGATACTGGTGGATATTCATTAAAGATAGGTAAACATATGGAAAAAATGTATATGGATAAAGAAGGTGCTGTATTATCACTCGGATTATTTAAATATTTAGTTGATATTAATTACAAGCATCGTATTGTATGTCTATGTCCATTAGTTGAAAATATAGTTTCAAGTAAGTCTCTCAAACCAAATGATATTATTAAATCATATGATGGGACTACAGTTGAGGTTGTTAATACTGATGCTGAAGGACGATTAATACTCGCAGATGCTCTAGCGTATGCATGTAAAAATTATAAACCGGATTATATATTTGATTATGCTACATTAACTGGATGGTCTGAAAGGATACACTGTCATACAAGTTTTACATATTTTACATTAAATGATAAAATAGCAAAGGATATTGAACTATATAATGAAGAATATGCAGAAAAAAGTATAAGATTACCTCCATGGGTAGAATATATTAAATATATTAAATCAACTATTGCAGATGTTAAAAACTCTGGATATAAATGTGTTCATAGCGATGGTTTAATGGCGTCATTATTCTTAATGAAATTTATTCCTGTAAAATATAGAAAAAATTGGGTTCATTTTGATGTTAGATTATCAAGTTATAACAACCCATTAAATATTGCTGATGGATTTGCAACATATCTAGAAATTATAAAAAATATATAACATATATTTTTATTACCAAGTAAACATTTATTTATTTCTTTCCTTTTCTCTTAACAACATTCTTTGGTTCTTCACTAACTTCTGTAATTTCGATCAGATTTTCATCAGATTTTACTTCAGTATTTTTTTTACTTTCTTTAGTTTCAATAACAACTTCTGCTTCTTCTTTTGGTTCTTTTTCTTTCTTCCACATAGCAGCAATCAGTTTGAACACTTCAGGACCATTTAATGTAGGATTTTGTTCTTTTACAGTTTTACTATTTTCCTTCATAAACAATTGATATCCATTAAGTTCTTTTTTAGGTTTATCTTCATTATCCTTATTTTTTACAAGAATTTGTTTCATAGAATTCTTGAAATATTCATCAACCTCTTTTTTAGTATTCAACGTATCTGGCATATTATTCATAAATTCCTTGATCTTAATAGAGATAGTCATCTTATTAACTGTTTTAATATTGTAACAACAGTATATATTATCAATTTTTATATTTTTAATAATATATTTTCATATTTATTATGATAAAGTAGAGAATAAAATATAAATATAGTTATTTAATAGAAAAAATAAAACTAATTATGTTTATCACATTATTACTGGAAAATATTAAATCAGGGATTCGGGAGATGTTTCAATATATCTATAACTTTAATATAAAAAATATAATATACAAACAACTATGATATTTACTTATAGTAACTAAAATATATTTACTTAGATATCTCTCCATCTATCAAACATAGTAGGATAGATAAATGAATTATCTAAGTTATTTGAAGATAACTGCACAACAGAATTATATTTAGTATAAATATCAGTATTAATGATAACTGCAGAAGGGGTAGTTGTTTGATTGAGAGGCATATTTTGTTGTTAAAAATAACTATAATAAATCTTATCAATTTTTATTTATATTTTTTTATATAATTACATATATATATTGTTATATCTTATTGTATTGATAATTGTCAAAATTATATACTATATGCAAAACATTACATTATTGGAAATAGCACATTCTCTTGGTTTGGTGCTTACTTATCTTCATCAAATGAACCTGTTGTATGTTATCCTGAAACATGGTTTAGAGATCAAATTCATGATAAGGGTCTTGATAATTGGATTAAGATAGAAGATAAATAATTATATAAAAAATAAAAGATTTATAAATATATAAAATGAATAATATAGGTATTATAGTATTTGGAGGACTAGGAAACCAACTATTTAAAATATTTGCAGTTATATCATATTATATTGATAATTGTCAAAATTATATATTATATTTAAATGATAATGGATATCGTAAATATTACTGGGATACTTTATTTAGTAATATAAGTCACAAAGTTTCAAATGAACCACCTATTCCTGATAAATATACTGCCCCCTTTTTTCACTATAAGGAAATATCTATTTTAAATAATGATACATTATTAGATGGATATTTTCAAAGTTATAAATATTTTGAACATAATATTAATAAAATAAGAAGGATTATAGGTATTGATGAAAAAATCAATAATGTTTTAAAAAAGTATCCAGAATATACTGTTAATAAAACAATATCTGTTCATTATCGAATGGGAGATTATTTTAATCTTCAAATATATCATCCTGTTAAAACTCCGATATATTATATAAATGCTTTTAAAACTTTAATTAGCAAAGGTGTTGACATATATGATCATGACATTTTATATTTTTGCGAAGAAAATGATTATGAAACAGTTAATAATTATAATTTAGAAATTAATAATGCTTTAAAAGAATTAACAGGTAAAGATTTAAGATATAAAAAAGTATCTGATAATATTTCTGATTGGGAACAATTATTAATTATGACATCTGCAAAACATTATATTATTGGAAATAGCACATTCTCTTGGTTTGGTGCTTACTTATCTTCATCGAATGAACCTGTTGTATGTTATCCGGAAACATGGTTTGGTCCTCATTATGAAGATACGATTACTAAAGATTTATTTCCCGATAGTTGGATTAAGATTGAAGATAAATAGATTATATATTATCATATATCCATTTAATTTCTTGCGAATATTCTATTGACGGTGTTTCTAAAATTACAATTGGAATATGTTTATTCTTCTTAAATAATTCTATAAATTGTTTAATTGTGTCAAGAGGAATAGTTCCTTTATTGCTATCAAAAATTGAAGCATGTCTATCAATACTGCTTCCTTTTTTAACACTACTATTATTAAGATGTATAACAATTAGATCGTTCGCATTTTTACTGCATATGATATTATATGCTTCATTTAATTCATAATCAGCTGCCCATATATGGGCAGTATCTAAACATATACCTAAATATTTTTTTTGCTCTTTTGAAAAACTATTATAAAAGTCAATAAATTCATTTAAATTAGTTAATAACTCTGTACCTTGACCTGCAGGTGTTTCAATTATTATCTTTGTTTTTAAATTATTTTTTTGCAATTCCTCAATAATATATTCAATAGCATTTCGCATATTTTCTTTACCTTTATTATAAGATAAAGTGGTATGTTTTCCAACATGTACTATAACACCAGATGAATTAATTAAATGCGAAATATATAATTCATGTAATAATATCTTTATCCATATGCATTCATTTATAGGTATAGTTCGTTTTCCGTTTTTAAAATCACGTGCTAAATTTATAGTATACGAAGAATGTATAATAGTCTTAAAATTATTTATTGAGGTGTAATTTTTAATATTATCTGCATTTGTAATATAATTATCAATATTAACTAAAGAAGAACTTCTAGGATTAGAAACAAACAATTGTAAACAATTACCACCATTTTTAGTTATTATTTCCATCGTTTTTACAATAGTTTTTTCGCGGTTTATATGCGCTCCCACATAAATATTGCTCATCTCATAAAATTATATTGTTTATTTTATTAAATCATTTTTTAATTATATTTATAATTATATTAGAGCAAGATTATTAATGAATAAAGCAGTATCATCTCCTAGAAGTCCATCTTTATCAAAAGTATCACCACCAAGAAATCTACCAAATGCAAGCAAAACAGTTGCAAACAGAAGAAGTCCTTCGCCACCTAATGTAGCAAAAAGAGGAAGTCCTTCACCGCCTAATGTAGCAAAAAGAGGAAGTCCTTCACCGCCTAATGTAGCAAAAAG
>Ga0114979_10000972_pt1 | contig 18999 bp, 17 predicted proteins | sample S_140625_EF_Meta_FD_87315 | JGI IMG/M metagenome (GOLD analysis project Ga0114979, IMG submission 87315) | Freshwater microbial communities from Lake Simoncouche, Canada to study carbon cycling - S_140625_EF_MetaG | ecosystem: Environmental > Aquatic > Freshwater > Lake | place: Lake...
GCCTGTGCGCTTTCCACTGACCCAGCAGGCAAAACCGAGCTCGGAGCCTTATCTGATGCTGATGCCGAGGGTGTCATCGCAGCACGAAACAAAGAAGGCGCATGCGAATCGGGACGCGGCAATTCAGGCATCTTGGGTAGCGATTCAAAATGCAGCGCCGCTTCAAACACATGCGCACAACGGCCACAACGCACCCAGCCTTTGGCCAACTCGAGCTGTTGGGGCGACACCTTAAAGGCAGTCTCGCATTGAGGGCAGTGGGTGATCTGCATGTCAACCAAGGGCGGTCATCAAGATCCAGCCGTCTTCCATGTCGCTGACTTGCAGGGTGCAATAAGGCGCGTAAGCATCTTTGAGCTCCTGAGCTTGTCGCTCGAGGATGCCGGCTAAGACCAAGTGCCCGCCCGCCGCCACATGACTGCGCAAGAGCGGGGCCAACACTTTGAGCGGCGTCGCCAAGATGTTGGCCAGCACGGTTTGGTAATGGCCTGTGGCTTTGTCTGGCAGGCCAGCTTGCAAGCGCACGTGGTTGGCATCTGCATTGAGCACAGTAGCAGTCACAGCAGCGGCGTCAATATCGACAGCATCAATGTGGCTGGCACCGAACAACGCGGCGCCAATGGCCAAAATGCCCGAGCCGCAGCCGTAGTCAAGAACGCGTTGGTGGTTCACATCGTGCGTGGCTATCCAACGCAAGCACATGCGCGTGGTCGGGTGGGTACCCGTGCCGAACGCGAGACCAGGATCTAGGCGAATAACTTTTTGAGCTTGCGCGGGTGGCTCGTGCCAGGTGGGAACAATCCAAAACTCAGGCGTGATCTCGACAGGCGCGAATTGCGACTGCGTCAAACGCACCCAGTCTTGATCGGCGACAGGCTGAAGCCCCAACACTTCGCTACTGGCAAAGAAATCTTGTAAAGCCAACAAGCGAGAGGCCTCCTGAGCCAGCGCCTCCTGATCAAACAAAGCCACGATGCGCGAGCGCTTCCAACCCTCTTTGGGGGGCGGCATGCCAGGCTCGCCAAACAAAGCTTGCTCGGCATCCGTTTGGGCATCAGCGTCTTCAACGGACACACTCAAAGCATCAAGTGCATCGAGTGCCTCGCAGACGGCTTCGACGCTGTCTTCGGGGCACATCAGGCGCAGCTCAAACATCAGCGCTTGTGAGCGGCGAGCCACTCTTCCAAGTAGTGAATGTTGGTCCCTCCGGCCATGAACTTGGCATCTACCATCAACTCGCGATGCAGCGCAATGTTGGTGTTAATGCCCTCCACCAGCGTCTCAGCCAAGGCGGTGCGCATGCGTGCCAAAGCTTCGTCGCGTGTGTCACCATGCACAATGATCTTACCGATCATGGAGTCATAGTTAGGCGGCACGTAGTAGTTGGTGTAGATGTGCGAGTCCACACGCACCCCTGGGCCACCAGGCGCATGCCACATGGTGATGCGGCCAGGCGACGGAATGAACTTGAACGGGTCTTCGGCGTTGATACGGCACTCGATGGAATGGCCGCGAATCTGAATATCGCGCTGCAAGAACGGCAATTTCAAACCAGCCGCCACCATAATTTGTGTCTTCACGATGTCGATGCTCGTGATGTATTCGGTGACAGGATGCTCGACCTGCACACGGGTGTTCATTTCAATGAAATAAAACTCACCGTTTTCGTACAAAAATTCAAATGTGCCCGCGCCACGGTAGTTGATCTTTTTGCAAGCTGCCGCACAGCGTTCGCCAATTTTTTCAATCAACTTGCGAGGAATGCCAGGCGCTGGTGCTTCCTCGATCACTTTTTGGTGACGACGCTGCATCGAGCAATCGCGCTCACCCAAGTAAACCGCATTCTTGTGCTTGTCAGCCAAGATTTGGATTTCGATGTGCCGAGGGTTTTGGAGGTATTTCTCCATGTACACCGCGGGGTTGCCAAAGGCCGTACCTGCTTCGGCCTTGGTCATGGCCACTGCATTGATCAAGGCAGCCTCGGTGTGCACCACGCGCATGCCACGCCCACCTCCACCGCCAGCGGCTTTGATGATGACGGGGTAGCCCACACTCTTGGCAATGCGCTTGATGGCAGGCGGGTCGTCTGGTAACTCACCTTCAGAGCCAGGCACACAAGGCACACCCGCTTTGATCATGGCTTGCTTGGCCGACACCTTGTCGCCCATGATGCGGATGGATTCAGCCGTAGGGCCGATGAACTGGAAGCCACTTTTTTCGACGCGCTCGGCGAAATCGGCGTTTTCGCTCAGAAAACCGTAGCCAGGATGAATCGCTTCTGAATCAGTGACTTCGGCCGCCGCGATGATGGCAGGCATATTGAGGTAGCTGAGTGCAGAAGATGCTGGGCCAATGCACACCGCTTCGTCAGCCAACTTGACGTACTTGGCGTCGCGATCGGCCTCTGAATAGACCATCACCGCTTTGACACCCAGTTCGCGGCAGGCGCGTTGAATGCGCAGTGCGATTTCGCCGCGGTTGGCGATCAGGATTTTTTTAAACATGAACGACCCGCCCCTTATTCAATGATGAACAGGGGTGCGCCGTATTCCACTGCTTGGCCGTTTTCAGCCAAGATTTTGGTGATGGTGCCAGCCTGATCTGCTTCAATCTCGTTCAAGATCTTCATGGCTTCAATGATGCAGATGGTGTCACCCTCTTTGACCTGCTGGCCAACTTCGGCAAACGATTTAGCACCTGGACTGGATGAACGATAGAACGTACCCACCATTGGCGACTTGACAGTGTGCCCAGCCGCTGGGGCTTCCACCGCAGCCGGCGCAGGTGAAGCCGCTGGGACTGGGGCCGCAGGCGCAGCCACCGCCACGGGTGCAGGTGCGGCCATTTGCGTCACCATCGCCACTGGGGCGGGCGCACTCTTGACGATACGGACCGTGCCTTCTGCCTCAGTGATTTCGAGTTCAGACACATTGGAGTCAGAGACCAGGTCAATTAACGTCTTGAGTTTTCGCAAATCCATAACTACATCCTATTTGTCGTAAATAAGCAGCTAATTTACACCAATTTACAATTCATAGCCTGACAAAACTACTTATAAAGCCCATTTCTTGATGTCATCTGGTGTTAATTTACCTAATTTTCGCTGAATCAATTGCGCTTGGCCATTCAGCACCACGGTAAAAGGCAGGCCTCCCAACTCATTGCCCAGTAACTTGCTGAACTCGGTGCCACCCAATCCAGCCAAACCAATTTTGTAATTGACTGGAAATTGGCTTAAATACTGACGCACCCGACTAGGTTGATCAATGGCCAATCCAAGAACTTGCCATCCTTTTTGTCGATTTTCACGAAAGAAAGCATCAATTAATGGCATTTCCTCAATGCAGGGCGTGCACCAAGTCGCCCAAAAATTAATCACCAAGGGCCGGCCTTGAAAAGCAGCCATTGGCAAAGTCTCACCCGCTGGGGTCTCAAACTCAGCAGTCCAAAAGGCTTGCATCACCTCCGCCCCCAGAACGGCAGCGTCCTCCCCCTCTTGGTGCTTCCAAGCCAAGCCCACACCCGCCATAGCCGCCAAGGCGGCCACGCCCGCATACATGGCCGTGCGTCTATTTGTTGTGATCGTCATTCAAAACCCTTCATTAATTGATTCAATGCGGCCAAATCACCCCGATGGGTTCGACCTTGTGCATCTGGCTTCAAAGCACCACGCAAGTCGTCTAAGTCGTAGATCATCAGATGGACCAGTACTTTTTGCGACAAGCCAGGGCAAGACGTCAAAATGCTGAGGGCATCCACCGCCTCACCTTGAAAGCCCTGAACCGTACTGACCTCGTAGCGCACCTGATGGTCAATCAGGCTTATCTCAGCTGATTTGGCGTCATCGCAAAACAACTGCAGATAAATATCCGACAAACCAGTGGCAGTTCCTCGCCACACAGCCCCAGCCAAATGAGGCCTGAAATCGGCCATTCTCGCCATCCAGACCTGGGCCAATTTACGCAAGGCCCGCAACTCGTCGGGCTGGGTGTCCGCGCAAAACAGCGCCAGATACTCTCGGACCGCCTCTTCGACTTGGTCGTTGTTAGGCAGCTGCGCGCGGGCATTCAGACCCAGTTGTTTGACCGCACGGCGCTTCGCAGGACCGTATTCAAGCCCCTCTTCCACCACCATACGGGCAGCTGTGGCTGCAATTTCTTCTTGAACGGTGTGCATAGACAGGCGATTGTGGGGCCAGCCAGCATCGCGCGCTCGAAACCCCAAGAGACACCCTCCTAAAATGGGTGAATGCACATACATATTTTGGGAATTTGCGGCACGTTCATGGGTGGACTGGCTGCGTTGGCACGCGAAGCGGGCCACAAGGTCACCGGATGCGATGCGGGCGTTTACCCGCCCATGAGCGACCAGCTCAGAAGCCTTGGCATTGAACTGATTGAAGGCTTTGACGCCGACCAACTCCAGCTCAAACCAGATGTATTCGTGATTGGCAACGTGGTCTCACGCGCCCGTTTGTCCAACGGCAGCCCAAAGTTTCCCCTGATGGAAGCCATTTTGGACAGCGGCGCCCCCTACACGAGCGGACCACAATGGCTGGCCGAACATGTGTTGCACCATCCCACCCAGCCCCGACATGTGCTGGCGGTGGCGGGTACACATGGCAAAACCACCACCACCTCCATGCTGGCTTGGATTCTTCAGGCTGCAGGCTTGGAGCCCGGTTTTTTAGTGGGGGGGGTGCCTATGAACTTTGGCGTCTCGGCGCGCTTGGGCCGCTTAAGCAACGCGGGCGATGTGGCGACGAAACAGCGCACGCCTTTTGTCATTGAGGCCGATGAGTACGACACCGCCTTCTTTGACAAGCGCAGCAAATTTGTGCACTACCACCCGCGCACCGCGATTTTGAACAACCTCGAATTTGACCACGCCGACATTTTTGACGACCTCGCGGCCATTGAGCGACAGTTTCATCACTTGGTGCGCACCGTGCCCCATAGCGGCCGCGTGGTGGTCAATGCGGACGAAGAGAGCTTGCAACGCGTGTTGGACCAAGGCTGTTGGAGCAGCATGGCCAAGTTTGGCGTGCACGCCAACGCCTCGGTCCTCCAGGGCTCAGATGGCTGGTCTGTAGAAGGCGAGCCCAACAACTTTGCAGTGCTGCACCAAGGCAAAGCTGTGGGACGTGTCCAATGGGACATCACGGGCGTGCACAACCAGCTCAACGCCTTGGCTGCCATCGCAGCTGCCGAGCACGTGGGCGTCTCACCCGCTCAAGCCGCCGCCTCGTTGAGCGAATTTCAAAACGTACGCCGTCGCATGGAAGTGTGCGGCACCGTCGCCAGACCGGGCGGCGACATCACGGTGTACGACGACTTTGCACACCACCCCACCGCCATTCGCACCACGGTCAATGGCCTGCGCCGCAAAGTGGGCACTCATGCCCGTATCTTGGCCGTGTTTGAACCGCGCAGCAACACCATGAAGCTGGGCACGATGAAATCACAATTGCCGTGGAGTTTGGAAGAATCCGACTTGGCGTTTTGCCACACCGGCGGCTTGGACTGGGATGCGGCAGAGGCTTTGCTGCCCATGGGCGTGCGGGCCCTGGTGGGCGGCTCGGTGAATGAAGTGATTGCGCAAGTGGTGGCCGCGGCCCAGCCAGGCGACCATGTGCTGTGCATGAGCAATGGCGGGTTTGGTGGGATTCACGCGAAGTTGTTGACGGCTCTCGATTCCTAACTTGTCGCATTGAACATGGCTTGCCCGCGAGCGGCTACTGTCTGTCGCGATCGCAGACCGAGTAGCCAGCTCCTGACCAACTATCAACCGCGTTTGCGACGCGCCGCTACGGCCTCAGACAACACGTCCAGTGACGCCACGGAATCATTCCAATCCAAACACGCATCGGTGATGCTCTTGCCGTATTCCAGCTGAGACACATCATCCTTGCCTGGCGTGAACTTCTGAGCGCCACCGTGAATGTGGCTTTCAATCATCACGCCAAACACTTGGGTGGAACCACCGCTGATTTGCTCAGCAATGTCTTTGGCCACCACCAACTGACGCTCATGTTGTTTGCTGCTGTTGGCGTGGCTGCAGTCCACCATCAATGAGGCAGGCAACTTGGCTTTGGCCAACTCTTCGCAAGCCGCAGTCACGCTGGCAGCGTCATAGTTGGGCGTTTTGCCGCCGCGCAAGATCACGTGGCAGTCTTTGTTGCCCTTGGTTTGCACGATCGCGACTTGGCCGTTTTTGTGGATGGACAAGAAATGATGCGCGCCAGCCGCTGCTTGAATGGCGTCGGTGGCGATTTTGATGTTGCCGTCGGTTCCGTTTTTGAAACCGATGGGTGCTGAAATACCCGACGCCAACTCGCGGTGTACCTGGCTCTCAGTGGTACGCGCACCGATCGCGCCCCACGAAATCAGGTCGCCAATGTATTGGGGGCTGATGGCGTCCAAAAACTCGCTGCCTGCGGGCAGGCCAAGACGGTTGATTTCAATCAACAATTGACGCGCAATTCTCAGGCCTTCGTCGATGCAAAAGCTCTCATCCAAATACGGGTCGTTGATCAAGCCCTTCCAACCCACCGTCGTGCGTGGCTTTTCAAAGTACACCCGCATCACAATTTCCAAGGTATCGGCGTATTTTTCGCGCAGCGGCTGCAAGCGACGCGCGTAATCCATCGCCGCCGCAGGGTCGTGGATCGAACAGGGGCCAATCACCACCAGCAGGCGGTCGTCTTTGCCATGCATGATGTGGTGGATGGTTTTTCGGGTCTGTGTGATCAGCTTCTCCGCGGGCGTACCCTGAATGGGAAAGAAGCGAATGAGGTGTTCAGGAGGAGGCAGCACGGTGATGTCCTTGATACGTTGATCGTCGGTTTGACTGGTGTGTTCAACGTGGCTTGGATATGAGGTGTTCGTTTTCATGGTCTCGTCCTGAAGTTTGAAAAATGGAAGCTGTGTTTTGACAAAAAAAAACCGCCGGGATTCGGCGGTTGGTTGGGGAGTTCAGAGCGTTGGGGCTACGTTCAGATCTCTCGACCGCCGTGGGGGCGTGAGATAAAAAAGTAAGCAAAATAAAAACGGACTGAAGTCATGGGCTGAAATATAGCACAGCGCTTAGGCCGTTCCGCCCACCGTCAAACCATCAATGCGCAAGGTGGGCTGACCCACCCCCACGGGCACACTTTGTCCCTCTTTGCCGCAGGTGCCCACGCCGGGGTCGAGTTGCATGTCATTGCCAATCAAGCTCACGCGCGTCAGGGCATCTGGGCCGTTGCCCACCAAGGTGGCGCCTTTGACGGGGTATTGAATCTTGCCGTTCTCGACCCAAAACGCTTGGCTGGCCGAAAACACAAACTTGCCAGAGGTGATATCGACTTGGCCACCGCCAAAGTTCACGGCATACAAGCCTTTTTTCAGGCTTGCCACGATTTCCTCTGGTGACTTATCGCCACCCAGCATGTAGGTGTTGGTCATGCGCGGCATGGGAACGTGCGCATAGCTTTCGCGTCGACCGTTGCCGGTGGGCTTGACGCCCATCAAGCGGGCATTCATATTGTCTTGGATGTAACCCTTCAAGATGCCGTCTTCAATCAGCACATTGCTTTGGCTGGGGTTGCCCTCATCGTCCACATTCAGTGAACCTCGGCGATCAGGGAGCGTGCCGTCATCGAGCACCGTCACACCTTTGGCCGCCACACGCTGACCAATGCGGCCGCTGAAAGCGCTAGAGCCTTTGCGGTTGAAGTCACCTTCCAAGCCATGGCCAATCGCTTCGTGCAACAAAATACCAGGCCAGCCCGACCCCAACACCACACTCATCTCGCCTGCAGGCGCAGGGCGTGCCTCAAGGTTGGTAAGCGCGCATTGCACGGCTTCGTCCACATAGCTTTGCGCCAGTGCATCGTCAAAATGGCCTAAGCCAAAGCGGCCACCGCCCCCTGCAGAGCCGACTTCGCGACGGCCGTTTTGCTCAGCAATTACCGTCACGCTCAAACGCACAAGAGGGCGCACATCCGCGGCCAGGGTGCCGTCAGCCCGCACCACCATCACCACATCGTATTCGCTGGCCAAGCCCGCCATGACTTGAATCACACGGGGGTCTTTGGCGCGCGCCATTTGTTCAACACGGCCAAGCAGTTCGACCTTTTCGCTGCTGTTGAGTGAGGCGATGGGGTCTAAGCCGCCATACAAAGATCGGCTAGATGCCACTTTGTGGGTAGGCACTTTGACACGCCCGCCTTTGGCAGCTGCACCAATCGTGCGCACCGTTCTGGCAGCGTCCATCAAGGAGGCTTTGGAAATATCGTCGGAATAGGCAAACGCCGTTTTTTCGCCGCTCACGGCACGCACGCCCACACCTTGGTCGATGCTGAAAGAGCCCGTTTTGACAATGCCCTCTTCTAAGCTCCAACCCTCAGAGCGGGTGTATTGAAAGTACAAATCGGCTTCGTCAACCTTGTGCGCTTTGATTTCGGCCAAGGTTTGGGCCAAATCAGATTCGTCTAAGCCAAACGGCTCTAACAACAGTTGACGGGCAATGGCCAATCGCTCAAGGGTGGGTTCGCGTGAAATCATGGGCGAATTATGACTGCACCAACTGTTTGGCCTTGGCCACCGACATCAATATCCCTAGGCCCAGTCCCAGGGTCACCATGGCCGTGCCCCCGTAACTGATGAACGGCAAGGGCACGCCCACCACGGGCAACATGCCACTGACCATGCCCATGTTGACAAAAGCGTAGATAAAGAAGCTCAGGGTCACACTGCCCGCCAACAAGCGGGCAAACAGCGTCGGCCCCTCGACAGCGATGGCCAATCCGCGCAAGATCAAAAACACAAACGCCCCGATCAACAGCAAGTTCCCAATCAAACCAAACTCCTCCCCAAAGGCGGCGAACACAAAGTCGGTGGTGCGCTCAGGGATGAAGTCCAAATGGGTTTGTGTGCCTTGCATGAATCCCTTGCCCCAAAAACCACCCGAGCCAATGGCAATCATGCCTTGGATGATGTGGAATCCTTTGCCTAGCGGATCTCGCGTGGGGTCAAGCAAGGTGCAAATGCGCTGTTGCTGGTAGTCGTGCAAGATGGGCCAACGAAAACCATCCGCGCACAAAGTGGGCTCAAACCAGACCACCATGCCCACGCCAATCACACCCATGATGATGGGTGGCACGATGAGCCACCAACTCAAACCCGCAAAGAAAATCACGGCCATGCCCGCCGACAACACCAAAATGGCCGTGCCCAAATCGGGTTGACGCATGATGAGTCCTACAGGCACCAACAAGAGCAGGCCTGCCACCAAAAAGTCCAGCGGCCGCAACTGACCTTCGCGTTTTTGGAACCACCAGGCCAGCATCAGCGGCATGGCAATTTTCATGATTTCGCTGGGTTGGATCACGATGCCAATATTGAGCCAACGACGTGCGCCTTTTTTGGTCAAACCAAACAAAGCCACTGCGACCAACAAAGCCACACCCACGGTGTAAATGGGCACCGCAAATGCCATCAAACGCTGCGGCGGGATTTGGGCCACGACAAACATGATGAAGCCTGCAATCAGCATGTTGCGGCCATGGTCGACAAAGCGCGCCCCATTGGCAAAGCCCGACGAATACATGGTCAATAAACCTGCGCACGCCAGCAAAAAAATACCAAACGCGAGCGGCCCATCAAAACCTTTGAGCAAAGGTTTGAGTCTTTGAAAGGGGCTGGGTTTGTGAATCACAGTGGACATTGGCAGATTATCCCCTGTTGCGCAGGCATCCCAACTGTCGCTGCTAGCATGTGTCATGCCCCTGCCTTCCCAGCCTTTCGCCCCGCATTCACCCACCACCCATGTGCTGTATTTGCATGGGTTTCGCTCATCGCCCCAGTCCACCAAAGCGCGGCGAATGGCAGCGCTGATGCGCGAGCAGTTTCCTCACATCCATTGGTGGTGCCCGCAGTTGCCGCCCTCGCCCGAAGCGGCGGCTGAGCTGATTCAAGCCGGCACGGCCGACTGGCCCGCACACCGCATGGCCGTGATGGGCTCCTCCTTGGGCGGCTTTTATGCCACCTGGCTGGCAGCGCTGCGAGATTGCAAAGCGGTGCTGCTCAACCCTGCGATCTACCCCGCCCGTGATTTGGCCAAATACATAGGCGAACAAACTGCTTGGCATGACCCCGCAGCGCGCTTTTTCTTCGCCCCCGAATTTGTGGATCAACTGCACCACTTGACGGTCGGCCCCATGCCTCACCCCGAGCGGATTTGGGCACTCATCGCCAAAGGCGACGAGGTGCTGGATTGGCGCGAAATGACTGCTCGGTATCCCGACTCAAATCTGGTGGTCATAGACGGTGGGGACCACGCCCTGAGCAACTTTGACACCTACTTAGCGCAGGTGCTGGAATTTCTGAATTTGCAGACTCCGCCCTAGACCCAAGCACGCTCTGCGCATGGGACAATCAAGACCATGAACGCATTGTTTGAAGAAGCTGGAAAATTCCAGACGGGCCGCATCCTTTCTGAAGCCGATAGCTCCGCCCAAATTGAGCTGGATTCCGGCAAACGGGTCAAGGTCAAGGCCGCCCATTTGCTGCTCAAGTTTGACAAACCCTCGCCCGCCGACCTGATGCGTGAGGCGCAGGCCTTAAGCGCCACCATCGAGCTTGACCTCGCTTGGGAGTTCGCCCCCGAAGACGAGTTTGGCTTTGCCGACTTGGCCCGCGAATACTTCAGCGCCCAAGCCACACTCACCGAGCAAACTGCCGCGTTGTTTTGCCTGTTTGACACCCCACATTATTTTCGCCGCGCTGGCAAAGGCCGCTTCAAAAAAGCCTCGGCTGAAGTGATTGCGCAAGCTTTGGCTGGCATCGAAAAGAAAAAGCAAATCCAAGCGCAAATTGAAAGCTGGGCCGCCGAATTGGGCCAGGGCAATTGCCCTGCCCCCATCCAAACCCAGCTTTACAAAATTTTGTTCAAGCCCGACAAAAATGCGCCTGAATACAAAGCCGTGGTCGAAGCTGCACGCGCCACACAAACCGCACCATTGGCTTTGCTGCAAAAAGCGGGCGCCATCAATTCGGCCTACCAATTCCATTGGCAGCGCTTTTTGTTTGACAACTTCCCCAAGGGCACCGCTTTTCCAAACCTACAAGCCCCTGCGATGGCAGACCCGTTGCCCCTGGCGAATGTCCAGGCCTACTCGATCGACGACTCACAAACCACCGAGATTGACGACGCTTTGTCAGTGCAAGGGTTGGGCACGGGCACTGTCACGCTGGGCATTCACATTGCGGCACCTGCGCTGGTCTTGAAGCCTGGTGACGCAATTGACCAACTGGGCCGAAGCCGCTTGTCCACCGTCTACATGCCGGGCTACAAAATCACCATGCTGCCCGACGCGGTGGTGCAACACTACACCTTGCAAGAAGGACGCGACTGCCCTGCCGTGTCGTTGTATGTCACGTTTGACGAAGCAACACTTGACTTGCAGCACACCGAAACGCGCGTGGAGCGGGTCCCCATCGCCGCCAACTTGCGGCACGACCAACTCGACGCCATCGTGACCGAAGCTTGGCTCAACGACAGCGGCTTTCAGCACGCGGCAGGCGTGCATGAACCTGTCATGCCACGCGCGCAACTCGCCTTCTTATTTCGCTTGGCCAAACACCTCAAAGCCCAGCGCGAAGTGGTGCGCGGCAAACCCGAAAACTTCAACCGCCCCGACTACAACTTTCGCTTGGTGGGCAACGAGGGCAAAGAACCAAAAGGTGACGAGCAGGTTCACATCAGCATTCGTCAACGCGGTGCGCCGCTTGACCTGATGGTGGCAGAAGCCATGATTTTGGCGAACAGCACTTGGGGCAATTGGATGGCCGAGCTCGGCGTGCCCGGCATTTACCGCAGCCAAGCCAGCCTGCAACCTGGCGTGAAAGTGCGCATGGGCACCAAAGCTTTGCCGCACGCAGGCATTGGCGTGCCGAGCTACGCGTGGAGCACGTCGCCCCTGCGCCGCTACACCGATCTTGTGAACCAATGGCAAATCATTGCCTGCGCAAAACACGGCAGCACAGCGGCCTTGGCCGCACCGTTCAAGCCCAAAGATGTCGAGCTGTTTTCGATCATCTCCGCCTTTGATGCTGCCTATGGCGCTTACAACGCCTACCAAAACGGCATGGAACGCTTTTGGACGCTGCAGTATTTGAAGCAGCACCACATCACCGAGTTGAGTGCCACGGTCTTCAAGGTTTTTCCTGGTCAGCCGCCCATGGCACGCGCCGATGACCTGCCTTTGGTCTTACCCGTTTTGGGTGGCGGCGAATTGCCGCGCGGCGCTCGCGTGCAGCTGCGCTTGGGTGAGATAGACGACATCAGCCTCGACATCAGCGGTCACCTGTTGCACATCTTAGAAGCCGATGCGCCCTCCAGTGCCGAAGTCACCGAAATGGTGGATGACGAGGAAGACAGTGCAGCGGGTCCGATTGCGTTGGCGATGGACGTGAACGAGGCACCCACCGTGCAAGGCTCTGAGGCGTGAACACCTCTAGGTTGTCATGGCAACACTGGTCAAGGCTGCAAAAAGCCTTGTGCATCTCGCTGGCCATTCACCTCGCGCTGCTGACGCTGCGCATCGCCTCGCCTGAACGCTTTGACCGCCTATTCAGTGACACACCACTCGACGTGATTTTGGTCAACACCCGCGCCAAAGCGGACGAACCCGACAAGGCTCAAGCTTTGGCACAAACCCAATTGGCCGGCGGTGGTGAGCAAAAAAGCGGCCGTGCTGCGTCCCCACTGCCAACGGCTGCAAGCACATCAACGGGCGAGATGGCAGACGCCATGCAACGCCAATTGGCCGCCATGCGCCAACAGCAATCTCTCCTCCTGGCCCAAGTCAAAGAGTTGATCGCGCAACTGCCACAGCCTCAGCCGCAAAAATCAAAAGCTGAACAAGAAGCGATCGAACAAAAGCGTCGTCAGTTGCTCAGGCTATTGGCTGAAATTGAAGAGCGCATCAACCAAGACAACGCACGCCCCCGCAAACACTACGTTAGCCCCGCGACCAAACAGGTGGCCTATGCCTTGTATTACGACAGCCTGCGCCGCAAAATTGAAGACCGTGGCACCCGCTACTTTCCTGCCACACCTGGGGGCCAAAAGTTGTATGGCGAATTAACCATGATCATCACTGTCAATACTGAAGGGCGCGTGCTGGCCACCGAAGTGGTGCAAAGCTCTGGGCTGGCTGATCTCGACCGCCGAGCCCAAGCCATTGCCACGGCAGCTGGACCGTTTGGCGAGTTCACTGACGACATGCGCAAACAAGCCGACCAACTGGCAGTGGTGTCGCGCTTTATTTTTAGCCGTGACAACACTTTGCAAACACGTGGTGGCGAAGCTGCCAAATGATTTGATCCATCAACCCCGATGAACTCCAAACGCTTTCGTCCTGTGCTGCGCTGGTTGCTGCTGATGCTAGTGGCTGGGTTAGCCCTGCAGATTTTTTTCTTGGCACGTATTGCTGTGATGACGCGTTTGGCCCCCGAGTCCACTGCGTTTGAACGTTCACAAGCTTGGCGGATTGCCAGCACCCAAGACCGTTTACGCTGGCGCCAAGATTGGGTGCCCTACAGCCAAATTTCCAACCACCTCAAACGCGCAGTGATTGCCTCAGAAGACGACATCTTTGCGCAGCATGATGGCGTGCAATGGGATGCCATTGAAAAAGCATGGGCTAAAAACGCCAAAGCCGAATTACTCGCCAGCAAAAATGCGCAGGGCAAAGTCGTGGCCAAAGTGGTGGGTGGCTCCACCATCACGCAGCAACTTGCCAAGAACTTGTTTTTATCTGGCGAGCGGACCTTCATTCGTAAAGGGCAAGAGTTTGTATTGACCCTGATGCTCGAAGCCGTGCTAACCAAGCAACGCATCCTTGAGATCTACCTCAATCACGTGGAGTGGGGCGAAGGCATTTTTGGCGCCGAGGCTGCGGCACAACATTATTTTCAAAAATCTGCAGCCCAACTCACGCCTTGGCAAGCGGGGCGCTTAGCCGTCATGCTGCCGCGACCCAAGCACTACCAAAAATTCCCCCAGTCCGAGTACCTGTCTGGGCGCACTGAAATCATTGTGATGCGCATGAGCAGCGCACAATTGCCATAAATGCGTATTCTTGGCATTGACCCCGGCCTTCGCACCACTGGCTTTGGCGTGGTGGAAAAACACGGCCATGAATTGCTCTATGTGGCCAGTGGCACGATCAAAACCAACAAAGAGGACCAAGGCAATTTGGCCGAGCGTTTGAAAGTTTTGTTTGATGGGATTCACGAGGTCGTTGCCCGCTACCAACCCGCATCCTCAGCGGTAGAGATTGTGTTTGTCAACGTCAACCCACAGGCCACGCTGCTGCTAGGACAAGCACGTGGCGCTTGCATCACGGCGCTGGCCAATTGCAACTTGCCTGTGGCCGAATACACCGCATTACAAATGAAGCAAGCGGTGGCCGGTCATGGCTTGGCGAAAAAAGAACAAGTGCAAGCCATGGTGCAACGCCTGCTGAAGCTTCCTGGCCTGCCTGGACCCGATGCAGCCGATGCCCTCGGTATTGCCATCACACATGCGCATGCCGGTCACTCGATGGCGAAGTTGGCAGCGGCCACTGACTTACAACGCAGCACCAGTGGCATGTACAAAGCGGGGCGCAGCCGCTGAGCCTACCAAGCAGGTGCCAACTGCGCTAAACCTGGTGGTGCACGGCGAGCGTCTTCAAAAGTGACTACTTCATACGCATCTGGCTGGCTCAGTAATTCACGCAAAAGTTTGTTGTTCAGGGCGTGGCCTGAGCGAAATGCCACGTACGAGGCCAGCAAGGGTTTTCCAAGTAAGTACAAGTCCCCCATCGCATCGAGGATTTTGTGTTTCACAAACTCGTCGTCATAGCGCAAGCCATCGGTGTTCAAGACCTTGTAGTCATCCATCACGATGGCATTGTCCAAGCCACCGCCCAAGGCCAAGCCATTGGCACGCATCATCTCCACATCACGCGTGAAACCAAAGGTGCGCGCGCGCGCGATGTCGCGGGTGTACACATCGGTGTCCATGTCAAACACCACGCTTTGGCCGGTGGAGTCCACAGCAGGGTGACGGAAATCAATTTCAAAGCTGAGCTTGTAGCCGTGATGAGGATCAAGTCGTGCCCACTTTTCGTTGGTACCCTCACCTTCACGCACTTGCACCGTCTTCAACACGCGGATGAAATGCTTGGGCGCGTTTTGCTCCACGATCCCCGCGCTTTGCAGCAAAAATACAAACGACGACGCCGAGCCATCCAAGATAGGCACTTCTTCTGCTGTGATGTCGATGTTGAGGTTGTCAATGCCAAGGCCAGCGCAAGCCGACATCAAATGCTCGACAGTGAACACCTTCGCACCCCCATTGGAAATGGTCGACGCCAAACGCGTATCCGTCACCGCCGTGGCGGTGATGGGAATATCGACTGGCTGCGGCAAATCCACCCGACGAAACACAATGCCCGTGTCGGGTTGCGCAGGGCGAAGTGTTAACTCCACGCGTTGACCGCTGTGAAGACCAACGCCCACCGCTTTGGTGAGGGATTGAAGGGTTCTTTGTTTGAGCACGTCTAGATTTTAGTGATTCTCAGTCGGCTTGCTTGCGCAAGAAGGCTGGAATTTCGTAGTCATCCATGCCGCCTGAAGACAAAGCATCGACCTTGGCAGCGGCCGAGGTGCGGTTGCCACGCCAGACGGCGGGGGAATTCAAGGATTCGTAGTTGTGCTGTACAGCGGCAGAACCGCCACCCAAACCACTGGCCAAACCCGCCAAACCCGCCGAGGCCGCGGCCAGCACACCTGCAGGCGAAGCATTCATCGCCTGCGTGGTCGCAATCATCCCATTGTCCGTGCCTGTGCGCAACACTTGCAGTTGCGGCGCAGCGCGGCGGCTACCTGCCAAGCCCGTGGCCACCACGGTGACACGAATTTGGTCACCCAAATTTTCATCGTAGGCCGTGCCATAAATCACATGGGCGTCGGGTGAAGCGAACTTGCGAATCGTGTTCATGGCTTCGCGCGACTCAGACAACTTCAACCCACCCTTGGCTGCGGTGATCAACACCAACACGCCCTTGGCACCTGACATGTCCACGCCTTCGAGCAAGGGGCAAGCCACCGCTTGTTCAGCTGCAATGCGTGCACGGTCTGGGCCGCTGGCAGCCGCCGTGCCCATCATGGCTTTACCGGTTTCGCTCATCACGGTGCGAACGTCTTCAAAGTCGACGTTGACCAAGGCTTCAACGTTGATGATTTCCGCAATGCCACCGACCGAGTTTTTCAACACGTCATTGGCAAATGCAAATGCTTGGTCTTGGCTGGCATCTTCACCCAACACATCCATGAGCTTTTCGTTCAACACCACAATGAGTGAGTCCACGTTGGCTTCGAGTTCTGCCAGTCCAGCTTCTGCGTTGCCCATGCGACGGCTGCCTTCAAACTCGAAAGGTTTGGTCACCACGCCCACGGTCAAGATGCCCATTTCACGCGCCACACGTGCCACCACAGGTGCTGCCCCAGTGCCCGTGCCGCCACCCATTCCCGCTGTGACGAACAACATATTGGTGCCTTGCAGGGCCATGCGGATGTCATCAATCGCCGCTTCGGCGGCTTCACGACCACGCTCAGGCTTGCTGCCTGCACCCAAACCACTGCTTCCCAATTGAATCACTTTGTGGGCATGGCTCACGCGCAGGGCTTGTGCGTCCGTGTTGGCCGTGACGAACTCGACGCCTTGCACGCCAGAGCTGATCATGTGCTCCACCGCGTTACCGCCGCCGCCGCCCACGCCAATCACTTTAATTTGTGTGCCTGAGTTAAATGCTTCAACTTCGATCATTTCGATGCTCATGATGTTTCTCCTATCAATCTAAAAATTTGCAGTTGCCTTGAATTCATGTTTTGTTTGTGGTTCATTGCGCTCCTTTTAGGAAGGTGGCGCGGTGGCTGCGCAGGGCCGCCATCGTCGACCCGAACGCGTGCGCACGGGCGGACTGCCGCGTGCGAGATAAAGCAAGGTCTGTGGAATCATGTTTAAAAGTTCCCCACAAACCAATCTTTGAGTCGGTCCATCAACGAATTGACCGACCCGCTCTTTTGTGACACTTTGAGACCACGTTGGCGGTCCACACCTGCTTCTGCCAGCAAACCCATCACCGTGGCAGCGCGAGGCTGCGACACCATGTCTGCCAAGGCGCTGTTGTACTGCGGCACACCCCGACGCACAGGCTTTAAGAAAATATCTTCGCCCAACTCCACCATGCCAGGCATGACCGCGCTGCCACCCGTGAGCACAATGCCCGACGACAACACTTCTTCATAGCCCGAGTCGCGAATCACTTGCTGCACCAACGAAAAGATTTCCTCCACGCGTGGCTCAATCACACCTGCCAAGGCTTGACGGCTCAACATGCGTGGCGTTCGGTCGCCCAAACCTGGCACTTCCACTTGCACATCTGGGTCAGCCAGCAGTTGTTTGGCGTAACCCGATTCAATCTTGATTTCCTCTGCATCCTTGGTCGGTGTGCGCAAGGCCATCGCGATGTCGCTGGTGATCAAGTCCCCCGCAATCGGAATGACGGCGGTATGGCGAATAGCACCGTTGGTGAAGATGGCCACGTCAGTGGTGCCAGCCCCAATATCCACCAAGGCCACGCCCAATTCGCGCTCATCGTCTGTCAGCACCGACATGCTTGAGGCCAATGGGTTGAGCATGAGGCGCTCTACATCCAAGCCACAACGTCGCACACACTTGATGATGTTCTCTGCCGCGCTTTGTGCGCCTGTGACGATGTGCACCTTGGCTTCCAAACGAATACCACTCATGCCAATCGGTTGTTTGACCTCTTGCCCGTCAATCACGAATTCTTGGGCTTCCACCAACAACAACCGTTGATCTGTCGAAATATTGATGGCTTTGGCAGTCTCCACCACGCGAGCCACATCGGCCTGTGTCACCTCTTTGTCCTTGACCGCCACCATGCCGGTGGAGTTGATACCGCGAATGTGGCTGCCAGTGATGCCGGTGTAGACGCGTGTGATTTTGCAATCAGCCATCAGCTCCGCTTCTTTCAACGCCTGTTGAATGCTTTGTACCGTCGCATCGATGTTGACCACCACGCCACGCTTGAGGCCATTGCTCGGCGCGACACCCAAGCCTGCGAGCTTCAACTCACCCTCGGGCAACACTTCGGCCACGACCACCATGACCTTGGCTGTCCCAATGTCTAAGCCGACCACCAAATCTTTGTACTCTTTTGCCATAACAGCCTCGTTCTTTCTCTACTTCTACTCGTTAGCGTTTGGTGGGCACGTCTTGCGTACTCACCCCGCGCATACGAAGCGCATACCCGTTGTCGTGTCGCAAATCAGCCGATTCAATGGCTGAGGCCTTGCGTCCTAGCTTTTGCGTCACCTGCGTGAGGGTTTGTGACACGCGATACACACGCACCATCACCTCATTCACACTGCCGCGTCCCAGCTCAATCACTGCCCCCTGTGCCAACTTGGCACGCCAGCTGCCACGCTCTGTCAGCGCTAAGCTGTTCACCCCCAAACCCATGGCTTTGAAAGCTGGTTCTAAAGCCAAAAACATCGTCAACACCTGTTGCGATTGACTGTCAGGTCCGCTCAAGCGCGGCATCTTGTCGTCATCTAAATCAGCCGCATTGGCTTCAAACACTTCGCCATAGCTGTTGATCAAGCGTTGTTCACCGTCGTCACCCCAATACGCCACAGGCTTGTGTTCTTGCAGGGTGACACGCAAGCGATTGGGAAACTCACGCTGCACCGACGCTAAGCGCACCCAAGGCACGCTTTCAAATGCGCTGCGCACTCGGGTCAAGTCAACCGTGAAAAAATTACCCGTGAACTTCGTCACCACATTGGCACGCAAGGTCACTTCATTGTTGTGCTCGACATCGCCATGCACCGTGATGCCACGCAGCGCAAATGCGGGCAACTGCACCAGACCCCA
>Ga0114979_10000973_pt1 | contig 18972 bp, 18 predicted proteins | sample S_140625_EF_Meta_FD_87315 | JGI IMG/M metagenome (GOLD analysis project Ga0114979, IMG submission 87315) | Freshwater microbial communities from Lake Simoncouche, Canada to study carbon cycling - S_140625_EF_MetaG | ecosystem: Environmental > Aquatic > Freshwater > Lake | place: Lake...
AGCCGGCTGAGCCGCGCTGGTTGTTTGACGCATTCCTGGTGCCGTTCGACCATTCGACTGCCTGATCGAGGAGCCCATACATGGTGAGCGAAGGTTGGGCATAGACCGGAGCGACGCAGAGGCTGAACACAGCGATTGCAATGGCTTTGGAGGTCGTTTTCCTGCACATTCCTGAAGTCCTTGAACCGTTTGAGAAGAGCCCGGCGCGGCATGGTTTCGCGAGAGCTACCCCATTCCGGTCGCCCACGGTATCGCAGCGTGATGACCGGTTGATTGGCCCCTGATCAGAACAGATGGCGCAAGCCGAACGCGACTCGCTGTGCGCTGCCATAGGCATAAGAACTGGTCGAGGCCCCCGGGATGGCGTATTTGATATGGGTCTCGTTGCCCAGGGCCAGATAGACGTCGGTGCGTCGGGTCAGCGGATAGTCGTAGGTAATGCCCAACAGGTTCGGCGACTTGAGGTCGGTGTCGCTTCTCGGATTCTTGTAGGCATAGTTGACATAGAGCATGCCACTGCCAAGGCCGATGCGACCGCTCAGAATGATGAAGTCGGTTGTCACTTTGAGGTCAGAGATCGAGCCGCTCGGGTTGTCGTCGGCGATGTTGGTCACGCCGCTGCCGAGGTTGGACACCAGGTAGATCAGGCCGATCTGACCGGTCCTGCTGAAACGGTAGCTTGCGCCCGCGCCCCATTCGACGCGATTCGAAAACAGCGCGTTGCCCGATTTGTCAGCGCCATAATCCATGTATCCGCCACCAAGCGAGAAGTCGCCCTGGTCCCAGCGGGCGCCTGCGCCCCGTGAGTCGCCCTTGCCCTGAGGATAGGCAGTGGTGCCAGTATTGGCGGGAGCGGCCAGGGCACCGCTGAAGCCATACATCACCTGCACGGTCAGGCCATGGAAAGCCGGGGTCTGATAGAGCAGGGTACTGTCCAGCCGGTTGTTGAAAAACTGCGACAGGTGGTCGTAGTAGCGATAGCCGCTTGCGTCGAGATTGGCCAGTCCGCTAAAGAGCGGGACGTATTGACGACCCGCCGTCAGACGCCCCCACTGGCTGTCCAGTCCTACCCACGATTGCGCGTTCCAGAACTTGAGGCGGCCGCTGGCCGGGTCCGCCGGATCCGCGGGACGTGCCCGGCCGCCGGTGATCTCGCCGGTATCGGCATCAAATCGGGTCTCGATTGCGAAGATCACTTTCAGGCCGCCGCCCAGATCCTCCGAGCCTCGGATGCCGAAGCGCGAACCGTTGGAGACGCCGTTGACCACGCGCCATCCTGACGAGCCGCGCTGTTCGTTGGCGGCATTTTTCGTCGGGTTCGACCACTCGAGCGCCTGATCGATCAGCCCGTATGCCGTGATGGACGATTGAGCATGCACTGGGGCGGCAATCAGGCTCGAGACGATGATTGCAGGCGATAGGCGCATAGTTGTTTCGTCGGCGGGCTTGCCGGCGGTCAGGGAGATTGTCGTGAGTTATCCGGCAGCCTGATCCGACTCGTCTGCTGTGCGACGCCGGAACATCAGATCGAACACGCCATGTCCGAGCCGCAGGCCGCGCTGCTCGAACTTGGTGAGCGGGCGCCACTCGGGGCGCGGCGCAAAGCCATCGGCCTGATTGACCAGCAGCGGCTCGGCCGACAGGACCTCCAGCATCTGCTGCGCATAGGGCTCCCAATCGGTCGCACAGTGCAGGTAGCCCCCTGGCGAAATGCGCGTTGCCAGGTGAGCGATGAAGGGCGGCTGGATCAGTCTGCGCTTGTGATGCCTGAGCTTGGGCCAGGGATCAGGAAAGTAGATGTGCACCCCTGCCAGTGAGGCCTGCGCAATCCGCTGCTTCAGGACCTCCACCGCATCGGTCTGGATGATGCGCACGTTCGTCAGTGCATCGTCCTCGACGTGGCGCAGCAGACTCCCCACGCCGGGCGTATAGACCTCAATGCCCAGAAAGTCGGTCGCGGGGTGCGCCGCCGCGATCGCCGCGGTAGTGTGGCCCATGCCGAAGCCGATCTCGAGGACCACCGGCGCCCGCCGTCCGAACAGGGCGCCGAAATCGATCGGGCCCTCGGCAGGCGGCACGCCGAATCGCGGCAGCAAGCGTTCATGCGCTTGACGCTGGGCATCAGAGAGATGGCCGCGCCGCATCACGAAGCTGCGGATATGGCCGTGAATGGGCTTGTCCTGGATCGACTCGATGGTCGGCGCCGGTTGTTCGTTCGACATGCTCATTGGTAAGCGAGTTGCCTCACGTCGGGGCCGCTGGGGTCGATCAGAGCGTGCTCAGGTCGATCCGATGATGCCGCCAGTGGGCGACGACGGACTCGCGCTGTAAAGCTTGCGCGGCATGCGCCCGGCGAGAAATGCCTCGCGACCGGCCTCGACCGCCTTGCGCATTGCGCTGGCCATCAGGATCGGGTCGCGGGCAGCCGCCACCGCGGTGTTCATCAGCACGCCGGCACAACCGAGCTCCATGGCAATTGCCGCATCCGATGCGGTGCCAACGCCGGCATCGACGATCACCGGCACCGTAGCTTTCTCGAGGATCAGCTGCAGGTTCCAGGGATTAAGGATGCCCATGCCCGATCCGATCAGCGAGGCCAGCGGCATGACTGCCACGCAACCGATCGACTCGAGCACCCGTGCCTGGATCGGGTCGTCGCTGCAATAGACCATCACCTCGAAGCCTTCGCGCACCAGCGTCTCGGCGGCTTTGAGGGTCTCGGGCATATTCGGATAGAGATTGTGCGGATCGCCCAGCACCTCGAGCTTGACCAGGGTGTGATCATCGAGGAGTTCGCGCGCCAGCCGAAGCGTGCGCACCGCATCGTCGGCGCTGTAGCAACCCGCGGTATTGGGCAGCAGCGTGAATCGCGAGGCCGGTACGGTATCGAGCAGGCTCGGCTCATTGGCGTTCTGGCCGATGTTGGTGCGCCGGATTGCGACGGTGATGATCTCGGCGCCGCTGGCATCGATCGCCAGTCGGGTCTGCTCGAAATCGCGGTATTTGCCGGTGCCCAGCAGCAGCCGCGACGAGAAGCTGCGGGACCCGATCATCAGCGGATCGCCGGCATCGGAAGGACGGGCGGGTACGAGGGCAGAAACAGGTGCAGAGTCGGTCACGTCAGTGAGGCCTTAAAGGATCGTCGATCATTCTAGTCGCTGATCAGCGGTTCGACGCCGCGCCCGGCATGGCCAGCTCGCCCTTGCGACTGAATGAGGCGCCACCGAAGAGCGGGCCGGACAAGCGTCCTTTGACTTCGTAATCTAGCGCCGCCGGCATGCCACCCGACAGGCCAATGGCCTGTCTGATCAGGGCGGTGAATGGCACCGTGACCGGAATCTCCACGATGGTCTCGCCGAATCGTGGCACATCACCGCTGTCGTTACTCACGCCGCTTGCCACCCGACTGCCGCGTACGTCGAGTTCGACATAGAGGCCATTGAAATTGATCGGCTGATCGTTGGGGTTCTGCACCCGCAGCTTCACCAGGAATCGGGCTTCCATCGCGTCACTGCGCATCGGCTCCAGGCCGACCACATCGACGTTGATCGGCTCCTTGAGCCCCGGCCCGACACAGGCCGACGCAAGCACGACCAGGCCGGCCAACAGGATCTTCGACAGTTTCATGTTTGAACACTCCAAAAGACTGCAATAAGGATTGGCGCGGGCACCCCGAGCCTGAAACAACGCTGGCTGCGATCTGTTGCTGACGGTCTGCTTGTCGGATCAACCTCCGCCGACAGCCACCACGATTTCGAACCTGTCGCCATCGCTCAGGAAGGACGTGGCATGCAGCGACTTCGGCACAATCTCGCCGTTGCGCTCGACCGCAACCCGCTTGCCCGCCAGGCTCAGCTGGGTCAGCAGATCAGCGACGCTGGTGCCTGCCGAGACTGCGAGCGGTTTGCCATTGATGATGACTTGCATGGCCGGATTCTAACCAGCGTTGCGCTCTAGCGGTTTCAGGGTCTGGTCGATGTGGCTGTCTGTGTCGGGGCCGGCGAGTACAATTTGTGAACCCTGTTGCCTGGAGCGCCATCCCGACAGGTGCTGCGCCGATCGGTCGGTGCAGATCCGGCGCGTCAAGGAGACTTCAGCTTGGATCCCCTCTTATCGGCATCGCCCGACGGTCTCATGCCCGAAAAACCGGTTTCCCAGCTCATCCGGGAACGTTTGCAGCAGGCCGGCAAGCGTTTTCACGCCAATGACAATATCGCAGACTTCATCGACGGCGATGCCGAGCGTGTCGCGCTCGAGACCGAGGTGACCGAGCGCATCGAAGCCGTGCTCAGCAGCCTTGTGATCGATACCGACGGTGATCACAACAGCCGTGGCACGGCGCGTCGCGTGGCTCGCATGTATCTCGAAGAGGTGTTCAAGGGCCGCTACCACCAGATGCCCCGGGTGACCGAGTTTCCCAACGCCGAGTTCCTCAGTGAACTCATGATCATCGGGCCGATGACGGTTCGCAGCGCCTGCTCACACCACATGGTGCCGATCCTCGGCCGCCTGTGGGTCGGCGTGATGCCCTCCGAAGGCTCGAAGCTGATCGGCCTGTCAAAGTACGCCCGCATTGCCGACTGGATCATGAGCCGCCCGCAGATCCAGGAAGAGGCGGTCATGCAGCTGGCCGATCTGCTCGAATCCCGGCTCAAGCCTGCAGGGCTTGCGCTGGTACTCGAGGCCGATCACTTCTGCATGCAGTGGCGTGGTGTCAAGGACGCCGAGACGCATATGACCAACAGCATCATGCGCGGCGAATTCCTCAAGAACCCCGAGCTGCGCCGCGAGTTCCTGCAACTGATCAAATTGGGTTGAATCGCCGACGGCGTGGGTCTTTTGCTAGACTCTTGCGCCAGTCGCGGGTGTAGTTCAATGGTAGAACGGCGGCTTCCCAAGCCTCAGGCACGGGTTCGATTCCCGTCACCCGCTCCAGTATCTGTCTTCAGTCGAGGTCGAGCAGCCCTCGCACATGCGCTTCCACGCAACGCCCGAGCGCCGGCAGGTTGTAGCCGCCCTCGAGCATCGACACGATGCGTCCTTCACACAGCTCATCGGCCAGATCGGCGAGCTGGCGAGTGACCCAGGCGTAATCGGCATCGACCCAGCCAAGCTGGCTGATGTCGTCATCGCGGTGCGCATCGAAGCCTGCCGAAATGAACAGCATCTGGGGTTTGAAGTCACGCAGCGCCGGCAGCCAGGCGTCGGCCACCGCGTCGCGCAGCGCCTGCCCGCCAGAGTAGGGCGCGAGCGGCACATTGAGGATGTTCGGGCCGAGTGCCTGCTCGCCGCTGTACGGATACAGCTGCGACTGAAAGGTCGAGACCATCAGGACTCGCTGGTCGCCGGCCAGAATGTGCTCACTGCCATTGCCGTGATGAACATCGAAATCGATCAGGGCAACGCGTTGCATGCCGAGCTCGTCGAGGGCATGGCGGATGCCGACTGCCACGTTGTTGAAAAAGCAAAAACCCATTGCGCTGCCGCGCTCGGCATGGTGACCGGGGGGGCGCACATTGCAGAAGACCCGCCTGAATCCGGCTTGCCCGACCAGTTCAGCCGCCAGCACCGCGGCGCCGGCCGCATGCATCGCAGCATCGACCGTCTGCGGATTCATTGCTGTATCGGGGTCGAGCTGCCGGTAGCCGGTCTCGGGAGACAGGGCGATCAATTGCTCGACATAGCTGCGGTCATGCGCGCGAACCAACTGCTCGATGGTGGCCGACGGCGCCTCGAAGCTTTCCATGGCATCGAGCAGACCGCGCATCAGCAGCCGATCGGCGATGACCGCAACCCGCTGCGGGCACTCAGGATGGCCTGCGCCCATCTCGTGGCGCATCGAACTTGCGTGAGAGATATAGGCTGTCTTCACCGATCGATCCTGGCCGTAAACACTTGAGTGACGTGGCGCAAAACCGCCATCTGCTGCGGGTCGCCCGATGCTCAGGGTCGGGCGAGCTTCCAGAGATTGTTGAAGCCGTCTCCGGTGCGATCGCCCGGCTTGGCGTCTTTCGACCAGTAATAGAGCGGCTGCCCTTTGTAGATCCATTGGCGGGTCGAGTCATCGCGGGTCAGGATGGTCCAGTCGCCGACCGGCTTGGCGTCGGGCGTGGCCATCAGCGGCGGCCAGTTGGCCGCGCAAGGACCGAGGCAAGCGCTCTTGCCTGAACCTGCGACATCACGGTCGAAGGTATAGAGCGTCATGCCGCCGGGGCCGACCAGCACACCATTGGTCACCATGGCCGGTGGCCGGGTAGTCATCATGTCGGAGAGGGAACTGCAGGCTGTCAGGGCAAGGGCGAATGCCAGAAAAATCAGTTTTCGGACCATGATGCTTCACCTCTTCTTGTGCGACCCAGGTTGTTCGAAGGTCGGAGTCAGTTGGACGACTCACCAGAGTTTAGCCTGCCGACGGATCAGGTTCCCTGAGCACGGTCATTGTTCGGGCCCGCGACGTAAGGCCATTCCAAGTGGCTCAAGTTATGAGCTACTGCCATGGCATCATCGTCCGATCCCCGGGGTGTGACGACGCGTGAAATTCATCCACTGTTCCGATCTGCATATCGACAGTCCGCTCGACGGGCTCGAGCGCTACCCTGGTGCGCCGGTTGCTGAGCTGCGCGGTGCAACCCGTCAGGCGCTGGTCAATCTTGTCGACCTGGCCGTCAGCCGAAGGGTCGATTTTCTTGTCATCGCCGGTGACATCTTCGATGGCGACTGGCGCGACATGAACACCGGTCTGTTCTTCAATTCCCAGATGCGGGTGCTTGAGCGCGCCGGCATCAGTGTCTATCTCAAACGCGGCAATCACGATGCTGCCAGCGAGGTGACCCGCGCGCTGACGCTTCCCGACAATGTCCATGTCTTTGATGCCGACCGGCCACAGACCTTCCGTCGCGATGACCTTCGCGTGGCGCTGCATGGCCGCAGTTTTCCCGAGCGTGCCACGCCGAACGACCTGGCTGCCACCTATCCCGACCCGGTACCCGGCTTTTTCAACATCGGTGTTCTGCACACCAGCCTGGCGGGCTATGCGGCACACGACCCTTACGCGCCCACCTCGCTCGACATCCTGCGCTCGCGCGGCTACGACTACTGGGCTCTGGGGCATGTCCACGCGCGTGAAGTCTTGCAGGCCGACTACCCGCGGATCATCTATTGCGGCAACCCGCAAGGCCGGCATGCCGGCGAAACCGGTGCCAAGGGCTGTGAGCTGGTCAGCGTCGAGGGAGGCGATCTTCAGTCCGAATCGGTGGCGCTCGATGTGGTGCGATGGGCGGTTATCGATCTGCCCATCGACGGCTTCACCGACATGGCTCAATGGCGTCGATCTGCCCAGGCGCTGATGCGCGAGGCCCATGATGACGCAGCGGGGCGGCTTTCGGCTTGGCGCTTGCAGATCGTCGGCACCGGGTCATTGCATGAGCCGCTCGCCGGCCGCGTCGACGACGTCGGTGCCGATCTGCGCCAACTGGCCGATGCCGCCTCGGGCGGCTTGGCCTGGGTCGAGAAAATCCGGGTGCGCAGTCGGGCGTCGACCCGGTCTTTACTCGCGTCGCCTGTCGCAATGTCCGACGACGATCCTCTGTTGGCTTGCCTGCGCCTGAGTCAGGCGCTTCAGTCCGAGACGCAGGGCCTCAAGATCTTTGCCCAGGATGCGCTCAATGATGTCCTGGTTCGATTGCCTTCGAGTCTGCGGATCGGCCCGCAGTCGATCGGATTCGACGACGCCGACCTGCTTGCAGCGCTGATTCGGGAGGCAGAAGCCATGCTGCTCGATCAACTCGGCGACGGTGCCTCATGAGGATCTCTTCGCTTCACCTCAAGGCCTATGGTCCATTCAATGGCGCAATCATCGATTTCGACCGGCAGGCATCCGGATTGCAACTGGTCTATGGTCCGAACGAGCGCGGCAAGAGCACTGCCATGAGGGCGATTACCGCCTTGCTGTTCGGGTTTCCGACCCGAACCGACGATCATTTCGGGCGCGATTACTCGGCCCTGAGGGTGGGGGCCGTGCTGGCCGATGACACCGGCCAGCGCGCGGTCATGCGACGCAAGGGTGTACGCCAGACGCTTTGCGAGTTCGATCCGGCCACCGGTCGCGAGCATCCCGATCGACTCATCGATCAGGCGAGCATCGATACCCTGCTCGGTGGCGTTGATGCCCGGCGCTTCGACTGGATTTATTCGCTTGGCAGCGCGCAGCTTCGAGTTGGCGGCCGGTCACTGCTCGAATCCGGCAGTGAGCTTGGCGCCGCGCTCTTCGAGGCCGCCAGCGGTATTCAGCGCCTGCGGGCCGTCTCGGCTGGTCTGCAATCCCGGGCTGATGCGCTGTTTGTGCCTCGCGGCAAGCTGCCCTCACTCAATGCGGCGTTGATCGAGTTCGAGGCAAGCCAGCAGGCGGCCCGGGATGCGGTTGTCGCGCCACGGCAATGGCAGGCCCTGCGCGATGCGCTCGACCAGGCGCAAGTCGACCTTGTCCAGATCGAGGCGCAATGGCGAACTCGGCGAGAGCGCCTCGCCCAGGTCCAGCGCCTGCTCAGCCTCGGGCCGCAGGTGGCGCGCAGCGCGGCCTTGGGTCGTGAATTGACTGATCTGGCCGATGTGCCCGAGCTGCCTGATGATGCTCAGTCTCAATTGGCCCAGTGGCTGCAGTCGCTTGAACAAATCGGCCTGACGCTGCTTGGCGAGCGGGATCGCCTGAGTCGCTGCCGCGAGGCACTTGCGGCCTTACCGGAATCCAGCGCCTATATCGCTGCTGCTCAGGCCGTGGCGCAGCTCGCAGGCCGGCTAGCGGGTTTTCAGGCGGCCTGTGCATCCTCGCCCGGTTTGCACAGCGACGCGACTGCAGCGCAGCGTGTTTTGCAGCGTGCGATGGCTGCAATTGACGGCGCTGCCTCGGTGCAGCCCCGCGAGGCGCCAGGGCAGTCCCGATTCGCCGTGCCCTCGCCGCAGGCCGTGCCGGTGCCCGGCGTCGACACCCTGTTGCCGTCGCGCGCGGCCATGGCGCAAGCGCGGCGTTTGCTTGCGGTGCGTCGCGACTTCGAAACCCGGCGCGCCGAGCTGTCGGTGGCAAGCGAGCAAGCCGAACACAGGGTGATCCAGGCAAGCAGGGCGCTTGAGGCTGCTCCCGATCCGGGTGATATCACTGCCTTTGTTTCTGCGCATGATGCGGCGGGTGCGGTTGGCGATATCGAGCAGCAGGCAAGCCGACTGGCCTCGCAGCTGGTCGCGCTCGACACGCAACTGGATCGGCAGGCCGAGGCGCTTGGCGGGCCGTCGGTCGAGGTTCTTGCCAGGCTTGCGCTGCCCGGTGCGCTGCTCGACGACGCTCAAGCCCTCGCCCACACGATCGGCAACGAACAGACACAGTTACGGATCCGCCATGCTGCCCATCGCGAGGCCCTTGCCCGTCTGCAGCGCGAGCATCGCGGTTTGTCGCAGCAGCAGGGGGTCATCGACCGCAGCACGCTCGAGGCCGCACGCGGCGAACGGGATGCCCATCTTCAGATGCTCCTGAGCGACTCGCCGGATGATCGTCGGTCGCTTCACTTTGCGCTGCTGGGTGCCTCGATTGCCCAGGCCGATCGACTCGCCGATGCTCGCTTTCACGATGCGGCGCGTCTGGCTGAGATCGATTCACTGCAGCAACGCATTACCGAAGCGCAGCAGGCTGTCATAGCCTGCGACATCGAAAGCGGTCGCCTCGAGCACAAAGCCTCGCAGGCGGCGGATGAATGGTCAGCGCAGCTTGCGTCTCGCGGCCTGCCGGTCATGGCACCGCAGGCCTGGTCGGGCTGGGCTGCTCAGCACCAGCGCCTGCTCGAGGCCCTCGCCGCGCGAGAAGCGCTGGCCACCGAGCACCGATCTCTGCTGCTGCAGCGCGATCATCAGCTGCAACTGCTGCAGTCGGCTTATGCCGGCATCAACCAGTACGGGGCAGCTCTGCCGAGCCTCGCGGCAAGCCTGAGGCATGCCCGCACACTGATAGCGGCTTTGCAGCAAGCCTCGGCTGATCGCAGGCGACTTGCCGATGTCTTCGAGCATGCTTTAGTCGATGCGCAGCGCCATCGCGACGCGCTGGCGTCGCTCGATCGCGAGGCTGAGTCCCAGCGATCCTCATGGCAGACCCTGGCTGCCGAACTTCGGCTCGGTCCCTCGGCGTCGAGCCATGAACTGGCGGCCCAGCTCGATGCCTTCGATGACCTGCGTGATGCAGCACTGGCTTTCGAGGCCGCTGACCGGCAATGGCAGCTTGCGGCGCAACAGATCGAGGCCTTTCGCGTCGATGCCTGCGCACTGGCGCGCCAGCTCGGCGAACCCGAGCCCTTGTCGGGTTCAGAGTCCTTGTTCGTGGCGGCTTGTCGCGCATCGCTCGAGTCGAGCCAGCGGGCTCATGACGACAGGCTCCGATTGCAGGCCGAAGCACAGTCCCTTGAACATTCGATTGCGATTGCCGTGGCGCAATACGAGCGCCTGCAGGCCAGTGTCGCCCGATTGCAGGCGCTCGCGGGTGTGTCCGATGAGGCGTCGCTGCAGCGAGTCGTGTCCCGCAACGACCGCCGCACAGCGCTGCGTCGCGAGGCGGCCTCTCTCGATGATCTGATTCGCAGCACGGCCGGTCCTGCCTATTCGTCGCTGGTTGAACAACTGGCGTGTATTGATCCGGTCGCGCTCCAGACCGAGCAGGACACGCTTGAGCAATCGATCGCCCAGGACGAATCGGCACGTGATGCGGCCATCGCTGCACGTACGCAGGCGCGGTCGGCCTTCGACGCGGTCAACGGCGACGCCCGGGCAGCGCTCGCTGCTGAGTCGAGCCGTGAGCATCTGGCAGTGGTGTCTCGGCTTGCAACCGATTGGGCCAGATTGCGCCTGGCTCGCGAACTCCTCGAGCGCTCGGTCCAGTCTTACCAGGACCGTTCGCAGGGTCCGATGCTTGCTGCCGCATCTCGCTGGTTCAGTCGCATGACCGCCGGCCGTTGGGTGACACTTCTGCCCGATTGGTCCGATGACAACCAGATTCTCATTGCCGAGCGCGATGATGGTTTGCGCCTTCCGGTCGCCCGACTGAGTGAAGGCACTGCCGATGCGCTGTACCTTTCGCTGCGTCTGGCCGCAATCGAAGTACGCCTCAGTGCAGCGCCCCCGATTCCCTTGCTGCTTGATGATGTACTCATGACCTTCGATGACGAGCGAGCAGTGCTCACCCTGCAAGGACTCGCCGAGCTCGCGCAGCGCAATCAGGTGGTCTATTTCACCCATCATCCGCATCTGCTCGCGCTGGCGCGCAGTGCGCTGCCCATTGACGCTTTCTCTGTTCACGAGCTCGTGCATGGGTCGCCGCTTGCCTGATCCTGTCGCAGCCCCGATATCGCCACCCTGAGTGAGCACGCTCTCATGGACCGCACCGAACGCTTCTATCAGATCGACCAGTTGCTGCAGTCGGGGCATGCTATCCCGATTGAGCGCTTTCTCTCCTCGCTCGGCGTCTCACGGGCAACCTTCAAGCGCGACCTTGAATACATGCGCGATCGGCTGAATGCGCCGATCGAATGGGATCGATTCGATGGCGGCTATCGCTATACCGAGCCGGCCACCGGTCCGACCTTCGCCCTGCCGGGTTTGTGGTTCAACGCGTCCGAGGTTCACGCCCTGCTCACCATGCAGCAGTTGCTCGCCGATCTGCAGCCAGGCCTGCTCGAAGCCCAGGTGCGTCCCTTGCAGGCACGCTTGCGCGCGCTGCTTGGCAGCGCCGATCACAGCGCCGAGGAGGTCGAACGCCGATTCAGGCTGGTCAGTGCGGCGCGACGCACGCTGTCGGTCCGTCACTTCGAGACGGTCGCCTCGGCCACCTTGCGTCGCCACCGACTCTCGATCGCCCATTTTTCGCGCCAGACCGGCACCACCACCGAACGGACCGTTTCGCCTCAGCAGCTGATCTTCTATCGCGAGAATTGGTATCTGCTGGCCTGGTGCCATTTGCGGCGTGACATCCGCAGCTTTGCTGTTGATGCGATCTCAGAGGCGACCATTCTCGATGAGCCGGCCAAAGAGGTAAGTCGAGGCGCGTTGGCTGAAGTGATGGACAGCGGTTACGGCATTTTTTCCGGCCGAGACGTGAGCTGGGCGATGCTGCGATTTTCACCCGATCGAGCCCGATGGGTCGCTGCCGAGACATGGCATCCGCAGCAGATCGGCTCGTTCGATACCTCAGGTCGATGGGTGCTCGAGCTGCCCTACAACGATCCGCGCGAATTGCTCATGGATGTATTGAAGCATGGCGCGGCGGTCGAAGTGCTGGCGCCGGAGTCTTTGCGCCAGCAGGTCATCAGCGAGCTTGATGCCGCACGCTTGCCTTACCTCGCCGATCTCGAAAACTGAGCGGCAAACGATTGAATCACTGTCCGACGTCGATTCAGCGTATCCCGATACTTTCCATTTCACCGACGAGAGCAACTCTGCTCAGTGAATCGACTGGCAGCGAGGTCATCAGTTCGATACGTCGACGGATGATCAGCGAGATGTCCCAGAAAAGCCTTGCTTTCTGTTCATCGCTTCCCTCAAAAGCCATCGGATCGCTGACTCCCCAGTGGGCGGTCAGCGGCTTGCCAGGCCACACCGGACACGGTTCCCCCGCGGCGATATCGCAGACCGTAATGATGAAATCGAACTGAGGCGCCTCAGGTCCGGTGAATTCCATCCAGTTCTTGCTGCGATAGCCCTCGGTCTGAACGCCCCACTTTGCCAGGGTGCTGATCGCGAAAGGACTTACTTCACCTGTCGGATGACTGCCCGCCGACCAGGCTTTGAAACGCCCTGCGCCCAGGCTGTTCATGAAACCTTCGGCCATGATCGAACGTGCTGAATTGTGGGAACAGACGAACAGAACCTGATAGACCGAGCCGTTCATGATGAACTTCCACGGGTGAAGGGAAATCGCCAGCCTAGCCATGTAATGTGACAGACAATGAGGTGGTGACGCCCACCGCGCGAATTCCCGGGGGATGTTCCTTTGTGCATGATTGGGGCTCCTGCCACCCGATGGCACCCGATCTCCTCGCTGTCGTCGAACGATGACCGATCAGCCGGTTGCAGGCTCGCTTCGATCGACATGCTTTGCGATGGCTCAGTCTATGAGCCAGTCCTGCATCAAGCTGATCGAATCGCCTCCAGCAACGAGCCTGACATGAACAGCACCATCCTTCGCGCTCCCGAATGCACTCTCGACCGAACACCGGCTTCAGCCGTTTGCCGTCCGCTGTCGAACGCCTTCGACGCACTCCTCGACACCCTTTTTTCCAGTCTTGAACCAGCGGTCGACAAGGCAGCCTCGCGTCGCATCTGCGAGCCCGATGCCATGCAGCGCAAGCACCCTTACTCGTCCTTCGATGCGCCGGCCTATCGTCGCCGTGGGCGGCTCATCCCTGAGCTGGACCGCTCAAGCCTCTGAGGGGCTCAGTTCCAGCTCACTTGAGCGTTGCGGCATTGATTTCGACCCAGGGCGAGAGCTCGTCGAGCATCGTCGTGATGGCGCGGTTTGCGGCCTGAGCGCTGCCGATCGAGTCACGGCTAGCGACCGCAACAGACCGGGTGAAAACTCGCCGTGCGACCAGCTCGCGGGTTCGCCAGTCGACCAGATCAGACGTCACCCCAAGCCGGATAACGCCTGGCGAGACCGAATCGTCATGGGTCAGTTCATTGAGTCGCAAAGTGAGGAGCAGGTCGCCTTTAACGGCCGAAGTCGATTGCGTCACCGCCCTGAAGCCGCCGACCTGCGACAGCCGCGTCTCGGCGAGAACGGCGAGGCTTTGTGCCGGCCGCTCGCTCCAGTTGGCAAACTGGTAGTAGGACCGGCTGATGCCGTCCTTCGTGAAGACCATTCGCTCACTGTCGAAAAGTGCCTGTGGGGTAATGCTCGCAATTAGCAGCACCCGGTTGCTGCGAGGCGCAACCGCGGCGGTCGGTGACGCCGGCAAAGCCAGGTCCTGGAGGACGAAGTAATCGATCTTCGGACTGGTGTTGGTGATCGACAGTCCGCCGCATCCAGCAAGCAGACCGCCAAGAAAAACAAGCACCAGTGCCTGCATTGCTTGACTGATTGCTGCGCGCTTGTCGACAGTAAAAAGAAAGGCGAAATCGTTCATCGACGCACCTCTTCCCCCGGCCCAAGCTGGCTGCTGCTCGGGCCGATCAGAATTGCCTTGGGATCCTGCAGGCGATCGAGCGTTCGGCTGACGATGGCCAGACTGCTGCGCAGGTCCGCGGTGGTGGCCCGCAGTTCGTTCAGACCCACATCGACGGCGTCATCGGTTCGACCGGACAGGCTCACCACGCCCTGATTGAGAACCGCCAGTGACCTCACCACTTCGCGCTCGAGATTGGCGGTGCTCTGCCTGAGCTGCTTGAGTGTTTCATTGGCCTCGCGAAGACTCTGACTCGCTTCGTCGCCGACCGGCGCGACCGCATTGGCCACTTTGCCGCTTGCGCCCGATAAGTCACGGCTGAGGCTCTGAAAGGCTGTCGAGCTTGCCTGAAAGCTGGCGGCCATATCGTCGACTGTTGCGAGTCGGCGGTTCAGTCCGACACTCAGATCACGGATCGCGGTCAGCGCCTGAGTGAGCGACTTCTGGTTCTTGTCGCCCATCACCGAGTTCAGGTTTTCGAGCGCGATATCGGCCTGCGAGGCGAGTTTGCTGACCGAGTCGGCGATCTGGTCAAGGTTGGAGGTACCTTCGGTGATTACCGGGTATCGCTCGCCGACTGTCACCGTCACCAGCTCCGGGCCAGGTGTGCCAGGCGTATCGAGGTTGATACGAGCAAGACCGGTCACGATGCTGCGGGCGACGACGGCAGTGGTGTTCTCGCTCACCGGGGTTGCTCTGGCCACCCGGATGGTGACTTTCACCTTGTTGATGTTGTCGCGTGAAATGGTGAAGTCTTCGATTCGACCGACCTTCACACCGCGCATGTTGACGTCGCCGCCGACTTGCAGGCCCTCGAGTGACTGCCGCTCGAAGTAAATTGTGTAAAAGCGAAAGTCTGAAGCTCGCCCCGAGCTCGACAGCCATACGAAACCCGCCACTAGCGCGACAATGGTCGCCAGCAGGACCGAACCGATCATCGTATACCGGGCTTCAGGCTCCATCGTATGGGCTGTTTACTGTTGGTGTCGGATGGGGGCAGGCAGATTGGCCCGGGAGGAGAAATAGGATTGTATCCATGGGTCGTCGACCGCGGTGATCTCAGCCAGACTGCCATCGGCAATCACTCGCCCCTGACCGAGGACGACGATGCGCCTGGCGATCCCCACCAGCGAGTCGAGATCATGCGTCACCAGCAGAACCGTGATGCCAAGGTCGCGATTCAGAAAAGTCAGTAATTGGTCGAATGCGCGGGCCGTGATCGGATCGAGTCCGGAGGTCGGCTCATCCAGAAACAGCACTTCAGGTTCGAGGGCAATTGCGCGCGCGATCGCCGCCCGCTTGACCATGCCGCCCGATAGCTGGCTCGGCATCTTGCTCGCGGCATCGGGCGGCAGTCCGGCCAGGGCGAGTCGAAGTCGAACCAGTTCGTCGAGCAGGTCCTCGGGCAGCGAAAAATGCTCCCGAAGCGGCGTGGCGACATTGGCCGCGACACTGAGCGAGGAAAACAGCGCGCCCTCCTGGAACATCATGCCGAAACGGCGGCGAACTGCGGCGAGCATGTCGGGCGAGGCAGTCCAGATATCGGTTCCAAGCAGAGTCACGCTGCCCGAGTCGGGGCGATGAAGACCGATGATCTCGCGCAGAAGCACCGACTTGCCGGTCCCGCTGCCGCCAATCAGCGCGACCAGATCGCCGCGGCGAATCTGCAGGTCCAGGCCGTTGTGCACCACCTGCTTGCCGAAGCGAGTCACGATGGCGCGGGCATCGATCACCAATTCCGGCGCCGTCATGATCGCAGGGTCGGTGACCGATTCGTCGGGCTTCACCATCCGAGTTGCTGGAAAATGACCGCGAAAATCGCATCAAGGATGATCACCGCGACGATGCTCTGCACGACGGTCGAGGTGGTGTTGATGCCGATCGATCGGGTGTCGCGCTCGACGCTGATGCCCATCCGGCAGCCGATGATCCCGATCACCAGTGCAAAGAAAGGGGCTTTGCCCAAGCCGATCACCACATGTTTGGGGTCCAGCGCCGTGTGCAGCCGGTCCAGAAAAGTATGGGGCGTGATGTCGAGCATCGTCTGACCGATGACCATCGCGCCAAGCAGCCCCGCCACATCGCCAATGAAGACCAGCAGCGGCAGGGTGATCATCAGCGCGGCGATTCGGGGCAGGACAAGCACCTGGTCAGCGGACAGTCCGAGCGTGCGGATCGCGTCGATCTCCTCGGTGAGCTTCATGGTGCCGAGTTGCGCGGTGAACGCAGCGCCGGATCGGCCGGCGACAATCACCGCCACGATGATCGGCGCGAATTCTCGCGTCATCCCCAGAGCGGTGCCATCAACGACGAAGACATTGGCGCCGTACTGTTCTGCCTGCAGACCCAGCAGATAAGCGAACACCACGCCGATCAGGAAAGTGACCAGCGCGACGACGGGGATGGCGGTGACGCCGGTCTGACCGAGTTGCGACATGAACTCGCGCGGTCGCAGCAGTGCCGGCTGACGCAGCGCGCGGGCCAGCTCAAAGACGACCCGACCCAGGAAGTCGACGTGACCGAGCAGGGTCATACCCAGATTGCTGGCAATTTGCCCAGTCCTGGCCGCCAGACCAAAGGCCTGGCTGGCTTGGGCCGGGCCTGGGCTCGGTAAGCGGGACCTCACCACTTCCACGATGCGGGTATGACTGGGATCGAAATTGACCAGCGCAATCGTTCCCGGGTCGATGCCTGCGGCGCGCAGCCGCGACAGCAGGACCAGCGCGCCGGCGGTATCCATCGCACCAAGCCCCTTGCCGTCGATGGACTGGACCTCTCCCACCGTCTTGCCGAGCTTGCCCAGCGCAATCGCGATCCGGTCGGCCTGAGCGATCTGCCAGAGGCCCTGCAGCATCAGCACGGTTGCGCCGTCACCGGAATCAATCCGACAGAATTCGACGGGTGTCTTCACGGCGACTGCGCGATGCGGATCAAATGTGGCGCGGCGACTCGGCCTTGTTTCAGGCGAGCAGTTTCTCGATGTCTGCGGCGACCGACTCGGGTGTGGTGGTCGGGGCATAGCGCTCGGCGATCTGACCGTCTCGTCCGATCAGGAATTTCGAAAAATTCCATTTGATCGACTCGAGCCCGAGCATGCCGGGCCTTTCCGCCTTCAGCCATTTGTAGAGCGGATGTGCCGAGTCGCCATTGACATCGATCTTGGCAAACATCGGGAAGGTCACCCCGAAGCTGGTTTCGCAGAAGGTCGCGATTTCCTTGTTGGTGCCGGGTTCCTGCGCGCCGAACTGGTTGCTCGGAAAGCCAAGCACGACGAATCCGCGGTCCTTGTAGCGCTCGTAGAGTTCCTGCAGGCCCTTGTACTGCGGGGTCAGTCCGCACTGGCTGGCGGTGTTGACGATCAGGGCGACTTTTCCTTTGTAGGCGGACAGGGGCGCTGGCGCACCGTCGAGGGTGAGGGCGTCGAAGTCCCAGGCACTTTGGGCATTGGCGGTCATTGGAGGCTCCTGGAGGTAAGGTGCATTTGAGCGAGGGTTGGTCGGCGAATGGTAATCCACGCTGCTGCTTCGACCTATCGATCAGCTAGACTGGGGCGTTAAGGTTCCTTCTGGAGAAGCGTTAATGCGTCCCTTGCGCCTGCTCGCCGCGATGTTCAAGCACGAGACCAATACCTTTTCTCCGGTGCCCACGCCGGTTGAGCGCTTCTTCGGCTATCGCCCGGCGATGCTGGTGGGCGACGCGGCCATCGCAGCGCATCGCGGCACCGGCAGCGCCCTGGCCGGTTTCATCGAGCTTGCGCAGGCCGAGGGTGCCGAGCTGCAGGTGGCGGTTGCCGGCGATGCCAACCCGAGCGGGCCGGTTGAAGACGACGCCTATGAGCAGATCGTGGCGCCCATCCTGGCCGCCGTGCGCCAAGGCGGCTGGGACGGCATCCTGCTCGATCTGCATGGCGCGATGGTCACCCGATCGCATGAAGACGGTGAGGGCGAACTGCTGCGGCGCATCCGTGCCATCGATGCCATCACGCCGATTGGCGTGGCACTCGACATGCACGCCAATATCTACGACGACATCGTGCGGCAGGCGACCGTGATCGCCGGCTATCACACCTATCCGCATATCGATGTCCATGCCGCAGGCCTTCGCGCAGCGACTGTACTGGTTCGGGCGATCCGGGGCGAGGTCAAGCCGGTGATGCGCTGGGCCAATCGCCCGATGCTGCCCCATGTGATGCGTCAGGGCACCCATGCCGAGCCCAACCGCTCGTTGCAGTCTGCCTGCCTCGACAACGAGACCAGTGGACGTGCGCTGGCCTGCTCGGTCTTCGTGGGCTTTCCGCATGCCGACATCCGCGAAGCCGGATTATCGGTCGTGGTCTGCACCGATGGCAGTCCTGATAAAGCGGAGTCGATGCGCGATGCGCTGCTTGAGCAGGCCTGGGCCGCCCGCGAGGCCTTCGTTTATCGCAGCGATCCGCTGGCCGATTCTGTGGCTCGAGCAAAGACGCTCGGGGTGGCTCGCGACAAGGCCATCGCCGATGCGCCCGCAGGCCCGCGACCTGGCCCGATCGTGATGCTTGACCACTGCGACAACGTCGCCTCGGGCGGCACGATGGACACCACCGCGGTGCTCGCCGAGGTTCTTCGGCAAGGCCTGCAGGATGTGGTGTTCTATGCGATTCATGATCCCCAGAGCGTGCGCGAGGCCATCGCGGCGGGCGTGGGTGCCGAGGTGACCCTGGCGGTCGGCGGCAAGGCGGCGATGCCCTCGATCGGCGCCCCCGCCACGCCGCTCACGATCACCGGTCGGGTACGTCGGATCACCG
>Ga0114979_10000974_pt1 | contig 18970 bp, 20 predicted proteins | sample S_140625_EF_Meta_FD_87315 | JGI IMG/M metagenome (GOLD analysis project Ga0114979, IMG submission 87315) | Freshwater microbial communities from Lake Simoncouche, Canada to study carbon cycling - S_140625_EF_MetaG | ecosystem: Environmental > Aquatic > Freshwater > Lake | place: Lake...
TCAACATTTCTTCTACCCACCCAGCCACCGGATAGCCAGCTTTTTTCATTGCAGCAGCGGTAGCACTTACACCGAGTAGATCCCAGGTTTCAAACGCACCAATTTCCCATCCAAATCCGGCCATCATAGCATCATCTAATCTAAATAACGAATCAGTTATTTCGGGAATTCGGTGAGAAATATAAGAAAACAGCCCATAATGAAATTTTCTAAAAAATTCTCCTGCTTTGTCGGGTGCTGCTGCCATCAGCTTCATTCTTTCCGACAAGGAGTCAATGGGTTTGGCAGCTTCCAATGATGCAAAGCGGGCTTTGGTTCTGGGGGCATATTCCATGGTATCCAACTGAAGGGTAAGAATTTCCTTCCCAGCATCAGATTTTATTTTTTTAAAAAATCCTTGTCCTGTTTTATCTCCCAACCAATTATTCTGCACCAACTTATCTAACCAAACCGGTATTTTAAATGTATCGCGGGATTCATCCTCTATACAGTTATCATAAATGCCTTTGGCAACTTTTACCATGGTATCAATACCAACTACATCAGCGGTTCGGAAAGTAGCAGATTTGGGTCGGCCCATAATTGGTCCCGTAAAAGCATCCACTTCATCAATGCTTAGCGATAATTCTTCCATTAGCCCAAAGATGCTCATCATACTAAACATACCTACCCTATTGGCAATAAATGCAGGGGTATCATTACATAATACGGTTGTTTTTCCTAAAAAAACATCCCCATATTCCATCAAAAAGCTAATAACTTCCGGATCTGTATCTGGGGTGGGTATAATTTCTAACAAACGTAAATAGCGGGGTGGATTGAAGAAATGGGTGCCGCAAAAATTCGTTTTGAAGTCGGCAGATCTGCCTTCGCTTAACATGTGAATGGGAATGCCAGATGTATTAGAAGTGATCAGGGTTCCCGGTTTGCGGTATTGCTCTACTTGCTCATATATTAGTTGCTTAATGTCTAGTCTTTCTACAACCACTTCAATAATCCAGTCGCAACTGGCAATATCTTTCATATTATCCGTAAAGTTTCCGGTGGTAATCCGGTTAACCACTGCAGGAGTAAAAACGGGCGAGGGATTGCTTTTTATGGCAGCCTGTAATGCACCATTCACCAACTGGTTTCTGTCTTTCAATTGGGTACTTTGTGCAGCAGCCGGCGGCACCATGTCTAATAACAATACGGGTAAACCAATACCTGCAAAATGACAAGCAATTCGAGAGCCCATTACGCCACTGCCTAATACGGCCACTTTCTTGATGGTTCTTTTCATACGTAAGAAAACTTTTGTGTAAAATTAGTTAGTTATGCAACTATTTGCGTCAATTCGGGAAAAAAAAGTCACCCATTCATTTAATCGGTTTGGTAGGGGCATAAAAAAACCCTGATGAGGTTCAACAGGGTTTTTAAGGCATTACCATCATCCGAAGCAATTATTCTTCTGAAGGAGATGCCCCCTTGTATGCCATATAAAGGCAAACAAGGTACACAGTCAGTAATACATATACAAGCATAAAAGGGGGGTTTGTAATTTGAATTTAATAATTTATTGTTTTACCGATTTACTTTTTTATTAATTTTTTTTGGTCATTTTTTACTTTTAAGGTAAATGGGCGTTTTCACCGGTTAAATGAATGAATTTTATAAATAAGCGTCTATCTAATATAGCTAGCTGGCTATTTTTCAGTCGATAAAAAGCTATCTTCCATCGCTTTTTTAATTTTTTTTCTGGCACTTAATCCTGTTCATTTACCGCTGTTTGTATGCATTTGCCATTCAACCAAATCGGGTTTGCCATGCAGATGAATGTTGTAGTTTTGTAACAATGAAAATCACCCCAGAACTTATAGAGCATCTCTGCGCACTTTCTAAGTTAGCGGTTGATCCCGCTGAAATTGAATCGCTACAATCTGATCTTGAAAAAATGGTTTCATTTGTAGAGCAACTTCACCAGGTTGATACAACTGGCGTTTCTCCGCTATTGCACATGAGCAATCATACACAAGCACTTAGGGATGATGTGGTTGCTGGGATGGTAACGAGTGAAACGGCACTTTTCAATGCACCGGAAGAAATAAACTCATTTTTCACAGTACCCAAGGTGATTACAAACCCCGCCAATTAATGAATATGAATAATGTAATTATCAAGCTAGAAGATATACAGAAGAGCTATTTTATGGGTAGTCAGGCAATCCCTGTATTAAAAGGGATTACCTTGGATATACACCAAAATGAATATGTAGCGTTGATGGGCCCATCCGGAAGCGGAAAAAGTACATTAATGAATATTCTGGGTTGTTTGGATTCTCCAACCGGAGGTAGGTATGTATTAAATGGAAAAGATGTAAGTAAAATGCCGGATGATGATTTGGCAACGGTACGTAATACGGAGATTGGATTTGTATTTCAGCAATTTAATCTCTTGCCCCGCTTAACAGCTGCTGAAAATGTTGCCCTTCCACTGGTATATGCGGGTGTAAATAAAAAAGATCGGATGGAAAGAGCCATGGAAGCCCTTAAAAAGGTAGGTTTGGCAGAACGGAGTCACCACAAATCAAACGAATTATCGGGTGGTCAAATTCAAAGGGTAGCCATTGCTCGGGCTGTTGTGAATAATCCTTCCTTGCTGTTGGCGGATGAGCCTACCGGTAACCTAGATTCAAAAACTTCTGTAGAAGTAATGGAAATTTTTGCACAAATTCAAGCTTCTGGCAATACAGTGGTATTGGTAACCCATGAAGAAGATATTGCCGCATATGCCCATCGCGTTGTTAGATTACGGGATGGACTTATTGAAACAGACACAACAAAAGTGAAACAACCCTCGCTGGTTTAGTCGATTCCTACTTAGTTACTGAACTTTTGCTTATAATCTTTGTTGCTCCTTTGTGTAAACTTCGGAAATGTCGATGAAAATATATACGAAAACAGGGGATGCAGGACTTACTTCTTTGATTGGAGGTACCAAAGTGGTTAAGAGCCATCTGCGTATTGAATCTTACGGAACGGTGGATGAATTAAACTCCTATATAGGCTGGGTTCGGGATTTATTAACCGATTCGCAGGTTCGCGACATTTTATCTGAAATTCAAGATAGGCTTTTTACCATTGGTTCTTCCCTAGCCTGCGATCCGGAAAAGGAGCCGGCAATGAAAATTCCAGATTTACTAGAGTCGGATGTTTTGTTATTAGAAAAAGAGATAGATGCAATGAATGGACATTTAGCGCCTATGCGTTCATTTGTGCTTCCGGGGGGCCATACAACCCTCTCAGCGCTTCATATTGCCCGTTGTGTATGCCGACGAGCAGAGCGCTGCAGTGTTCATTTACAAGATAATCAGCAGTTTGTAGATCCATTGGTGATTAAATACCTGAATCGCTTGAGTGATTATCTTTTTGTGCTGGCAAGGTACACAGGCTGGCAACTCCAAATCGCCGAAATACCCTGGAAACCTCGGGTACGCTAGGAAGTTTATAACATTTGACCGTCTTTCATTTCGAGCATTCGGTCGCTCAGCGCAGCCAATTCGCGGTTATGGGTTACAATCAAAAAGCTTTGTTGAAACTCTGCCCGTAACGATAAAAATAAATCGTGCAGTTCCCGGGCATGTTTACTGTCTAAATTTCCGGTAGGTTCATCTGCCAATACTAGTTCTGGTTGATTGATTAAGGCCCTTGCCACGGCAACCCGTTGTTGCTCCCCTCCGGAAAGTTCTCCCGGTCGGTTTCTTTCCTTACCGCCAAGACCTAATTTTCCCAATAAAAATACGGCCCGCTCTTCGCATTGTTGTTTGTCTGTGCCGGCAATCCAGGCAGGAATACATACATTTTCCAAGGCAGTAAACTCGGGGAGTAAGTGATGGAATTGAAAAATGAACCCCAAATTCCGGTTCCTGAATTTGGCCAAAGTCGATCCGGTTAATGTGTGCAGTGCGGTGCCATTTAGCTGTATAGATCCACTATCTGCCTGGTCGAGCGTGCCCAAAATATGTAAAAGGGTACTTTTTCCGGCTCCAGAAGATCCCACAATACTCACGATTTCGCCCCGACTTAGCGATAAATTCACGTCTTTTAATACTTCCAGACTACCATATTTCTTGCTGATATGCGCTGCTTGTAGCATGCCGGATTACATTATTTGTATACAAACCTACAAAAGCCGTGGTATAACTGGCCTTTTTTCACCATTTTCTTTCTCCTTGGTTGAAAAACTACATTGGGTGGTATTGTTTATACGGCTACATTTGCAAAAAATTAAAACGATTCCTATGTTCTGGACATTAGAATTGGCTAGTTATCTGGAAGAAGCTCCCTGGCCTGCAACCAAAGACGAATTGATTGATTATTCCATCAGAAGCGGAGCACCTCTGGAGGTGGTTGAAAATTTACAAGAGCTCGAAGACGAAGGGGAAGTATATGAAAGCATCGAAGACATCTGGCCGGATTATCCCAGTCAGGAAGACTTTATGTTTAATGAAGATGAGTACTAAAAGTACTTCTTCCCTTTGTTACTAAACATTATAACAACGGCCATTCGCACAGGCGAATGGCCGTTGTTATTTTTACAAATACAGATACGAAGGTTAGGCCTTAAATTTTGATTTAAAATAAAGCAGCACCAGTGTTAGTATTAACACAATTGTATTGGCTAATAGTACGGGCCCGCTATTAATCAAATATCCATATGCCAGCCATACAAGGGTACTGGTGATAACAATCAAAACCATCCAGGTGCTTAGGTCGCCCACACTTTTAGACTTCCATGATTTATACACTTGTGGAATAAAAGTGATTGATGTAAGAAATGATCCGAAATATCCGATTAGTTCAATAGATGATTGCGGTAAACTGAAGAGTAGTTGCATGGTAAATATTTTATTCGGTGATGCCTATTTTGTTCATAACCAGATCACTCACGCCGGTATTGGAGAAGCCACCATCGTGAAATAAATTCTGCATGGTAACCATTCGGGTAAGGTCGGAGAAGAGGGTGATGCAATAATTGGCACAATCTTCTGCGGATGCATTCCCCAGTGGGGCGATGGACTGCGCATAATCGAAGAAGTCGCCAAATCCTTTGATGCCGGTACCCGCTGTTGTTTTGGTGGGTGATTGCGATACGGTATTGATGCGCACTTTTTTGCTTACGCCATAATGGTATCCAAAACTGCGGGATATAGATTCGAGCATGGCTTTGATGTCGGCCATATCTGTGTAAAAAGGAAAGGTTCTTTGTGCGGCCATATAGGTAAGGGCTACCACACTGCCCCATTCGTTAATGGCATCCAGCTTCATGGCAACTGCCAGCATTTTATGTAATGATAAGGCCGAAACGTCTATCCCTTTTTGGTAATAGTCGTAGTTGAGTTCGGTGTAGGGTATTTTCTTTCTGATATTTACACTCATGCCTATTGAGTGCAATACAAAATCTATTTTACCTCCTAAAATTTGTTGTGATTCGGTAAACAGGTGCGTAAGTTCTTCGGTGCTGGTAGCATCTGCCGGAATGATTTGCGAACCGGTTTTATCAGCCAATTTTTTTATTTCTCCCATCCGCATGGCAATGGGGGCATTGGTTAAAACAAATCGGGCACCTTCTTCATGTGCTTTTTCTGCTACTTTCCAAGCGATGGAATTTTCATCCAGCGCCCCGGTAATGATGCCAGTTTTTCCTTTGAGTAATTGGTAAGCCATAATTTTTTTAGTTAAATGGGCATTTATACCACAAACATAAAGATTTAGTTGTAAAACCGTGGAACGGGTTAGGAATGAATCAATTCCCTGGCATTGGCTAGTGCAGCAGCAGTAGGCTCCTCTCCTGATAGCATCTTGGCGATTGCTTTGATTCTCTCTTCCTCATTCAATTTCCGAATACCAGTTTGAATAGTAGATCCGGAAGCTTCTTTAAATACCCAAAAATGGGCATCCGCTTTCCCTGCAATTTGTGGTTGATGGGTAATGCAAATCAATTGGCGATTTGCGGTCATTTCTTTCATAATCATGCCCACTTGCCGGGCAGCTTCCCCACTGATACCAGTATCAATTTCGTCAAAAATCAGGGTGGGTAATTCTATCGAATCGGCCACCAGCGATTTTATACAAAGCATCAGTCTGCTCAATTCCCCGCCACTGGCCACTTTTTTTAGGGGCTCCATTCTGCCCGATTGATTGGCATCAAATAAAAAATCTATCTGGTCGGCACCGGTTTCGTTGGGTTTACTGTCTTTTATTTGAACCTCTATGGAGGCATTGGGCATACCTACCCTTGTGAGCAAACGCTTTACCTCTTTTTCAAAAGGAGTAGCTACTTTTTTTCGCTCGGTAGATAATCGGTCTGCTATTTTTACCAAAGCCTGTCTGCTCTCTTCGGTGCTTTTTTCTAAAGCCATTCTTTGCTCCACCCTTTTTTCCGCATGGGCAAGGGTGGTACTAAGGGATTGCTGAATTTCTAATAATTCATTCGTGGTTTTAACCCCGTGTTTCTTATACAATTTAAAGCCATCTGCCAGTCGTTGGTTGATAAAGTCGGTTCGATTTTCATCTACCTGGCACTGATCTTTTATTTTTTGTAATTCATCTGCAATATCTCCTAACTCAATTTGTGCAGATTGTAATCTTTCTGATAGTGGGGCAAGTGCAGGCAGCATGCTTGTATAAGACTGAAGCGACTGGGTACTTTGTTTTAAATGGGGTAATAGGGGCGTTTCTGAATCTCGCAGCAGAAAACTGATGCGATCAATGGTTTGCTGAATAATACCTGCATTATTTAATACCGTTAATTCCTGGTCGATGTTTTCCAACTCCATAGGCTTTAAATCTAGGGCAGTCAGTTCATCTAGCAAGTACTGTTGATAGTCGCGTTCTTTAGCAGCCTGCGCTTCAGCGGCAATTAATTGATCCAGTTCTTTCTTATCGCTCGCCCATTGATGAAAAACCGTTTGGTACTGCCGTAAAAGTTCGGGTTGGCGAGTTAACGCATCCAATACCTCAAGTTGAAAATCCGCTTCCCCCAATGCCAGGGTATCAAACTGACGATGCAGATCTACCAATATAGCTGCTAGTTCCCGAATTTGTTGCAGACTAACCGGGGTATCATTGATAAAGGCTCTTGATTTGCCATTGCTGGCAATTTCTCTTCTCAGCAGTAATTCGGGTTCATTTTCCAGGTCATTCCTTTGTAAAAAGTCGGCTATCCCTGGGGCGGTGGCTTTACTGAATACGCCTTCTATACAACATTTTTTTTCGCGATTCAATAGAACATTGGTATCTGCCCGGTCGCCAAGTATCAAGCCCAGAGCGCCCATCAAGATACTTTTACCTGCTCCGGTTTCTCCGGTGATAATATTCAACCGATCAGAAAATTCAATTTTCAGATCATCAATTATTGCATAATTCTGTATATGGAGATGTTGCAGCATTTTTTGTTAATAGCATTCAAGCACAAGCACTTCAAATGTCGGCTTTTCCTGCAATTTAGCACAGGGTATTTGGTTCAGCAAATGGCGGGTGAAAATACGGGTAATTTTATTCCCCTTTGCAGCGGGCAATGCCGGCTTTTGCCCGCTGATCGAGCGAATTCTTGTATTCATGGTTTTCCATATTTAAGCATTGCTGATACAATTCAATGGCTTGTTGTTTTTTTCCGCGTGCTTCATACAACTGACCCGATTGCAGTGCGGCGCGAGCAGCAAAATATTCTGTTCGGTTTTGTCCCTGCTTAATGGTGGCAGCATAATTGGCTAATGCTTCCTCCGTTCTTCCCAACGCATCGTATATCCTGGCCATCCGATATAGATATTCTAATTTTTCACCGGGAGAATCGAGTGCCTCGCCTGGCGAAACGGTTAATAGTTTCAGGGCTTCATTTTGATAACCACCATCACTCAACAAACGGGCTTTCAGCAGCCATCGGTTGGGCCAGATACCCGATTTCGCATCTGCCAGCGCCTTTTTATCTGCGTCCGAATCGGTACTGCCCTTTTTTAATATGGCCTGTCTCATTTCTTCAGCTCGAACCGTATTTCCCTCCAACCAATAACACCAGCTTAGTTTTTGATAGGCATCCTTTACATAAAATTGCCCCTTAAATTGTTGCAGAAAAGATTCAAAATACCGGGCAGCATCAGCTGTTTGCAAATGATACAATTTGGCAACACCCATTTCAAAGTCCCAAATACCCGTAGCCAAATAGTCGGGTGATTGGGAGCGGTTATGCATCAGCAGGGCTGCCTGTTCTGCCTGTTGGTTGTTAAGCGATAAATTTACCGCCATGTAAAGATGCAGTTGATTGTTCACCAGGTCTATCCGCGGGTTTCGTGCGAATTGCAGGGCTTCTTCTTTTTTATTTTCTAGGTAAAATAGTAGATAGGGATAAATATAGGCCGCTTCGTTGTAAAATACTTTTTGCCATGGATCATTGCCAGTTACAAAGGATCGTACCGTTTTCATGCCTTCCGTTAATGAGCCCTTCATGCCTAATATGCCCGCTATCCAACGAAATCCTTTGGGAATGGTTCCGGTAACCGCTTGTAGTGCTCCATAGGGAAGATCGTTTGGCGTAAAAGTGGGAAAGCGTTTTTTATTCTCTTTTATCAGTAAATAGCTTTTTCGACAATCCCAGGCAGCATCCCACAATTTTCCGGCTTTAATTACAGAAGCTGCCCGTTGTAAATAAATCATACTCTGGCAGTAGAGGAAAAAAGGGGAAGAAGAGGGGCCCGACTTAATTTTGTTCAGTCTGGTCTCAAACTGGGGAAGTCTTTTTTTCAGTTCTGCCGGATCTTCATTTAAAAATAGCGTGTAGAAGTCGATATAGTTATCGAGCAATTCCGGAATCAGGTTGTTTGGATTTTGTTGTCGGGCTTTTAGTACAAGCGATTTCCCGGTGTTTAGTTTCAGGCGAGTTATTTCTTGAAATGCCTGCTGACAGGTGCTGTTAAATTCAAAAACAGGTTGGCTAACAACCAGCACCGGGCAAAGAATGCTCAAGTAAACTATTAGTAGGAATTGTTTCGCCATATCCCTTTAATAAGAAAGGGCTGCCCTTCGGAAACCCTTTCGATATAATATTACTCGCACCGGAATAATTCCCGCACTCGCTTATTTTACTTCAATAGAACTATTCAAATCACCATCCACCAAAATTCTGCCACAGTTTTCACAAACGATGATTTTTTTGTGTAAACGGATTTCACTTTGGCGTTGTGGAGGAATTGAATTGAAACATCCACCGCAAGCATCTCTTTCTACCGGAACTACCGATAAACCATTGTGGTAGTTTTTTCGGATACGATCGTAGCTATATAACAAACGGCTATCGATGTGTGCGCGGGCATCATTGCTCAACTGGTTAAAATGGTTTTCTTCTTTTTCCGTTTCAACGATAATTTTTTCCAGTTCGCCTTTCTTATGGGCCAAAACGCCATCTTTAACTGCAATTTGTTTGCGGGCAGCATCCAACACTTTTACTTTTTCCCCCAACTCATCATTGGCATCGCGAATATTTTTTTCACAGAGTTTGATTTCCAACTGCTGCATTTCAATTTCTTTATTGATAGCCTCGTATTCTCGGTTGTTCTTTACTTTTTCACTCTGTTTTTCGTATTTGGCAATCAGGGCTTCACTGTCTTTTATAGCCGCTTTTTTGCCCTCAATGTACTCAGTAATTCCATTGATTTCTTCCTCAATGCGAACCTGGCGGCTTTTTAAACCGAGAATTTCATCTTCTAAATCGCTTACTTCCATGGGTAACTCACCCTTCAAAATCTGAATCTCATCTAACTTGGAATCAATTTTCTGCAATTTCAGCAGGTTCACCAATTTTTCTTCTACGGAGAAATCTTTAACGGCTGCCATATGAACGGTTGATTTTTATGTGGGTTAAAACACCAAAAGGTGAAAAATATCTGCTAATTAACTTTTTTGTGCCTTAAAACTATGGTTTTCATCTGCAAAACTATCATTTTCATCGTCAGCCTCCCGTGAAATATCGCACCGGATTGGTATGAATACCTGATTTAAGGACGGCAAAGGTAGGGAATTTGCGTTGTAAAATATCCACCAGTAGTTCAGTAGTGTATTGTTCGCTTTCCCAGTGCCCAATATCGGCCAATACCATTTGTTGATTGGCATCAAAAAATTCATGGTATTTAAGGTCGGCAGTAATATACAGGTCGGCACCGGCAGACAAGGCTTTTCCTATCAGAAAACTGCCGGCTCCCCCACAAAGGGCTACCCTTTGTATTTTTTTATTGAGTAAGGGGGTATGTCGAATCACCGATAAGGAAAAGGCAGTACTCAGCAGTTGCAAAACCCCTTTTTCCTCCATGGGTTCGGGTAATTCGCCTAGTAACCCACTGCCAATCTCGGTCTGCGTATTTTGCAGCAACACCCAATCATATGCTACTTCTTCGTAAGGGTGGCTATTGATCAATGCCCGCATAACCTGCGACTGCAAATGTGCCGGTACCAGCACTTCTAGTCGGGTTTCGGCTACAGCGGTTCTTTCTCCGGGCTTTCCAATGGTAGGATTTGTGCCCTCGCCACCGGTAAAGGTTCCGATACCTTCCATGCCAAAACTAGCTTCTCGATACAGTCCAATAGCTCCAGCACCCGCCTGAAAAAGGGCTGCTCGAACTGTTTCCAGCTGTGGAGTAGGCACAAATGTGTGCAGTTTGAGGAGCTGCAAGGGTTTGGGCTGTAAAATAGTACAATTTACCAGTCCTATTTTTTCGGCAATTTTTTGATTAACTCCGGATAATACATTGTCTAAATTGGTATGAATGGCATAAATCGCCACCTCATTTTTGATGGCAGTAATGATTGTTTTTTCTACATAATTCTTACCATTGATTTTTTTTAGTCCCCCAAAAATAATCGGATGATGGGCCACAATTAGGTTACATCCTTTTTGGATGGCTTCCAGCACCACTTCTTCGGTTGCATCTAAGGTGCAGATTACCCCCGTACATTCCCAATCGGGCATTCCGGTAAGTAAGCCGGCATTGTCGTAAGTTTCTTGCAAGGAAAGGGGAGCAATCAATTCTAGTTCCGAAAGTATGGAGCGGATTTGCATGAACTAAGGGGTAGATGAAGCAGTAAAATTAACCTAAAACGGTCAAACCCAAAACTCGGGTTATCTTTACCGTATGTTACCTGCTTATGTATTGCTGGATGGTAAAAAAATCAAAACCGGGGAACCACTAATTTCGGTAGATAATCGAACATTTCGGTATGGGGATGGCTGTTTTGAAACGATGAAACTGGTGAAGGGAAAAATTCAACTTTTTCCGTTTCATGCCGAGCGATTGTTTTATACCATGGAACAATTGCAAATGGAATGTCCCCCGCATCTGTCGGCTGCAAAATTGGAGCAGCAAATTATTCAATTAGCCCAGGCCAATCGCCATGGGGATAATGCCCGTATTCGGCTCACCTTGTTTAGGGGGTCGGGTGGGTTATATGATCCAGAACCCCCGTATCCGCATGTTCTAATACAATCCTGGGAGGGACCGGAACTGCGCTCTTTTATTCAAGTAAATGGAATCGATTTGTGTATATATCCGCACGCGCAAAAAAGTTGTGATCGGTTTGCTTCCCTCAAAACCTCGCAGTTTCTTCCATATGCTATGGCTGCCCGATGGGCCAAGCAGCATCATTGTAATGATGCGATTGTATTAAATGTTCATAACCGAGTGGCCGATACTACTATTGCCAATCTGTTCATCTTAAAAAACGGACAGGTAATTACTCCCCCACTTTCTGAAGGGGCGGTAGATGGGGTAATGCGCCGCTATCTTCTGCAAAAGCTACAAGCAAATCAATATCCAGTTGCCGAAAAGCCTTTAACGATTGAAGATCTGCAAGCCGCGGAGGAAATATTTTTAACCAATGTTATTGCTGGCATCCGCTGGGTAAAGCAATTGGATAAAAATGAGTACGGGGGTGATTGGGCTGCCAGATTATACCTTCAAACGATTGTTCCTTTATGGGAATCCAACGAAAAGCTAGGCGCCTGAAACAACTATTCCGCTAATTTTTTGTTTTATCAATCATTAATTTGTGTTGCATATGCCTGTTCGTATCCATTGGTTTCGCAGAGACCTGCGTTTATTCGATAATGCCGCCTTGTATCAGGCACTTTCTGGAGATGAATTGGTTGTGCCTATTTTTATTTTTGATACAGAAATTCTGAATCAACTGGAAGATAAAAATGACCGCAGGGTAGCTTTTATTCACCGGGCATTGGAGGATATGCAACTACAACTGATCAAGATCGGGAGTAGTTTGGAAGTATACAACGGAAATCCACTCGATGTTTTTCAGCAATTAATAAAAAAGTATAGTATCTCAGCAGTTTTCACCAATCATGATTACGAACCCTATGCAATCGAGAGAGATACAGCAATTGCCAATATATTATCATCAGCTGGTATACCATTTTATACTTTAAAAGATCAGGTAATATTTGAAAAACTGGAAGTAACAAAAGAGGATGGAACCCCCTACACGGTGTTTACGCCTTATGCAAATAAGTGGCGGGCCACCCTCGAAAAAACAGGTATACCAGCTTACCCATCAGAAAAAAAAGCAACCCAGTTTTTTCAGCAGTCACCAGTGCCAATGCCCTCTCTGCAATCAATTGGCTTTATAGTTTCGGAGGAAAATTTTCCCTCAGATACTCCACAAATGGAAGTATTAAAGCATTACCAGCAAAATAGGGATATCCCTTCCCTTGAAAACGGAACCTCCCGTTTAGGGGTGCATTTGCGTTTTGGCACCATTAGTGTTCGTCAGCTTGCTACTAAGGCAAAAGCTGCCAGTGCAACCTTTTTAAATGAACTCATCTGGAGAGATTTTTATCACATGATTTTATTCAATTTTCCAAGAGTGGGAAGGGGAGAAGCATTTAAAAAAGCCTACGATGCCATACCCTGGAGAAATAACGAAGCAGAATTTAAGCGTTGGTGTGAAGGTAAAACGGGTTATCCGATTGTGGATGCAGGAATGCGTCAATTAAATGCAACTGGTTTTATGCATAATCGGGTACGTATGATTACGGCTTCCTTTTTGGTGAAACATTTACTCATCGATTGGCGCTGGGGGGAAGCCTATTTTGCTAACAAACTGCTCGACTTCGATTTGGCAGCCAATAATGGTGGATGGCAATGGGCTGCCAGCAGTGGTTGCGATGCCGCTCCATATTTTAGAGTATTCAATCCTACTTTACAAACCCAAAAATTCGATCCTCAACACAAATATATTCGGGAATGGGTGCCTGAGTGGCAGGAGTTAACTTACCCGAAACCCATAGTAGTTCATGAAGATGCCCGCAAAAGGGTACTGGAAGTGTATTCGACTGCCTTGAAACAAGAATAATTTAATCTGGTAAAACAAAAACCGGAAGTTCAGCATCCATGGATATCCCGCGGATATTGGCATACACTTCTAGCAAAGTGGCCACGGCTTTTTTTCCAATAGGGCCAGCTGATAGGGAAAAATCATTTACATATAACTGGATATGTTTTCGCATCACATCTTCACTCATTTCTTGGGCATGTTCCTTTACATAGTAACTAAGCAAAGGATATTGTTGCCAGCCAAGTTCGATGCTTTGTTGAATTAACCGGTTTACTGTTTCCTGAATGTGGAGCGGCAATTTTCTTTGAATGGCAATCCCTCCCAGTGGAATGGGGCATTGTAAACTATCTTCCCAATGCTTACCCAAATCTTTTATCAATACTAAACCCTTTTCGGAATAGGTAAATCGATTTTCATGAATGATAACTCCGGCAGCCACCCGGCCCGATAAAATGGCTGCTTCAATTTCGTGGAACACCATGAATTTTTTTTGTTGCCAATCTGGAAAAGCATAGCTCATTAATAAATGGGCCGTAGTATTTTCTCCAGGAATCGCAATAGGAAGTTTTCGTAGGGTTTCGATGGGCAGTCGGCTATTTTCTGGTGTTGTTATCAGTAGTGGACCAACCCCCATACCCATGGCGCCTCCATTGTTTAACATCCCATAGTTGGCAAGAATAAGCGGAACAACGCCATAACTTACTTTGGTGATTGCGAGTTTGCCCGCTATGGCCCACTGATTCAGGGTTTCAACATCTTCTAACACGGGCTCAAATTCCAACCCATCGGTATCAAGGGCGCCATTTAATAAGGCATCAAAAATAAAAGTATCATTGGGGCAAGGTGAGAATCCTATAGTAAGTTTCATGCCGGCAAGTTTTCGGTAAATGAAATTGGATGCTGCTGCAAATAGGTAAGTAAGTTAATAAGAGTTGCATTCAGCGATTGAATCGCTTGTGTAAAATGCCAGCAGGATTTGTCTCTTTCGCCCACTTGATTGGATACGGAACGAAGTTGCAGAAATGGTATTTGCAATTGCCTACCCACAAAATGCAGTGCTGCGCCTTCCATACTTTCAATTACTGGAGCCGGAGAGCCTTGTCGCATTCGAGTAATCGCAGCTGAATCTGTACTTATTGTATTCACCGAAATGCCGGCAACTTTTCTAATGCCGAGAAAGTTAAAATGATCAATATAAGGGTTTGGCAATACTCCCTTTTTATAGGGATCCTCATTTTCGTCTGTAAGTTGTAAATCAAAAATATTTTTCCATTCTGCATTTTCAAGCACGCCCAAATCTGCTTGTTGCTCAGTATTTATTAATACCACTTCCCCCGGTTGGTATCCGTTTTCGAAGCTGCCAGCAATACCTGCCTGAATAATCAAATCGGGTGCTTGGGTAAGCGCCAGCCGGGTGATTGAAAAAGTAGCCGCTGTAAGTCCAATATCAGTATAAGCAAAATGAATATGCGCAGCATTGGGATATTGTGCAGCCATGAATTCAACAGTTGGCTTGATTTCTACCTCTTTGGCGGCTATAACCAGTATTTGCATGCTACAAAGTTGGGAAAAATCAATGAAAACCACTCATCCGATAATTGAGGCTGATTTACAGGGCTTTTCGTAACTTTGCCGTAAATATTTGGTGGATGGTATATCTCACAAGGCAGGAGCATTTTAATGCAGCCCATAAGTTGTTTAATCCTGCATGGACGAAAGAAGAAAATGAAGCTGTTTTTGGAGTTTGCGCCAATGAAAATTGGCATGGACATAATTATAATTTATTTGTAACGGTTAAGGGGTTACCTCATCCAGATACGGGTTTTGTGTATGATGTAAAAAAGTTAAGTGTTCTTATGAAAGAGCATGTAATTGATTACCTCGATCATCGGAATCTGAACCTAGATGTTCCCTTTTTAACAGGTACAATGTGCAGTACTGAAAATCTGGCGATTGCTATTTGGAATCAATTGTTACCCCATATTCCCGAAAATGTGCAACTGCATTGTGTTAAACTTTACGAAACGCCCCGCATTTATGTTGAATATTTTGGAAAACAGGAATAATTCGGGCGGTATTGAACAATTACACCTCTAATTTGGTTAGTTAACTATGCAAAAACGTGTGTCGGTATATCGAAAAGAACATTTTAACGCGGCACACCGGTTGAATAATCCGCAGTGGTCGAAAGAGAAGAATAAAGAAGTATTTGGGCCTTGCAATCACGACAATTTTCATGGACACAACTACGAACTGATTGTAAAGGTTACCGGGGAAATTGATGCGGATACCGGCTATGTGATTGACCTGAAAAAATTAAGTGATTTAGTAAAGGAATTGATCATCGACCGTTTTGATCATAAAAATCTAAATCTAGATACCCAAGAATTCAAGCACCTGAATCCATCTGCAGAAAATATTGCGGTAGTTATTTACGAGCTACTTAAACCTAGTTTAGGGGATACTTATGATTTGCAAATTCGGTTGTACGAAACGGAAAGAAATTTTGTAGAGTACCCCGTTTTATAACCAATTAAACTTAAAGCATGGCATATAAAAAAACAGAACAGTATGATGAGGCGGTTACTAGTGGCCTTATCACAAATTATAAATCTGTATTAGATTTATTGGGAGAAGATGCCCAACGGGAAGGTCTGATAAAAACTCCCGAGCGGATTGCGAAAGCTATGCAGTATTTAACCCAGGGTTATCAGCTAGACCCAGTAGAGATTTTAAATTCAGCCCGATTTAACGAGAATGTGAGTGAAATGGTAATCGTGCGGGATATTGAATTGTATTCGATGTGCGAGCACCATATGTTGCCATTTTTTGGAAAAGCACATATTGCCTACATCCCCAATGGGTGGATAACGGGATTAAGTAAACTGGCCCGGGTTGTAGATGTTATTTCTCGACGATTACAGGTTCAGGAGCGGTTAACTACCCAAATTGTTGATGCTATCAAAACCTCTTTAGAGCCGCATGGAGTGGCAGTTGTTATTGAGGCGCAGCACTTGTGTATGATGATGCGCGGTGTTCAAAAGCAAAATTCCATTACCACTACTTCTGCATTTTCCGGACAGTTTGAACATGTAGCAACCAGAAGTGAATTTTTGCGATTAATCAGCAAGCGAAGAGATTAATTATTATCAATTTTTCACGACCTTTACTTTTTATCATCTGCTTCGGCGGATGTTTTTTTAATAGACATATTATATGAAACACGCCTATATTTTCCCCGGTCAGGGTGCCCAGTTTATTGGAATGGGTAAAGGATTATATGATAATAATTCTGCCGCAAAAGCTATTTTTGAGCAGGCCAACAGCATTTTGGGATTTGCAATAACAGATACCCTGTTTCAGGGTACTGATGAAGAGCTCAAGCAAACCCGCATCACCCAGCCGGCTATTTTTATTCATTCAATAGCAGCGTATGTAACACTCGATCATCCCCAGCCTGATATGGTGGCAGGTCATTCATTGGGAGAGTTTTCTGCATTGGTAGCAAACGGTACACTTTTATTCGAAGATGCCCTTCGCCTGGTAAGTATTCGGGCCAATGCTATGCAACAAGCTTGCGAAAATGCTCCTTCTTCTATGGCGGCTATTCTTGCTTTGGCAGATGATCAGGTAGAAGCCATTTGCCAAAAGATTCAAGCTGAGACCGGTGAAGTAGTAGTGGCGGCTAATTATAATTGTCCGGGTCAGCTGGTGATTAGTGGTTCCGTTCAGGGAGTTGCTATGGCATGTGAGCAGATGAAAGCTGCCGGAGCTAAAAGAGCTTTGATTTTGCCCGTAGGTGGCGCATTTCATTCACCATTAATGGCACCAGCTAAAGAACAACTGGCGGCTGCCATTGCCGCAACTACTTTTCATACTCCTTCTTGCCCCGTATATCAGAATGTAGTAGCTGCTGCTGTTTCAGACCCTCAAACCATCCAACAAAATCTAATTGATCAATTAACCGGAGCCGTTAAGTGGACGCAATGTGTGCAAGCCATGCATGCGGATGGTGCCACGCATTTTACGGAGTGCGGTCCTGGAAAAGTATTGCAGGGACTGGTGCAAAAAATTGTAAAGGATGTTACCGTAGATGGAGTTAGTTAAGCTAAACTGCTACGCTGGAATGAAATCGATGCTCCCATTTACCCATTCCGGATCTAATTTGGCGTCGTATTTTTTATAAAAATTGAGGGCGGGTTCATTCCAATCCAATACCTGCCATACCATTCTACGAAATCCTTTTTCTTTGGCTTCTTGAATGATGCGTTCAAACAATAAAGCACCAATACCTTTTCCGCGTTGTTGTTCGGTAACCAAAAAATCTTCCAGATACAGGCATTGACCTTTCCAAGTACTATAACGAATATAATAAAGGGCAAACCCTACTACAACCGAATCAATTTCGGCAACAAAACCCCACCATACCGGTTGAGCACCAAAGCTACTTTCTTCAAAATGCCCCAGCGAAACGGTAACTTCTTGTGGTGCTTTTTCATACTCGGCTAATTCTTTAATCAGCCCTAATAAAGCGGGACAATCGGATTGGGTTGCTCTGCGAATAATTATCTGCATAAAAAATGAATAAGGCGAATTAAGCCAACGCCTGTTCTAAGTCGGTGAGTAAATCAGCCAGGTTTTCTATACCTACACTCATTCTAATTAACCCATCGGTAATTCCATAAGCTTTTCTTTCTTCGGAGGTTAATCCGAAATGACTCATGCTGGCCGGATGAGAGATCAATGTATCCAGTGTTCCCAATGAAACAGCACGGGTGCAAAGTTGAACTTGGTTGATGAATTTTTTTCCGGCTTCCATGCCCCCCTTCAACTCAAAACTTAGCAAAGCTCCGGGATGCTTCATTTGCTTGGCACTCACTGCAAAGTCGGGGTGGGAGGGAAGTCCATTATAGTTTACCTGGGATATCGCAGGATGCTGAAAAAGATAGCTGGCAACTTCCATAGCATTGTGGCAATGCCTTTCCATACGAAGTTCCAGGGTTTTTATTCCCTGGGTAAGTAAAAAGGCATCAAACGGATTGCTATTGGCACCAAGTAATGCATGCCATTTCCAGGCACGTGTTTTCATAAACTCAATGTCTTTTCCAATCAACACACCACCAATGGCGGTTCCATGGCCATTCAAGAATTTGGTAGTGGAATGAAAAACAAAATCAGCTCCGTGTAAAAAGGGTTGCTGCAGGTAAGGGGTGGCGAATGTATTATCTACCGAAACTTTAATATTTTTTTCATGTGCAATTTGAGCAATGGCTTCAATATCTACGCAGCGAATGGTAGGGTTGGAAGGTGTTTCGAGATGTATCAGTCGTATGGATGGATCGGCTAAAATAGCTTCCCTCACTTTATTAAGATCCCGCATATCAATGATGGTAGATTTAATACCAGCTGGCTGCAAAATTTTTTGCATCAGTTCTTGCGTACCACCATACAAAGAATAATGCGTAAGTATGGTATCTCCTGATTGCAGGGTACTTAAAAACAGGGTTGTCATGGCCCCTTGGCCACTTGCATGTAATAATGCTTTTAGCTCTAGTGGGGTATCATCATCATTGGCAATGCCAAAGGATTCCAGTGCTGCA
>Ga0114979_10000977_pt1 | contig 18961 bp, 13 predicted proteins | sample S_140625_EF_Meta_FD_87315 | JGI IMG/M metagenome (GOLD analysis project Ga0114979, IMG submission 87315) | Freshwater microbial communities from Lake Simoncouche, Canada to study carbon cycling - S_140625_EF_MetaG | ecosystem: Environmental > Aquatic > Freshwater > Lake | place: Lake...
CGGAGAATTTCCATGTCTTTCGCTGCTTCTAACGTGCTGAGGTGTCCTAATTTCGCGCCAGCGGCCTTCGCACATTTGCTGGCAAAATCCTTAGATATTTCCTTTAATGCCGCGATACTCTGCGGTCCTCCATCACTTGCATCAGCACTAAGGAAAGTGTCCTCTTCGGCATCAGTTAGGCAGCGAATCTCTTCTGAATTATTTATTCCTCTTGAATCAAAACCTACAATGTCATACTTTTTAAGGAGCCCCTCTGAAACTATGTATTTTGCGTTGAATGCATAGTGGACAGCCGAACCTCCAGGACCGCCAGGGTTTACAACAATTGCCCCCAACTTGTCCGCTTGTTCTAAGGCGCTATGTTTAAGAACTTTTAGCACAAAATATTTTTCATCCATATTGTCGTAATCAACAGGGACTTTAAATGAAGAACATTGAAATTCTCCATAACAATCTTGCCAATCTAATTTCTGCGAGTTGTAATCTTTTATGCCCCATGACTGAGTCGAGTTATTTGTTATAAGAACTGCTGCACTAACAGAAAAAATTACAACTAGCCCCAGCAGAACGGATTTGTATTTTAAGGACATTACTTAAGAGAAACCATAAGTGCTTCGATTGTTAAAAGTGGCGCGGCGTTGTGTGAAAGATTTGTTCGAGCGCTCATGATTGCTTCGAGCTTTGCAAGTGTTGCCTCTGGTGTAGTGGAATTAGAGATTTTGGTTATCTCTAAAATCAGATCAGTATTAATAATTGAATCAAGAGAATTTGCTTGGATTAAAAGGATGTCGCGATAAAGTGTTGCGATATCTAAAAGCGCGCGATCTAAATAATCTCGAACCATTCTTGTGGTTCTAGATTTTTGTTCTTTCTCTAAATCTTTAACTACTTTTGCGCCACCTTGAGTTAATTTTGAACCTTGTTGGCCCCAAGCTTCTTTAAGTGAGGCAAGTTCGGCATCATCCCGTTTTTCCGCTTCTTCTTCGGCTTCTGCTTTAGCAGCTTCAACTAATACTTGCGCTGCTTTGAAGGCGGATGCAACATCTGTAATAAGTAATGAGATTTTGAGGATTGCCTGGCGACGAGTGCGCGCATCTTCACTCTTTGCTAAATGTCTGGCTCGACCAATGTGTCCCTGCGAAGCACGAGCTGCGAAATTTGCCATTGCGGATGAGAACTTCTCTTCTTCAAGAAGCGCGGCAACTGCGGCAACCGAAGGGGTTCGTAAAACCAAACTACGGGTTCTAGAACGAATTGTTGGCAGAACATCTGTTGCGCTCGGCGCGCAGAGCAACCAAACAGTTCTGAGGCCCGGCTCTTCAATCGCTTTCAACAGCGCATTTGCTGCTGATTCAGTAAGTCGATCGGCGTCTTCAATAACAACTACTCGATAGTTTCCAACTGCAGGGCTCCAGGATGCACGGGTAATCAAATCTCTTACTTCATCAATCTTGATTGAAAGTCCCTCAGTTTTTACTAATTCAACATCCGCATGGGTTCCAGTTGAAGCCGTTTTGCAATCGATACAGTCATTGCAACCGCCTGACTTACAAACTAAAGCGGCCGCAAATGCAAGTGCTGCATTGCTGCGACCTGAACCTGGAGGGCCAGTAAAGAGCCAGGCATGAGTCATTTCTTGCGATTGGTTACTTATGTCTGCAGACGCAGCAACGGCTTCACGCAGAACTGAAATGACATGCTCTTGATCAATTAAATTATCAAATACGGATAACGAACTCACTGTTTTCTAAATCGTTTCTTCTCAAGTGTGTTCTCTCTAAATTGCGGCAGACTTAATATCCGTTCAATGATTTGTTCATGAATACTCTCTTTATTCTGTGTAGCATCAACGACAAAATAGCGTTCCGGATCAGATCCTGCGATGTTTAGAAATTCCTGTCGGATTCGTTCGTGAAACGCTAAAGGTTCAGCTTCAAGACGATCTAGTGATCTAAGTCTTGAGAGACCCAATTCGGCTGGAATATCCATAACGATTGTCAGGTTTGGTGCAAGATTTTCAGTTGCCCACCTAGAAATTCTTGCAACCTCTGCAGGCTGCAGAATGCGGCCTGCACCTTGATAAGCAACCGATGAATCCAAATAGCGATCAGTGATTACGACTTCCCCTGCGGCTAACGCTGGTTGAATCAAAGAGTAAACATGGTTTGCGCGATCTGCTGCATACAACAGCGCTTCTGCTCTTGGTGAAATATTTCCAGTCTTATTATCAAGAAGTATCTCTCGCAATTGTTTTCCTAATGGTGTTCCACCTGGTTCGCGTGTAAGTAAAACTCTCTTTCCAATTGATTCTAAATATTCTTTTAAAAGTTCGGTCTGAGTGGATTTACCAGAACCCTCGCCACCTTCAAATGAAATAAATAAGCCGGCATGTGTTGTCCCGGTTATTCCACCAAGTTCGCCTCTGCTTGCTGCAACTACGTCTGACCACAAAGAAACTGATGGGCGATCGCGCATGGTGCGGTAGGAAATAACACCAACGATTACACCAACAATTCCAGCAGCAAGCATTGTGAATGCGGCACCGTTATATGTAACTTCGAAGTTCTCAAACTTAAAAGTGTGGCGTCCAATTGCCGCGGCTACTAGCGGTGCGAGAGCCAATACTAGAACTAGCGAGACTCTAATTAATGATTGTACGAAGGCAAATGTTCTTCCCCGAACTTCATCTGCCACTTCCAGGCCAAGCATCGTGAAACCAGTGACCCAAGAGATTCCGGCAAAGGCTCCCAAAAGTATCGTGATAAAAATGGCAAGAACTAGGTTTGTCATTAACGATAAAAGAATCAGGAATGAAGAGGAAACTGTTAGTGCGGCTCCAAATATTCTTCTACGTGAAAATTGTGCAAACACCTTTGGTCCTAGTGAAATTCCAAGAGCTAAACCAGTGAAAACCGCTCCAAATAGAATTCCGTAGGCAGCATCTCCGGCCTTTAAGTCACCAACAAAAGTTCGCGCTAACCCAATAACTGCTCCGGCAGCGAAAAAAGCACCGAGCATTCCAAAAATTAAACCACGAATAATCTTTGAACCACTTACAAATTTGAAACCTTCGAATAATGATTTTCCGATATTTTCGTTTGCTGAACCGCTCTTTGCTGGTCCCTTTGGAATTTCACGTAATTGATAAACAATCCAGGCAGTATAAAGAAAAGATATTGCATTTATGTATAGTGCTAAATCTGCGGTTGATGAATATTCGACTGGCAAGAAACTTGTTGTTCCAACTGATACCAAAGCGAGTAGTGAGAAAATAATCGCAGCGATAGGTGCGGTTCCATATGCAGCAAGAAGTGATACTTGATTGGCACTCTCTAATTTATTCTTTGGAACCATGTTTGGAACTGTTGCCTCTTTAGCAGGAGACCAAAAAAGCGTAAAACATTCAACCAGAATTGTTGCGGTGTATAACCAGAAATAGTTTCCAACAATTGGAATGGAAAGATAAAGAGCAAATCTAAAGAAGTCACAGAAAATCATGAGCCTTCTGCGATCAAAACGATCTGCAATTACGCCAGCTAACGGCCCAAGAATTACTGCCGGTAATAGACGAACAATAAAAACACCTGCGATAGCAAAGTTTGCTTTTGAATAGCTTCCATTTGAAAGTTCTTGTGCCATTGCCGTTGTGGCAAGTAATCCAAGCCAATCACCGAAGGAAGAGAAGGCCATCGAGTTCCAGAGTTTTCTGAAAGCGGGTATTGATAAAACACTTCTGCTCTCGGTTCCTGCGGGTGCTCCAGGATATGGAAGTGGATTAGGCATGTGCTAAGCCTACTTATGCCGTAGTGGTTGCGGCTTTGCCCTTACCTGTTGCCGCTTTTTTCTTACTTTTAGCCTTGCCTGTGGCTTTTACAGTGTTCTTCGTTAGCGATGGCGCGGCTTTCTTAGCGCGTTTGCTGCTCTTTTTAACACGGCTTGCTCCGCCGTTCTCAACTTCCCAAGCTCTTCTCCCGGCAAGTAATTCAAGTCCGCGTTCTAGTGTTAAAAATTCAACGGTATCGCCTCTGCGAAGTGTTGCATTGGTTTCGCCATCAGTTATGTAAATTCCAAATCGGCCATCTTTAACTAGAACCGGTTTCTGACTTGCAGGATCAATTCCTAAATCTTTTAGTGGTGGCTTCGCAACACCGCGACGTCGAACTTTTGGTTGCTTATAAAGCTCAATCGCTTCATCCAATGTAATTGCAAATAATTGATCCTCTGTTGTCAAAGTTCTGGAATCTGTTCCGTGTGTCATGTACGGCCCATATCGACCATTTTGGACTGTGATTGGAACTTCTTCGTAATCACCAAGGGTGCGAGGTAGTGACATTAATTTTAAAGCGTCCTCAATTGTGATGGAGTCTAAAGTCATTGTAGAAAGAAGAGATGCGGTCTTGGGTTTTGGTGCATCTTTTTTCTTACGTGGTTTTTTAAGTTCACCAGTTTTCTTATCAACAACCATTTCAGGTTCTGGGAAAACTTCAGTTACATATGGACCGAAGCGACCAGACTTTGCTAAGAGTGGAAGATTGGTTTCTGGATGAACTCCGAGTTCACGCTCTCCTGATGGTTGAGCCAATAAATCAATAGCAACCTGAAGTGTTAATTCATCAGGCGCCATAGTTTCTGGAATGTTTGCAAACTTACGTTCATCACCAATACCTTTTTGAATATAAGCACCATATCGCCCGACGCGAATTTCAATATCTTCGCCCATTTTCATAGTATTGATTTGCTGGGCATCAATTGCACCTAGATCTGCCGCAAGTGCTTCTAGTCCAGGGTTCCCATCAGTGCCGAAGAAGAATTTGGTTAACCAAGTAACTCGATCTTCTTCACCATTTGCAATTCGGTCTAGGTCTTCTTCCATCGAAGCTGTGAATTCGTAATCGACTAGTTTTCCAAAGTGTTGTTCTAGTAGACCAGTTACAGAGAAGGCTAGAAATGTTGGTACTAGCGCTCGGCCACGTTTGGAAACGTAGCCACGATCTTGAATTGTGCTCATGATTGATGCAAATGTTGAGGGCCGCCCAATTCCCAACTCTTCTAATTTCTTTACAAGAGTTGGCTCGGTATATCGTGCTGGTGGTTTTGTTTCATGACCTTCACAAACATAGTTAGAAACTTTTACTAAATCACCAACAGCCATTGGCGGTAACCGCTTATCACTTTCAGCGGCTTCATCATCTGTTGCTTTCTCATCCACTATCTCTTCATATGCGGCTAAGAAACCAGGGAAAGTAACCACTGAACCATTCGCTCTAAAAATTGCTGCGTTTCCAGTTTTAGTTTCAACATCAAAATCAACTCGCATCTGCATTTTTTTGGCATCAGACATCTGAGATGCGATTGTGCGCTTCCAAATCAAATCATAAAGTGAGAATTCATCTCGTGAAAGTTCGGGGGCTAATTCACCTGGGGTTCTAAAAGTTTCACCTGCTGGGCGAATTGCTTCATGGGCTTCTTGTGCATTCTTTGATTTACCTTCATAAACACGTGGTGTCGCTGGAATGTAATCGGCTCCATACAACACCTTTGCAGAATTTCTGGCGGAATCGATTGCGCTCTTTGAAAGTGTTACAGAATCGGTACGCATATATGTGATGTAACCATTTTCATATAACCGTTGTGCTACCCGCATTGTTAACTGTGCACCCCAACCAAGTCTTGATCCAGCATCCTGTTGCATTGTTGAAGTTGTGAAGGGAGCCTTTGGTCGTTCGGTTCGCGGTGATTCTTCTGTTGACTTAACAGTTAAAGATTTTCCGGTAAGGCTTTGAACTAGCTCATTGGCGCCTGCTTCATCCAATAACAAAATGTTTGCTACAGACTTCTCTTTCAAGCCACCATTTGCATCAAAATCATTAGTTGCTGCGACTCGTTTGCCATCTAGTGAAAGTAATCTGGCGTTAAATCCTGCTTCGCATTGCGCCGTTAAATCCCACCACTTAGAAGAAATAAAGGCCATGCGTTCGCGTTCGCGTTCCACAATTAACCTTGTTGCAACAGATTGCACACGACCTGCAGAAATTCTTGGCATAACTTTTTTCCATAAAACGGGTGAAAGGCGATAACCGTAAAGGCGGTCTAAAACACGACGGGTTTCTTGGGCGTCTACCAAGCGATAATCAAGATCGCGGGTTTCTTCGGCAGCTTTTTGAATTGCTTCCTTTGTAATTTCATGAAAGACCATTCGGCGAATTGGAATTTTAGGTCGCAATACTTCAATTAAGTGCCAGGCGATTGCTTCACCTTCGCGGTCTTCGTCCGTCGCCAGAATTAACTCATCGGCATCTTTCATAAGTGCTTTTAGCTCAGATACTTTCGCTTTCTTATCTGGATTAATTACATAAAGCGGTTCAAATCCTTCTTCAACATTTACGCCCTCTTTAGCCCAAGCAATCTTCTTGTATTCCTTTGGGATGTCAGCAGCGCGTTGTGGCAGATCGCGGATATGCCCAACGGATGCCTCGACGACGTAGTCATCCCCCAGGAAGCCGCCAATTTTGCGCGCCTTCGCGGGAGATTCTACGATTACAAGTTTTATGCCCATAATCTTTTGGGGAAGTTCCTAACTCTTGTCGTGCTCGTTTAAATTTTTAAGCGATGCTAGTTGATGCGCGACGATTGCGAATCAATGCATAAACAATTACCAAGGTTGCTACCAAAGCAATTGCCATTGAGTAATCAGTGTTGTCACCGAGTGCAAACCCAACAATTGCTGGAGTTACAAGGAGGCCAACTAGGTTCATTACTTTAATTAATGGGTTAATTGCAGGACCAGCGGTGTCTTTAAATGGATCTCCAACTGTGTCACCAACGATTGTTGCGTGATGTGCATCGGATCCCTTACCGCCGTGATTTCCATCTTCAACCATCTTCTTTGCGTTATCCCACGCGCCACCAGAGTTAGATAGGAATACTGCCATTAACGTTCCAGTGCCGATTGCACCAGCAAGGTATGCGCCAAGTGCGCCAACACCTAGACCGAAACCAACTGCGATTGGTGCCATTACTGCGAGCAGTCCTGGTGTTACCAATTCGCGTAGTGAATCGCGAGTACAAATATCTACTACGCGACCGTATTCTGGTTTTTCAGTTCCCTTCATAATTCCTGGGTGCAATCTAAATTGTTCACGAACTTCATGAACAACCGCTCCGGCCGCTCTTGAAACTGCATTAACTGCGAGTCCAGAGAACATAAACACAACTGCAGCGCCGATAATTAAACCGACCAAGTTGCGTGGATCTGCAACATCCAAAATTCCTTGATATTGAAGTGCAACATCGGCATCACCAACAGCCTTGTGAACAGCTTCTTTAATTGCATCAGTAAATGCACCAAAGAGTGCAGTTGCCGCTAGGACTGCTGTTGCAATTGCAATTCCTTTTGTGATTGCCTTAGTTGTATTTCCAACTGCATCTAGTGAAGTAAGAATTTGTGCACCTTCGCCTTTTACATCGCCAGACATTTCGGCAATTCCTTGCGCGTTATCTGAAATAGGTCCGAAGGTATCCATTGCAACAATCACGCCAACTGTTGTTAGCAAGCCAGTTCCTGCAAGCGATACTGCGAAGAGCGATAGAACTATAGATCCGCCACCAAGCAAGAATGCACCAAATACTGCTGCTGCAATTAATAGTGCAGAGTAAACAGCTGATTCAAAACCAACTGAAATACCAGCGAGGATTACTGTTGCTGCGCCAGTCTTTGAAGATGCTGCAACATCATTTACCGGACGCTTGCCAACTTCAGTAAAGAAGCCAGTTAACAATTGAATTGCTGCGGCAAGTAAAATTCCGATAAGCACTGCGCCAATTGCAAGTAAGCGAGGATTTACATCAACTGCTGCCGCTTCTGGAGTTAAGCCAGACATCTTCATTAGTGATGAAGGTAAATATGTATAAGTTGCAAATGCAACTAGAACTGCCGAGATAATTGCGGACAAAAAGAATGAGCGGTTGATTGCCTGCATTGCTGACTTATCAGTAGAGCGAAGTCGAGTGATGAAGATTCCGATAATCGCTGTAACTATTCCAATAGCTGGAACAATTAATGGGAAAATTAACCCAGCATCACCAAACCCAGCTTTACCAAGAATTAGTGCTGCTACAAGTGTTACTGCATATGATTCGAATAAATCTGCAGCCATTCCTGCGCAGTCTCCTACGTTATCCCCTACATTATCCGCAATTGTTGCTGGGTTACGAGGATCATCTTCTGGAATGCCTTGTTCAACTTTTCCGACTAGGTCAGCGCCAACATCTGCTGCCTTTGTAAAGATTCCGCCACCAACGCGCATAAACATTGCGAGCATTGCTGCACCAAAACCAAATCCTTCTAAAACTGATGGGGCATTCTCTTTATAAATCGCAACAACAAGTGATGCGCCAAGAAGTCCTAATCCCACGGTGGTCATACCAACTACGCCACCTGTACGGAAGGCTATTCTTACTGCGTTGGCTGCAGACTTCTGACGAGCTGCTTCAGCAACGCGAACATTTGCACGAACTGCAAGCCACATTCCGTTGTAGCCAACTGCTGCAGAAAACACTGCACCGAGCAAGAAGAAAATTGATCGACCTAAGCGAATATCAAATTCACCCGGAAGTGCGAAAAGTAGGAAGAAAACTATTCCTACAAAATATGAAAGGGTTTTAAATTGCCGATTGAGATAAGCGGCTGCGCCTTCTTGAACAGCGGCGGCAATCTCCTGCATTTTCTCGGTTCCCTCATTCGCGGCTAAAACTTGAGCGCGAAGTGCGTAGGCGATGGCTAGTGCCACTAAAGAAATGCCCAGAACTACATAAACGTAGGTCAGGTTGGAACCAGTTACTTGGACTAGATTTTCCACGAAGATCTCCTATATGTGTGCGTCGTTGAACTCATTAGGTCGAAAGGTTACACATAGAACCACTAGGAGATGCAAATAAATAGGTATATTTGCCAATCTATGGACATCCTCCACGCCTTCAATGCCGAATCGGCCATAAATTCATTCGGGTTGGCAGGTATCTTTTTAATCCTATTTGTTGAGACTGGGATTCCAATAGTCATTGGATTGCCCGGGGATTCACTCTTGTTCATGGCTGGACTAGCCGCATCAGGCACTGGGGCGGTCATAAAAATTCACATTTCTATTCGAGAATTAGCGATCGGTGCACCGCTATTTGCAATAGCTGGATCACAACTTGGACATTGGCTGGGTTATGCCTACGGGGACAAATTGTTTGGTCGCGCGGATTCTAAATATTTCAATCCCAAAAAATTAAAAACGCTTCAGAAGTGGATCGATAAGTACGGAATTGCAAAGATGATTTTTCTTGGACGGTTTATTCCAGTGGTTCGTCACTTGGTAAATCCTGCTGCTGGAATTGCAAAGATGAGTTATAAAAAGTTTTTCCTTTGGAATTCGATTAGTGCGCTTGTTTGGACTCAAGGTTTTATTTGGGGTGGTTTTGTCTTAGGCGAAAAACTTAAGGGTTCTGTCGACAAATATGTTCTGCCAATTGTTGCTGTCATAGTTATTATTTCAATTGCACCCATTTTTTGGGAAATATTTAAAGAGTGGCGAAGTCGCAAGCACTTAAGTTAAGTTATAAACCTAAATCTGCAAGTTGATAGGCAGCTAAATATTCCAAACCATTTTCGGCTATTAATGGTGCTGCTCCGCGTTCAACAATAACTGCAACACCAACAACGATTGCGCCAGCTTCTCTAAGTGCTTCTACCGCAGTCATTACTGAACCACCGGTGGTTGAAGTATCTTCAACTGCAAGTACGCGACGACCCCTAACATCTGGCCCTTCTATACGTTTCTGTAAACCGTGAGCTTTTTCTGCCTTGCGAACTACAAAAGAATCCAACTTGCGACCTTTACTTGCGGCAACGTGCATCATCGCTGTTGCAACAGGATCTGCTCCAAGAGTTAAGCCCCCGACAGCATCGAAATCTAAATCTTTTGTTAAATCCAACATAACTTCCCCAACTAGTGGTGATGCAACAGCATCCAGAGTTACGCGGCGAAGGTCTACGTAGTAATTGGCTTCTTTACCTGATGACAAAATTACTTTTCCATGAACTACAGCTTTGTTTAAAATTTCTTCTCGTAATTTTTCGCGTGAATTCATGCGTGAACCCTAGCCCTCTTCCTTATAAACCACGATTGTTTGCTTACCTTTTCGCACTAGTGATTTTGGTGGGTTTGCTTCAATTAGTGCATCTACTTCGGTGCGTAGCTTTGCTACTTCGAGTGCCATTGATGCAACAGCCGATTCCAATTCCATGATGCGTTTAATTCCCGCAAGATTTATTCCTTCTCCAACTAGACGTTGAATATTTCGAAGTGATGCAATATCAAGTAATGAATATCGACGACCGCGTCCGGAAGCGCGACCAGGTGAGACTAAACCCATGCGATCATATTGACGTAGTGTTTGCGGGTGCATTCCAGAAAGTTGTGATGCAATTGAAATTACATATACAGCTTCATCGTCTGAATGTTCGTCATTGCTCATTATTAGGCCCTCGCTCTTTGAGCAAGATCTATCCGTGGATTAAATTCTTCGGTTGCTTTAGCAAATGCCTCTAACGCTTCCCTTGCTTTTCCATCAACTCGCTGTGGAACTTGAACTTCAACAGTAATTAACAAATCCCCTGTACCTCTTGCAGTTTTTACACCGCGAGATTTAACTCGGAGGGTGCGCCCACTAGGAGTTCCTGGTGCAATGCGTACCGTAACTTCATCTCCGTCAAGTGTCGGAACTTTTATATCAGCGCCTAGTGCAGCTTCGGCAAAAGTGACCGGAAGGGGCATTAACAAATTTAATTCACTTCTTGAAAAGATTGGATGTTTCACTACGTTAACTGTTACAAATAAATCTCCAGGGCCCGCCGGTCCATTACCACCACGCCCCTTCAATTTAATTTTTGCGCCATCATTTATTCCACCTGGAATTCGTGTTGTAACTGAATTGGCTTTTCCGCCTTGTGGTGCGAGTTTTAAATCAAGCTCTGTTCCAAAAATTGAATCTCTAAATGAAATTGTTGTGGTTGCTGCTAAATCTTGGCCACGTCTTGGTCCATGTCCTGCGCCAAAAATAGTGCCGAAGATATCTTGCGATCCACCGCCACCAAATAAATCTGAGAAATCGGCACCTTGAAATCCACCACCAAAATTAGACCCGCTTTGTGGAATTCGACCGCCTTTAAATGCTTCGCGCATCTCATCATATTCAGCGCGCTTTTTATCATCAGAAAGGACTTCGTAGGCTTCCGAGACTGACTTGAACTTTTCTTCTAGTTTCTTATCGCCCTTTGTTTTATCAGGATGAAGCTCTCTAGCCAGCTTTCGATACTGTTTTTTTACGGCTGCAGCATCGTCGCTCTTTTTAACACCAAGGATTAAATACAAATCCTTCTCGTATAAATCCTTGGCGGCCATCGTTAATCCCTAGTTAGTTTTCTGGATCTGTGACAGCAACTCGTGCTGGACGAATTACTCGCTCTTTGAATTTGAAACCTGGTTGCAACACTTGAGTGACCAAGGTTTCAGTAACTTCTGGTGAAGTTGAATGAATTAGTGCCTCATGAATATTTGGATCGAATGGCACGTCAACATCTGCAAATTGTGTTAATCCAAGCTTGGTTGTTATTGCCAGAAGTTGATCTGCTACCGCTTTAAAACCGCCGGTAAGTTCACCATGTTCTTCGGCTCTAGAAATATCATCTAAAACGGGAAGCATTTCCGATAAAACTATTGCAGTTGTAATTTCGTTAGCTGTAATTCGATCTCTATCAACGCGCTTGCGATAATTTGCATACTCGGCTTGAACGCGTTGTAAATCAGAAGTTAAAACTGCAACCTCGTCTACTTCGACTTCAGCCAGCGCTTCGTCTACCGCATCAGAGAGTTCCTTATCGGAACTCTCTGGCACAGTATTTTCAGATTCGGTTGTCACTTACTTTCTTCAACAATCTCGGCATCTTCAACGCCATCATCTGCTTGTGGTGCTTCAGGAGAAGCTGCGTTTGCTGCATATAGTGCGGCACCTAATTGTTGAGAAAGTTCGCTGACTTTCTCAGTTGAACTCTTAATCGCAGCTAAGTCAGTTCCTTCTAAGGCTTTCTTTAGATCTGCAACTGCGGTTTCAACTTCGCCACGCTTTTCAGCGTTTTCACCTTCGGTGAATTTTTCAGCGTTATCTTTTAAGAACTTTTCAGTTTGATAAACAAGTGAATCACCAGTGTTGCGTACTTCTGCTTCTTCGCGACGTTGTTTATCTTCATCAGCATGTGCTTCAGCATCTTTCATCATGCGATCAATCTCTTCTTTTGAAAGTGCTGATCCACCTGTGATTGTCATTGACTGTTCTTTGCCAGTTCCTAGATCCTTTGCGGAAACATGAACAATTCCGTTGGCATCGATATCAAATGTAACTTCCACTTGTGGAATCCCACGAGGTGCAGGTGCAATTCCAGTAAGTTCGAACATGCCTAACCGCTTGTTATAAGCAGCCATTTCACGCTCGCCCTGGAAAGCTTGGATTTGAACTGCGGGCTGATTGTCATCGGCAGTTGTGAAAATTTCAGAACGTTTAGTTGGGATAGTTGTATTGCGTTCAATTAGCTTTGTCATAACGCCACCCTTGGTTTCGATACCAAGAGATAGTGGAGTTACATCAAGTAGTAGAACATCTTTAACTTCACCTTTAAGAACACCGGCTTGAAGCGCTGCACCATCTGCAACAACTTCATCTGGGTTAACGCTCTTATTTGGTTCTTTGCCACCAGTTAAATCACGAACCAGATCAAAAACTGCTGGCATGCGAGTCGAACCGCCAACTAGAACTACGTGATCGATATCTGCAATTGGAATTCCAGCGTCCTTTAGAACTGCTTGAAATGGTTTTTTGCAACGTTCTAGTAAATCCGCAGTCATGCCTTGGAATTGGGCACGAGTAATTGTTTCATCCAAGAAAAGTGGATTCTTCTCAGTATCAACAGTTATATAAGGCAGGTTGATTGAAGTTTGTTGTGATGATGACAATTCAATCTTTGCCTTTTCAGCTGCTTCGCGAACGCGTTGCATTGCCATCTTGTCTTTTGTTAAATCAATACCATTCTTTGCGGCAAATGTTTTTACAAGATAATCAACTAAAGATTGATCCCAATCATCGCCACCAAGATTATTGTCGCCATTAGTTGCTTTAACTTCAACAACACCGTCGCCAATTTCTAGAAGTGAAACGTCGAATGTTCCACCACCAAGGTCGAATACTAAAATAGTTTTTTCAGCGTCGCCTTTGTCCATGCCATAAGCAAGTGCTGCTGCTGTTGGCTCGTTGACAATTCGCAGAACATTTAAGCCAGCGATTTCGCCAGCTTCTTTTGTTGCTTGTCGTTGCGCGTCATTGAAGTATGCAGGAACGGTAATTACTGCATCCGTAACAGTGTCACCAAGAAAACTTTCAGCATCGCGTTTTAACTTCATCAAAATACGCGCACTTATTTCTTGAGGCGTGTATGACTTTCCATCAATTTCCATATTCCAACTTGTGCCCATGTGGCGCTTAACAGAGCGAATTGTCCGCTCAACGTTTGTAACTGATTGTCGCTTTGCAACTTCACCAACAAGAACTTCGCCATTCTTTGCGAAGGCAACGATCGATGGCGTTGTGCGAGCGCCTTCTGCGTTTGTAATTACAGTTGGCTCTCCGCCTTCTAATACAGATACACAGCTGTTTGTAGTTCCTAAGTCGATTCCGACTGATCTAGCCATTTTTATTGCTCCTTTTTGATTTCTCAGCCTGTTTTTTGACCGGCTATGGTCGAATTCTCGTCCTTGAGTCGCTCGATGTCAAAAGATTGAGCCGAGCGGACTCAAGTTGAGTTAGTCAGGTAACACCTGGGTTCGGCGGGATATTCCCGTGAGTTCGCGGGGTGAGTTCGCGAGGCGGGCTCTAGCCTTCTCACATGAAGTACTTGGCGATCGCCCTATATCTCTTCACGCTCTTCGGCCTTGGGAGTTTTCTTCTAAAAGGGCGCGAGATGTACCGTCGGATTTCCGCGGGTCAGAGCGATCCAGCTCGATTCCTAAACAAGGGCAAGCGCGCAACTGCGATGGCTAAAGAAATTTTGCTTCACACCAGAATGCTGCGATTTACTGGATCTGCAATTGCACACTGGTTTGTAATGATTGGTTTTGTTGCACTACTTGGAACGCTGATAACCGCATACGGACAATTGTTAGATGCCTCATTTGTGCTACCAATAATTGGAAACTGGGCGCCTTATCGTTATTTTGTTTTAGCTATTACTTGGGCTACTGGAATTTCAATCGTTGCACTTATTGGAATCAGACAAGTTACTAGATTTTTTCATAAGAGTCGCACTTCAAGATTTCTAGGATCCCGATCTTTAAAGGCTTACTATGTCGAAGCAACTATTTTAGCTGTTGTAATTTGTGTAATTACTTTAGATTATTTAGAACATCAATATTATGTAGATGCAACCGCCGTTCAAATAGTTGCTGGAATTAAAATTTTCGTTTCAGTTATGTGGTTTGTTGTAATTGCAAATGATTTAACTATGGGAGTTGCTTGGCATCGATTCTTGGCACCATTCAATATTTTCTTTAAACGCAATCTAGATTCAAGACCGGCGCTTGGTGAATTGCCGGAGATGATTTCACATGGCAAGCCAATTAACTTTGAAGATCCGAAAGATGATGATGTTTTTGGAATCGGTAAGAGCGCCGATATTTCTTGGAAAGGCCTGCTTGATATGGCGAGTTGTACCGAGTGCGGCCGTTGCCAATCACAATGTCCAGCTTGGCATACTGATAAACCGCTTTCACCGAAGTTATTAATAATGGCGATGCGAGATCATGCACTCACGAAAGTCCCAAGTGATGAAAATATTGTTGGAAATATTATTTCTCCTGAAGTACTTTGGTCATGTACAACATGCGGTGCTTGTGTAGAAGAGTGCCCCGTTGATATCGAGCACATTGATCACATCGTAAATATGCGACGATTCCAGGTTCTAGTTGAATCAGAATTTCCATCAGAACTTGGTGGCACTTTTAGAAACCTAGAGAAAACTGGCAACCCTTGGGGTGCAAACCGCGCTGATCGCAACGGTTGGATTGCTGAATGCGATTTTCCGGTAACGCTTATCGAGAATGAGATTCCTGAAGATATCGAATACTTATTCTGGGTTGGTTGCGCTGGCGCATATGAAGAGCGCGCAAAAAAAACTACAAAAGCAGTTGCCGAACTTCTATATATGTCTGAAACAACTTTTGGCGTTTTAGGGCAACGCGAAACCTGCAGCGGCGATCCTGCCCGCAGATCTGGAAATGAATTCCTATATCAAATACTCTCTCGAGAAAACATAGAGACCTTGCAGCAAACTTTCGGTACACGTGGTGTGAAGAAAGTCGTAGTTACCTGCCCACATTGCTTCACAACTATTGGGAGAGACTACAAACAACAAGGATTTGAATTGCAGATGGTTCATCACACACAACTGCTTAATCAATTGATTAAAGAAGGAAAACTAAAAACTTCGCCACACAAGAGCGATGCAACACTTACTTATCACGATCCTTGCTATTTGGGCCGACACAATCAGATTTATCAACCACCTCGCGAACTCTTGGAATCAACTGGAGTTGCAGTTACTGAAATGCCAAGAAATCAAGCGCGCTCTTTCTGTTGTGGCGCTGGTGGTGGCCGTATGTGGATGGAAGAAACGATTGGTACTCGAATTAACTTGAACCGAGTAGATGAAGCGATTGCAACCGAAGTTAAAGAGGTTGCGGTTGCATGTCCATTCTGCAGAATTATGGTTAGCGATGGAATGACTGCCCGCGAATCACATATTGGAGTTTTAGATGTTGCTCAAGTTCTTTTGCGAAATATCAAAGGGTAGGTAATAACTACACCGGCAACCAAACCGCCAAGATGTGCGCGCCAATCAATTCCGGAAATTGTAAATGTCATTAACAAGTTAACAATTATTACGCCGACTATGTTCTGATAATTTGCGCCGGCCTTTTTTCCAATTACGAATAGCGCGCCAAAGACGCCATAAACCGCGCCTGATGCGCCGACTGCATAAACATTTTGTGGGCCAAAATAAAACGAAGCTGCTGATGCTCCTAATAATGAGCCTATAAAAATAATTCCGAAACGAAATTTCCCAACAAATGCTTCTACTGGGGTACCGATTGAATACAAGGCCAACATGTTAAATATTAAGTGCAACCAACCTGCATGTGTGAGGGCAACAGTTAGAAGGCGATACCACTGACCAGTTGCTACTCCCGGGAAATAACCGTTTGCATAGTTTCCGCCATGAAATAGCGCCAATTGCGATTGTAAATCTGGAAAAACAAATTGCGTTAAAAGAAAGGTACCTGAAATTAAAACAATCAGGCTCGTGGTGAGCGATTGCTTATCCTTCATTGGATTATTCTGAAATTGTTACAGTGTTTATTTTTACAGCTTGAACTGGGCGATCTTGGCCACCAGTCTTAACTGCGCCGATGGCATCAACTATCTTCTTTGATACTTCATCGGTTACTTCACCAAAAATTGTGTGCTTGCGATTCAACCAGGCGGTTTCTGCAACTGTAATAAAGAATTGTGAACCATTTGTTCCTGGTCCGGCGTTTGCCATTGCAAGAATGTAAGGACGATCGAATGCTAATTCTCCGTGAAATTCATCTGCGAATTGGTATCCAGGTCCGCCAGTTCCGTTACCAAGTGGATCGCCACCTTGAATCATAAAGTTTGCAATTACGCGGTGAAACACAGTTCCGTCATAAAGATTCTTTGAAGTTTTTTCGCCAGTGATTGGATCAACCCATTCACGCTTTCCGGTAGCAAGTTCCACAAAGTTGGCAACAGTCTTTGGTGCGTGATTTGGAAATAAATCAATCTTTATGTCGCCCATGCTTGTGTGAAGAATTGCTGTTGACATGTTTGCCCTTTCGGTGGCTTCTTAGAATTATTTGTGGAGATTTGTGGAGACTTATTTGTGGAGACCAGGGGAATCGAACCCCTAACCCCCGCCTTGCAAAGGCGGTGCTCTACCAATTGAGCTAGGTCCCCGCGGTTAACGGGTAAGTGGCGCAACCTTATCTAAAGTTTGCTCACTTATTAAATCTATAAAACAAGTTAAATAACACGATTGGTGGGCCTTAGTGGACTTGAACCACTGACCTCTTCCTTATCAGGGAAGCGCTCTAACCAAGCTGAGCTAAAGGCCCAAACGCGATAATTTAACTGCTGAAGGTTACCCGACTTTAAGGCGTCAGCCAAAAGGGAGGAATTTTTACTCTTTAACCTGCGTAATTGATACCACTGATATTCCTTCGTCGAGATTTACCAATCTGACTCCGAGGGTGTCACGGCTAGTTTCACGTATTTCAGAACACGCAGTTCTAATTACAACTCCACCTGATGTAATCGCAAGAATCTCATCGCTTGCTTCGACAATCATTGCGCCAACTAAAACGCCACGAGAATCTTCATCGATCTTCGCTGCTTTAACTCCGAGGCCACCACGTCCTTGTGGTCGATATTCATCTAGTGGTGTTCGTTTTGCATAGCCACCATCTGTTGCAGTTAAAACAAACTTTGGGGACGAGATATCAGTGATTGCTGCCATTGTTAAAAGTTGATCTTTGCCGCGGAACTTCATTCCAATAACTCCACTAGTTGAACGCCCCATTGAGCGAATAGATTCTTCATTTGCACCAAAGCGAAGTGACATTCCATTCTTTGATACAAGAAGAATTTCATCTTTCTCGCTGACTAACGCCGCTGAAACTAATTCATCATTCTCTTTGAGATTTATCGCAATCAACCCACCAGAACGAGGTGAGTCGTACTCAACCAATGGCGATTTCTTAACAATGCCACCTCGAGTTGCGATAGCCAAGAATGGATGAGAGTTGTAATCAGAAATTGCAATTACTTGAGCGATGGTTTCATCTGGTTTAAATGCCAAGAGATTTGCTACGTGTTGCCCTCTTGCATCTCGGCCAGCATCAGGAAGTTCGTGAACCTTTGCGCGATAAATACGGCCTTTGTTTGTAAAGAATAAAAGCCAATCGTGAGTTGAAGCAACAAAGAAGTGCTCGACAAGATCATCTTGCTTTAACGCAGCGCCTTTAACGCCTTTACCACCGCGACGTTGTGATCGATATAAATCAGCCTTGGTGCGCTTGGAGTATCCAGTTTTTGTAATGGTTACAACAACACTTTGATCTGGGATTAAATCTTCAACTGATAAATCAGTATCTCCGGCGATGATTTGGGTGCGACGTGCGTTGCCATATTTCGCTGTTAATTCTTGTAGTTCGGTTTTAATTATTTCGCGCTGCTTCACTTCGGAGGCAAGAATGCTATTTAATTCAATGATTTCAGCCATTAAGCCTTCGTACTCATCGTTGATCTTCTGTCGTTCAAGTGCCGCAATTCGTCGTAATTGCATATCCAAAATTGCATTTGCTTGGATCTCATCTACTTCAAGAAGTTTCATCAATCCGGTGCGGGCTTCTTCTGGGGTGCGTGATGCGCGGATTAATGCGATAACTGCGTCTAGCGCGTCTAGCGCTTTTAGGTAGCCACGAAGTATGTGTGCACGTTTTTCGCGTTCATGCAATCTGTATTTGGTTCTACGAACAATAACTTCTACTTGGTGTTCGATGTAATAACGGATGAATTCATCAATACGAAGTGTTCGAGGAACTCCATCTACTAACGCAAGCATATTTGCACCGAATGAATCTTGTAATTGAGTGTGCTTGTAAAGGTTATTTAAAATTACTTTAGGAATTGCATCATTTCTTAGAACAATTACTAGCCTCTGGCCTAACCGCTCGTTACCTTCGTCGCGAACATCTGCAATGCCCTTAATACGGCCATCTTTAACGAGTTCAGC
>Ga0114979_10000980_pt1 | contig 18954 bp, 11 predicted proteins | sample S_140625_EF_Meta_FD_87315 | JGI IMG/M metagenome (GOLD analysis project Ga0114979, IMG submission 87315) | Freshwater microbial communities from Lake Simoncouche, Canada to study carbon cycling - S_140625_EF_MetaG | ecosystem: Environmental > Aquatic > Freshwater > Lake | place: Lake...
ATGAATGATTACAACATGCGCATCGATTGGTGGCAACGCAATCGGGTCTATCAATTCACCACGACCATGCACAAAACATGGCTTGTTGTCAATGAAGAACGGACAATCGCTTCCCAATTGTGCCGCATAGGCCTGTAACTGTTCGATTGAAAGTTGAAGATTGAAAAGTTCATTCAGTATCTTCAACATATGCGCTCCATCGCTGGAGCCCCCACCCAATCCAGCGCCAATCGGCACGTTCTTGAGCATGGTAGCTTCAACACCGCCGAGCTCAAAATCGCGACTCAATAAGCGATACGCTTTCACACACAAATTACTTTCGATATCGCCGTCAATTGTGCGTCCCTGCGTTGTAAAGCGGATGTCGTTTCCATCGTTGCGAATGGCCTCAACGACATCACTCAAACTCACCGGGAGAAAGATGCTCTCCAAATTATGATAGCCATCAGTCCTACGTTCGGTGACGTAAAGCCCAAGGTTGATTTTCGCGTTGGCAAAGGCAATCATGGCTTACTCCCAGTATCCGAAGTTTTTCAACTTACGCTCATCATGCCGCCAGTTTTCATCCACCTTAACGTGGGTTTTCAGAAATACTTTCTTGCCGATGAACGATTCCATGTCTTTGCGCGCTTGAGTGCCCACACGCTTAAGACCACTCCCCTGGTGACCGATAACAATACGCTTTTGCGATTCGCGCTCGACCATAATTAACGCTGAAATGCGAACGATATCGGGCTCTTCCAAATATTCCTCAATGTGCACTTCACTGGCATAAGGAACCTCCTTGTCGTAGTTCATGAAGATTTTTTCGCGTATGATCTCACTCACGAAAAAACGCATGGTGCGATCGCTCACATCATCTTTAGGGAAATAAGGCGGCGACTCCGGAATCATGCGGATGATCTGATCCAACAATTCGCGGGTGTGTATTTTTTCCAGTGCAGAAACCGGAAACACTTTGGCCGAAGGCAATTGTTCAGTCCAAAAATCAAAGAGCACATTCACTCCTTCATTGCCCACCAAATCATACTTATTGAGAATGACAAACACGGGGATTTTGGTCTTGCGAATCTTTTCTAGCGTTGGTCCATGCAATTCCTTTTTATCGGAACTGTCGACTACCAATAAGATGAGGTCAGCATCGGTGAGCGCCGAACCAACGGCCTTCATCATACCTTCCTGCAACTTGTACTTCGGATCGAGTACACCGGGTGTATCACTGTAAACGATTTGATAATCGTCTCCATTGAGGATGCCCATGATACGATGACGCGTTGTTTGCGCCTTGGGGGTAACAATACTCAACTTCTCGCCCAACAGTGCGTTCATGAGTGTTGATTTACCTGCATTGGGATTGCCGATGATGTTGACGAATCCCGCCTTGTGCTTGTTTTCTGCCAATTTTCGAAAAGAATTGTTGCAGGCGTAAAAGTAGGCTATATTTGCACCCCCAATTCGAAAGCGATGCGGGTTCCTTTTATATTGCGGGGTGGAGCAGTTGGTAGCTCGTTGGGCTCATAACCCAAAGGTCGTCAGTTCGAGTCTGGCCCCCGCTACAAAGAGAAAGACGCCTGAAAGGGCGTTTTTTTTTGCCTCCAACAACAGTCGAAACCCTCTCTCCATTCACCTCGAAAAAAAATTTGGTTTGTATTCCTTTTTTGCTTTCTTTAGATACCGAATCTGCAACCAAGGTGTCCACTTACCACGGACCGAAAATTTTCTAATCAACGTCTTCTTGAACGACCGCGCCACTGAGGGCGTGATTCTTCATTCTTCATTCACCGCTGCCTGAAGTCTGATCACGCCCTGCACATGTGCTGCAGCGGTAACCTTAACTAATACTGACTACCATGCCGGAAGATGTACTTACATCCTCCGCTTGTCCTTGGTTGAAATCTTGTGTAGCCACAACGCTATCGAGATTTCAGCCACGGGGCGGGCGCAGATATTTCCCATCATTCTTGTGAGTTTGGCCCAACTTAACGCGACAAACCATTTCGCGCAGTACGCTGTATTCAACAATTACCACTAAACCGGTGCGTGATTGCATATTCATCTCAACCCGGTCAAACCAATCATGGCAGTTAATCGATGCCGGTGTAAAGCGCTACACCTCAGTCATCAGAAACAGTGGTCAAGTAAAAATCGATTTGTCAGGGCTTCCAATAGGAGCGTACATCGTGAATATGCTAGAAGGCAATTTCACCATCATCAAAGAAGAATAAAACTTACTACTTCTGGGCGCGCGTGTATAGATACATACCTACGAACGTAAACAAGACATTGGGCACCCAAACCGCCAACCAGGAAGGAAAGCCTAGATTCATCGCACTCACGGTGGTCATGCGTGATATGAAAACAAAAACAAATCCGATGATGACGGCAAGCATGAGGTGCATCCCAATGCCGCCACGTTGTTTGCGCGAAGCAATCGAAACACCGATAAGCGTTAGCACAAAAATGGAAAACGGAGACGCTGTTCGGTTATAGAGTTCTACTTCGAACTCCGCAACACGCCCTGATCCTCCCAACCGTTGCGCCTCGATAAACTCACTCAATTCTGCATAATCCATCGCTGAGGTTATCTCCGACCTCAAGCCAAAGTCTTGCTCATCCATGGGAAGAATCGTATCCAACTGTGCGCGCATCTGCAACCTCTCCGCGCCATCCTCATTAAACGTTCGTATCTGCGCATTCATGATGCGCCACTTTTGCTGATCAGGCAAATACTGCGCACTCGCAGCGATAAGCTTATAGGTTAACCTACCGTCCTTCCAGCGCTCAAGTGAAAAATTATCGCCCGAAATGGTCTCCGGACGAAATGCATAGAAATAAGCAATAGTGCCCGGCTCAATCTCCCGATGAATGTTCTTCTCAGTGACCGTTATCGGATCCTTCATATAATTCACCTCGAAATCATACTTCTGTCGGTTAGCTTGCGGAACAACCACATGACTGAAGTACAACAAGACGGCCACAAGGATTCCCGATGCTATGAAATAAGGCCGAATGAATCGCGCATAACTCACACCGCTGCTCAGAACCGCAATGATTTCCGACTGCTGAGCCAATTTACTGGTGAACCAGATGATGGTGAGGAAAATGATGAATGAACTGAGAAGCGTACCGAAGTAGAAGCAAAAATTCACATAATATTCAGTGATGATTCGATACCAAGGCGCACGTGCCTTGAGTAATTCATCGATGTTCTCACTAACATCAAAGACAACGGCAATCAATACAAACGCACCAATCATAAACAGAAAGGTGGAAAGAAACTTCCGGATGATATAGATATCCAGTTTCTTAAGCACTAGAGTCGCTGCATTAATTTGACAACCATCTCATTCTTCCAAGAAGTGAATGTGCCTTCAAGTATCTTCTCACGAGCCTTGCGCACCAAACGCAAGTAGAAATTCAAATTGTGAAGCGTTCCGATCTGCATGGCGAGAATTTCCTCCGCAGCAAACAAATGCCTCACATAAGCTTTCGAATAAAATGAGTCTACGAAACTTTCACCGTCCGGATCCAACGGTGAAAAATCACGCTCCCATTTTTTATTGCGCATATTCAAGATGCCATTCCACGTAAACAACTGTCCATTCCGTGCGTTGCGCGTAGGCATCACGCAATCAAACATATCCACACCCAAGGCGATCGATTCCAGGATATTAGCCGGAGTGCCCACACCCATCAAATAACGCGGCTTATCCTTCGGCAAAATACCACACACAAGCTCTGTCATTTCATACATCAACTCATGCGGTTCACCAACACTCAATCCACCAATAGCATTTCCCTCGGCTCCTTTCTCCGCAATGTATTCTGCGCTTGCCTTGCGCAGATCACGGAACACGGAACCCTGAACAATCGGAAACAACGACTGATGATGACCATACAGCGGCTCGGTTTCCGCCATGCGTGCAAAGCAACGGTCTAACCAATGATTCGTGATCTGAAGTGACTTTTTCGCGTACTCAACATCACACGGATAGGGCGGACACTCATCAAAGGCCATGATAATATCTGCACCAATCACGCGCTGAATATCCATGACATTCTCCGGCGTGAATAAATGCGCCGATCCATCAATATGTGACTTGAACTTAACACCTTCGGGCGTAATCTTCCGATTACCACTCAGTGAATAAACCTGGTAACCACCACTATCCGTCAAAATCGGACGGTCCCATCCGTTGAACTTATGCAAACCTCCGGCTTCTCGCAAGATCGTTGTGCCCGGACGCAAATACAAATGATAGGTATTACCCAAAATAATCTGGGCGTCCACATCGGTTTTTAAATCCTGCTGTGTTATAGCCTTCACCGTTCCCGCTGTGCCCACAGGCATGAATATGGGCGTTTCAATAACGCCATGATCCGTTTGAATGCGACCGGCACGCGCACTACCGGAAGGATCTTGTCCTTCGAGTTGAAATGTTAAAGGCATAAGTAACTTACGACTCGTTTGCAGTCGTCGGACATTATTTTGTTTTTCGAACCTGAACAGCTCCGATGTATTGTGTGATTTCTGTCACTGCTTGAGAGAGCGACTGCGCAGAAGACATCAACCCCGCATCATCCGAGTAATTCATGATGGCCGGCGTATTGCCGGAAAGAGAAAGGCTTTTGATTACCGGATTAAGTAGCTCAGCAAATTCTGTGTCGACTGTTGAGTAAATAATCATCGGGTTCATGGCCGCACTTAAATGTTCCGTCGGAGTTTCATCAGGCTTCTCAGTTCCTTTCACTATATAACGAAGATCATCATCCCCATGTTTCTGCAAATAACTTGCATAGACACCCGCGCTAAAGAATGGCTGAATGAGTAACGAACGTATTTTCAAATCCGGATGCAAACTCATGGCATGCATCGCCATCTCTGCACCGATACCGAATCCGCAAGGAACAACACCCGGTATCGTCGGGAACATCTTATTGACTGCATTTATCATGACAGGAACATCGGAAACCACCATATTGGACCACCACGAATAACCATTCAAAAAGGCTGTTGCACCATAGCTCTGTGAATGCAAAAGGTCTACTTCCAAAATTGGAAATCCTCTTGAACTCAAAGCCATCAAAAGACTGTCATGAGCGGATGAATTAAGCGACCACATGCGCTCTCCAAAAACCAAGATGGCAGGATACTTAATTTCTTCTAGCGGTGGTGCATAAAAACGAAGCACCAATTCCTTTCCGCGCGTATCCTGTATGGTTTGCATCATAATCTTAGCGCGCTTCACTTCATAGCTCATATCCAAAGTGTTCAACTGCTTTATATCCTTATTGACCACATTATAACGGTAGTAAATTTTACGACCATCCGAGAATTCCTGAAGCACAATCCAGACATTTTCATCACTGCTGCATCCGGTAAGTTGTAAATTCTCTGCTCCCTTAATCTTCGACTTTATCGCCTCCATGAGAGAACTGTACGTCTTGTCAACCAATTGAAAACCGTTTTCCTTTCCTCGGTACCATGCCATCACCGGACGATGATCGCGGGGGGTCAAAAACACGCGCTCAACGCTAGACCCCGGTTTTGCGAATAGCACTTGCTTCTCTTTGCCATCCATCAGACTAATCTCAACCAAAGCCGCACCATTGCGCTCATTGTCAGAAATACAATAGTAATTACCCTTGTGAACTCTAGATGGCGCTAGTGGTGTGAACTGCATACATTTCTCCAATAAACTGAGCTTACCGCCATCTTTTGCGAGTAATTGCACAGAGCCATACAAGTTTGCATAACTGAAGGCGTGGCCCACACCAAAATCAGAGGCCCAACGAAAACCTTCCTCTTTATTGCTAACGAGCAATTTTGAACTCATATCCTCAGCACTAAAAACGTAGTAATCAAAACTGAATGGATTTTGCTCAGAGTTCATTTCAAAATTCACAATTCCATCACGACTCGATACAGCAATGACACGCACGTGAGTGTCCTCCGGGGTAACCCTACGATACTCATTAGCCATAAAATCACCAACAAATAAGGACGATTTTCCGGCGCTTCCGGGTGCCGTGACGAACGCCACCAAATTGTTCTTTAACCAATAAAACTGTTGAACTCCGGCGTCACCAACGAAAGAAACCTGTTTCATATCTCCGCCATTGACGGGTACCACAAAAACATTGGGTACGTCCTTAAATAGAGAGAAGAAAGCCAAAAGCTTACCATCAGGTGAAATTTGGAAGTCCCAACCATCGGGGGCCACTGCCTTCGGCTCATTGCTTTCAACTTCCTGCTTGTTCAATCCTTTTACTTGTGCGAATGCGGGACGAGACATAAAGGCTATGCACACCACAGCCATAAGAGCGAAACGTTTATTCATGGTCATAATTTGATTCGTGTGTAAACTTAATCACAAGACAGCAATTTGAAAAAACGGAGATAAAAGGTGTGTTAAAAACTAATTTTTAAACAACACCCCCGAAAAATTGGGGGAGTATTCCAATTTTTTATACAATTACAGACAAACACCCCCTATTTTTGTCTCGTTATTTAAAAATTCATATACAAAAACGAATTCCACCATGTCTTCAACCCGATTCCAGGCCCTATCAGAATTAAACGAGCGAAAGGCCATTCGCCCAGAAATTCCCGGAAATCGCGTAAGCGAGTACTTCGGTAACAACGTGTTTTACTACCACAAAATGCGTGAATACCTCACCGACGATGCGTACGACAAACTCATGGAATGCATCAACTCCGGTGCACGTATCGACCGTCAAACAGCAGACCACGTGGCTGCAGCGATGAAAGAATGGGCCATTCAAAAAGGCGTAACCCACTACACGCACTGGTTTCAACCACTGACCGGAACTACTGCTGAAAAACACGATAGCTTTTTTAAGCCACTGAGTGACGGTCGCGCGCTGGAAAAGTTCGATGGAAGTATGCTCGTTCAACAAGAACCTGATGCCTCTTCCTTCCCATCAGGCGGTCTGCGCAATACATTCGAAGCACGCGGCTATACCCTATGGGACCCAACTTCACCTGCATTCGTTGTAGGCAACACCCTGTGCATTCCGACAATCTTTATCTCCTACACCGGCCATGCACTCGACTATAAAATGCCGCTGCTCAAAGCACTTCACGCCGTTGATCATGCCGCTACTGCCGTTTGCCAATACTTCGATAAAGACGTGAATAAAGTTGCAGTCACCTTGGGATGGGAGCAAGAATATTTCCTCATCGATAGCTCATTGCACAATGCACGTCCCGATATCGCTATGACCGGCCGCGCACTCTTTGGTGCACGCCCGGCGAAAGGACAACAGCTGGAAGACCATTACTTCGGATCAATCCCCGAACGTGTGATGGCTTTCATGCAAGAATTCGAATACGAATCTCATTTGCTCGGAATACCGGTAACAACGCGCCACAACGAGGTTGCACCCAATCAGTTCGAATTGGCGCCTATGTTCGAAGAAGCAAACCTTGCCAACGACCATAATCAGCTGGTGATGGACGTGCTTGAAAAAACAGCACGCAAACACAACTTCCGTATTCTGCTCCATGAAAAACCATTCGAAGGGGTTAACGGAAGTGGCAAACACAACAACTGGGCGCTAAGCACAAACACCGGTGTAAACCTGTTGAAGCCAGGAAAGAATCCGAAGACCAACCTTCAATTCCTCACCTTCTTCGTTAATGCAGTTGCAGCTATTCATGAAAACGCAGACGTGCTGCGCGCTTCCATTGCAACGGTAGGAAACGATCACCGCCTTGGTGCCAACGAAGCGCCTCCGGCAATTATGTCTGCTTTCCTCGGTGGACACCTCAGCCGCATGCTCGATGATTTGGAGAAAAACATCAAAGCCGGCAAAATGACTCCGGAGGATAAAACGGATCTCAAACTCAACATCGGCAAACTGCCACAGGCACTCCTCGACAATACAGACCGTAACCGCACATCGCCTTTCGCATTCACCGGAAATAAGTTTGAATTCCGTGCTGTTGGTAGCAGCGCCAATTGTGCCAATGCGATGATTGTGCTGAATACCATTGTCGCAAACCGACTCATCCAATTCAAAAAAGATGTCGATGCACGCATCACAAAAGGTGACGATAAAGACGAAGCCATTTTGAAAGAATTACAACGCCTGATCAAGATTAGCAAGCCCATCCGCTTTGAAGGAAATGGCTATGGTGATGAATGGGTGAAAGAGGCTGCAAAGCGCGGACTAAGCAACCTCAAAGACACGCCAAGTGCATTGAAAGTTTGGAAAAATAAGGACGTGCATAAAATGTTTGAAGCACTCAACGTACTTACACACGAAGAAATCCATGCACGCTATGAAATCGAAGTGGAAACATACGTGCGCAAGCGTGAAATCGAAGCTCGCGTTACCTCAGATATTGCCGTAAATCACATTTTGCCTGCCGCACTGGATTATCAAACCAAACTCATCGACAACGTACTTGGTTTGAAAGAAATCTTCACTGCTACAGAATCCAAAAACCTTTCGCGCACACAAACAGAAATCATCAAACAGATTTCAACCCATGTCAACGCGCTGAAAGATGCGATCGACAAGATGAATGCCGAGCGAGCGAAAGCAAGCAAACTCGATATCGAAAAGAAAGCAGAAATATTCAGCAATAAAGTGAAGCCACTTATGGACGCAGCTCGCGAAGCCGCAGACAGTCTTGAACTCATTACGGAAGATGAATCATGGCCTCTTCCAAAAATGCGTGAATTATTGTTCACACGTTAATTCTGATTTGTTTGAAAAAAGGCTGCCAATTGGCAGCCTTTTTTTATGCTCTATTCTGATTCTGTCTAGTTTGTTTTGCCCGGGTAAACACTCAAGGCAACGCGCAATACTTCAACAGCGTTTCGAAGAGACTCCTTATTCAACACATAAGCCAAGCGCACTTGCTGCTTTCCCGGCTCAGGGCGCGAATAAAAACCGGTTGCAGGAGCCATCATCACTGTTTGATTATTGTGCTCAAAATGTTCCAGCATCCATTGACAAAAACGATCACTATCATCAATGGGCAGCTGAGCGATACAATAAAATGCTCCCTTCGGTTTAGGACAAACAACTCCGGGAATCGTATTCAAACCATCAATCAAAATATCTCGGCGCTCCACATATTCTGCTACCACACCATCGAAATATTCTTGAGGAGTTTCCAATGCATACATGGAAGCCATCTGTCCAAAAGTTGGTGGTGATAATCGCGCCTGTGCAAACTTCATCGCAGCACCCATGACCTCTTTATTGCGCGTAATCAATGCCCCTATGCGAGCACCACACATGCTGTAGCGTTTACTCACGCTATCAATCATGATTGCGTGCTCATCAAGCCCTGCCAGATTCATGATGCTGTGAGGTGTTGCGCCGTCGTAAGCGAATTCACGATAAACTTCATCTGCCATCAAATACAAATTATGCTTTACAGCAATATCACGCAATTGTTGCAACTCGTGTTCACTGTATAAATAACCCGTTGGATTACCCGGATTACAAATTAAGATTCCCTTGGTACGCTCTGTGATCAATTGCTCAAAGGCTTCAATTGCCGGCAACGCAAAGCCCGTATCAATTGAACTCATTACAGGGACAACCTTGACACCGGCCATAACGGCAAAGCCATTGTAGTTGGCATAAAAGGGTTCCGGGATAATGACCTCATCGCCCGGATTGAAGCACGTCATAAAAGCAAATACCAGTGCCTCGCTTCCACCGGTGGTGACCATAATTTGATCCGGCGTTAACTCAATTGACTTCGTAGCATAGTACTTTGTTAAACCCTGACGGTATGCGGCGATACCATCACTGTTGCTGTACTCGACAACTTTCAGATCAAGTTCCTTCATTTTCGTGCGAACGACTTCCGGCGTCTCAATGTCAGGCTGACCGATATTGAGATGATACACCTTGCGACCTTGCTTTTTCGCGGCTTCCGCAAATGGCACAAGCTTACGGATGGGTGAGGCCGGCATGGCAACGGCTTTCGAAGAAATACTAGGCATAAATGACTTTTTATTGTGGGACAAATGTACATGCTCGCCGCATGCACGAAGCACCTTCAGACTTCCTTCCACATAAAATGATGCGGACCAATCAGTGGTACTTCGTAAACATCGTCAAACTTTGTGAAACCAAGATGCTCATAAAACGGAACTGCTACGAGACGGGCATCACACCAGAGCACTGCAATTTGCCGCAATCGTAACTCTTGCAATGCAAATTGAATGAGGCTATCGCCGGCGTGCATCCGACGAAACTCAGGGTCTGTTGCCATAGCGCGCAAACGATACTGCGGCCGAATCAACAAGCGAGGCGATTCAATTGCAAAAAAAGACCCGATACTAATGAGGCGTTCATCAGCAAAAACACCCACGTGAAATGCATCTTCACGATCATCAATATCAATAATGCACACTTCAGGCGAAGAGAGATGCGGCCACAAGACACGGTGACGCAATTGCCGTGTCTCAGCTGCTGATATGCATCGAACTGACAACTCCATTACGCCATGCTACCTTCCTTGAGCTTCTCCGTATTCTCAGCAAGCTTGAGGGCTTCAATAATCTCAGCAACCTCACCATTCATTACCGCATCCAAGTTATATAGGGTGAGGTTTATGCGATGATCCGTTACGCGTCCCTGTGGATAGTTGTAAGTTCGAATTTTAGCGCTGCGATCACCCGTGCTGACGAGTGACTTACGCATTCTGGCGCGCTCCTCTTGTCGGCGATTCACTTCGGCCTCAAAAATGCGCGTACGCAAAATGGTCATGGCCTTTTCGGTATTCTCGTGCTGCGATCGACCTTCCTGACATTCGACAATGACGCCCGTTGGAGCGTGCGTCAATCGAACAGCGGATTCAGTCTTGTTTACGTGCTGACCTCCCGCCCCACTGGCTCGAAAAGTATCTCGCTTAATATCAGCTGGATTGATTATAACGTCAAACTCCTCTGCCTCCGGTAATACGGCAACTGTAGCAGCGCTGGTATGCACTCGGCCTTGCGTTTCCGTTTCAGGCACACGCTGAACGCGATGAACGCCGCTTTCAAACTTCAGGGTGCCATAGACTTCAGCACCCACAATTTCAAATGAAATTTCCTTGAACCCGCCCATTGTTCCTTCATTCTGATTCAAGACTTCAAACTTCCAGCCTTGGTTCTGAATGTAGCGGGTATACATGCGGTACAAATCACCCGCAAAGATGGACGCTTCGTCACCACCGGTGCCGGCGCGTATTTCCATAATGCAGTTCTTGGTGTCTTCCGGATCCTTCGGAATCAACATGTATTTCACTTCTTCATCCAGCTTCTCCTTGAGTGGTGTAAGCTCATCAAATTCCTCCTGCGCCAATTCCTTCAAATCGGGATCTTCATTGGAATAGAGAATATCACGCGCAGCCTTCAAGTCATCGCTCACCTTTTTGTACTCGTGGTATTTCTCTACCAGCACTCCCAAATCCTTGTATTCCTTCATGAGCGTTGGATAACGCTTCATATCCGAAATAACATCCGGATCCGTAATCATCTTACCGACCTCATTGTGTCGATCAACAATCGCCGCCAAACGGTCCAATAAATCCTGCATGTCCTAATTCTTTATGATTCGTAAATAAACTCTCCATGCTGCGAACGAATCGTCAGCATCTTCCTATCGGAAGCTTCCACCCTACCCACAACTTGCGCATCAATATGAAACGTTCGCGCCAACTCAATCATGCGCTCAGCGCTTGCAGCGTCTGTATAAATCTCCAATCGATGCCCCATGTTAAACACGCGATACATTTCACTCCATTCCGTTTTGGATTCCTCTTGAATCATTTTAAACAGCGGAGGAACCGGCAGTAGCGTATCCTTAATCACATGCAATTCTTCAATGAAATGCAAAACCTTTGTCTGTCCGCCGCCGCTGCAATGCACCATTCCTTTGACACTCGAGCGATGTTCACCCAAAATGGCTTTTACCAGTGGCAAATACGTGCGGGTCGGCGAAAGCACAAGTCGGCCTGCATCCAGCGGTGCATCTTCAACGGGATCTGTCAATGCATAGGAGCCGCTATACACCAATTCTTGTGGCACCCCGGAATCAAAGCTCTCCGGATATTTCGCTGCCAACGTATTGTAGAAAACATCGTGACGTGCGCTGGTCAAACCATTGCTGCCCATTCCCCCGTTGTACTCACCTTCATAGGTAGCCTGACCATACGATGCAAAGCCAACAATCACTTGACCCGCAGCAATCGTACTATTATCTATGACATCTGAACGACGCATGCGCGCAACAACGGTGGAATCTACAATAACTGTTCGAACTAAATCACCTACATCGGCAGTCTCTCCCCCGGTGACCGTCACTTCGATACCCATCGACGTGAGCTCATCGGCCAGCTCTTGGGTGCCTCTGATAATGGCACTTACAACTTCACCCGGAATAAGATGTTTGTTGCGACCAATGGTGCTGCTCAACAAAATATGATTAACGGCACCGACGCACATCAAATCATCGAGATTCATGACTAAAGCATCCTGTGCGATTCCCTTCCACACGCTGATGTCGCCGGTCTCTTTCCAATACATATACGCCAACGACGATTTCGTTCCGGCACCATCAGCATGCATCACAATGCAATGCTCTTCGCTGCCGGTGAGATAATCGGGAACCACTTTGCAAAATGCCTTTGGAAACAAGCCCTTATCCAGATGCTTGATGGCCGCGTGTACATCTTCTTTTTGCGATGAAACGCCTCTCAGCGTATACCTTGAATCATTCATGATTATAAAATAAAGGGGGCGGAACCTTGCGGCCCGCCCCCGTATAGTATTCTTCACATCTACTTACTCGGAACGTAATCTGTGCGCAATACACGGAACACCGTTCTACGATTAAGCTGGTGAGCAACTTCCTGTTGATCCTTGCTTGCCAACTTATTGATGTAAGCCTCGGTCAGCTCATCACCCTTCTTCATGCCGCCCATATCCTTCTTCAAAATACGCGGCTCAGCCTCTCCTTTACCCAAGGCAACGATGCGCTTTGCATCGATACCCTTTTCCTTAACAAGGTAATCCACGCAAGCCTGTGCACGCGCCTGAGAAAGGGTCAAGTTGTCCTTGTCGTTACCACGGGCATCTGTGTGCGCCTCAAGCTGAACAACCAATTTCGGATTGCGCACCATGATATCGTACAAGTAATTCAACGAGTCCTTCGAATTCACCTCAGCATTCACCTGCAAGGCGCTCTTCGCGTAGTCGTAACGTACTTCAGGCATTTCAATACCCCCCTGACGTGACGTCGGATCCGGAATAGGAATAATGAAATACTCACGAGCAAAATTGGTTGAAGCACTCAAACCCACAGTAGACAGTTTGTCACCGGTACCAATGTACTTATCCTTTTGAACATCGATCGTATAAGTGTAGTTCGATTTAATTTGCGTCTTATCGAAACTGAAACCGCCATTGCCGTCAGAAGTCAACTTCAAATTAATCGGATCACCCGCATTGCTTGAACCTACGAGCGTTACTTCGGCTCCGGCAACAGGAGAACCACTGTCCTTATCGTAAACGGTTCCTACCAAAGAGAACTCAAGCGCTTGCTCGGTAAAGCGATAGATATCGTCCTTACCCTTACCACCGGGGCGGTCAGAAGTAAAGAATCCAGAAAACGACTTATCGCCTTCTTTTTTCATTTCCATCGCGAAAGCGAAATCATTCGAAGAGGTATTGATCGGATATTCCAACGCTGTTGGTGCATTAAAGCCCATTTCGCCTGCCTTGGCCGCTTTGAAAATATCCAAACCACCTAGTCCACCGTGACCGTTCGAAGAGAAGTAAAGTGTACCATCTGCAGCAATGTAAGGAAACATCTCATCACCGTTGGTATTGACTACACCCAAGTTCTGTGGCTTCGACCATGAAGTGTTGTTCTTGTCGTAGGTGATGTACCAAATGTCTTTACCACCCTTTCCACCCGGCATATCGGATGCGAAAAGCAAGTATTTGCCATCGGCTGAAATGAATGGATGGCCTACCACCGAGGTATCATTCAAACTGCGATCGATCACATTGAGATTACTGATTTGGTTGAACTTTCCGTCAGGTGACTTTGTGCAGCGTGAAATATCACAGGCAAACCAAGCCTTCTCACTTTCATACTTGCAATACGTATAAAATACTTCATTGAAATCCTTGCTGAAACAAGCTGCACCCTCATTGCTGATGGTATTGATGGCGCCCGGTAGCGGCTGAGGCGAACTCCACTTTCCCTTTTTGTCCTGATCGGAATAGAACAAATCCATGAAGCTCTCACCGGTGATCGGATCTTGGTAAGAACCTGCTGATGCCTGACGGCTTGAAGAGAATACTATTTGGCTTGGACCTGAATAGGACAAACCATAATCGAAAAACGGTGAGTTCAGTTCAACCACATTTTCAACCGTAATCTTCGTTTTTGCATTCTTCTTGGAAGCTGCGTCTTGAGCTGACTTGATGCGCAAATTTGCTTTCGCCTTGTCACCGCCTTTTGCAGTGTATTTGTTGAATTGAGCAACGGCATCATCCCAGCGACCAAGCTCAAGCAAGCTCAAACCATAGGAGTAATAAACCTCAGAGTTGATATTGTAATACTGAGCAACAATGGCCTTTTCGTACCATTCCAAACTCTGTTGAGCATCGGCCACCAATCGATAACATTCCCCCAAACGGAAGAAGATGCGCGCCTTGTCATCCAACGATTTGGTTGCAGGCTCAGCCGTTTTGTACAACTTAGCTGCTTCGTAATAACCGCGATTGTCGAATTGCTGGTCAGCCTTTTTGGTGGCTTGAGACCACGAAACAACGGCGAACATCAAAAACAAAACAGTGGTAATTAATGGTTTAGCAATTTTCATACAGGTTTTTTTAAGGAATCGGTCTTTTTTATCGAGACGAAAATAGTGAATTCTTGATGTTCAGCAAGTTTTCAAATAAAATCAAGTTTGAACACATGAATATGGAATTCCCGGGCAAATACTACTAGAAACAAAAATCCCGCAGCAGGGTGAACACGCTGCGGGATTTTCAAAATGCTTGCTTAAATTAATCCCTTAATCAAATAAAACTAACCGCATCGAAAGTGAGAAGATAGTGTGGCCCACTGCCTGACTCAAGTCAGATGGAGGTGCGACGTTTCTCAATCAAGCCGCGCTTGATTCGACTGAGGGCTTCCGGAGTAATTCCCAAAAACGAAGCAATGTGGTGCTGTGCAACGCGTAACTCCAACTGTGGATGTGATCGCATCAACTCCGTGTAACGCTTTTCAGCACTCTTCGACATAATATCCATCGTGCGCTGTTGCGAAGCGACATAGGCCTTTTGCATCAACAGGCGGAAAAAACGCTCGAATTTCGGATACGTCGTCAACAGGATTTCATAATCATCGCGGTGTATACACAACACCTCGGTATCTTCCAATGCTTCAATACTGAAAAATGCGGCATCACCGCTGATAAAGCTAAACAAATCAGTTGCCCAGCCATCCTCAAAAGCCATGTGAAAAATGTGCTCATGCTTACGGTCGTCCGTGGTATAGGTGCGCAAACATCCCCTAATAATAAAGAAATAAAAATCACCCGGCTCACCGGCCTTGAGCAACAATTCCTTCTTGCGATAATTCCGACGTTGCATCATTTGGAAAATAGCCTCAAACTCGATGTTCGATAGCGGAATTTGCTTCTGTATGTGAGCGCGTAAAAAGTGGGGCATTAGGCTATTGCTTAATTAGTTTCAACGAAGAAAACAGATTCCCATCGTTGATATTTACAAAATAAAGACCTTTCGGCAAATGTTGTACGTCTATAGTAAAACTTTCATACACATTTTTTCGATGCACCTCCTGTGTACTCATCAACTTGCCTAGTGCATCGGTAATGTTAATGGTCAATCGACGATCCATCCCGATGGTTTCAATTTGAACCGCGGTGGAGGCCGGATTCGGAAACAAGCGCACTCTTGCCGCTCGCTGAGGCTCTTCAATTGAATTAATCAGATTCGTTTCAAAATGGAACCGATGTATGATTTCCTTCCCGAAATCGCGCTCGAAACTCTCGAAATCAATTCCACTAACACGATCCAACTTACAGTAACCCGATCCATCACTATTGGCGAAAAAGTCAAGTCCATCATCATCCGAATCTTTCAGATGGAACGTATAACACCCTGAATTCAGTGCAATCGTATCACGATACAATGTATTGGCTTCAGAAAAATCAGAGCGCTCAAAAACTACCTCATCAAATTGATTGTAGAGGGTGTATGACGTTTCATTGTAAGCATTGTTCGTTCGCAAGAGAATAATCATGCGGTTGTCGTCCAGATTGGTATAGCGGTATGTGGGTGGGCGACGAAACAGGGATTCCGCATAATTATTCGTCCCATTCTCATCTTGCCCATCTGTGCTTTCTCCCAGTCGGATATAAAAGCGCTCTATCGATGCCGCATCCCCGCTCCAAAGCAGCGTATCACCGTAAGTCAATTCCACCTCTTCGCGCTCCAAGAAGCCCAGGTTACCGCTCCATTGATACGATTCCTCTTGTCCACCGACTATTCCATAATAAATCGTCAAATTCGTTAGCGGTAATGAACCCAGATTGCGCAAAATGAAACGCGCGTTATCACAGATAGGATTGCTGCGGCTATCGATTTTCAAGGTGCTCGGCGCTGTTATGCGATCAATTTCCGGATCATGCGCATGATTGGGCTGTCCATATCCAACAAGGGTTGAGAAATGAACATAATTACCATAGTCATTGAATGTTATGTCGTAGTCCACCATGAACGTGTCGGCCTGGCCAACGAACGGCGTAAGCTCAATCTCTTTGGTAGTGGAATTCATACCCGGACACCAGCCGGCACGATCAAAAATCCAAGTTCCTCCTTGTGGGTAAAGCGGGTTATCAGCACACTCCTGCATAATTTCCCACTGCGCAATCTGCTGTTCATTGACTTCAACCTTCTGCAGGTTGTTACAAAATTCCGCGCAGTTCGGGGGATTGTCGAACTGATGACCGGTTGTGGTCGACAACAATTTCCACATGGCCTCACCGGGGTTTTTGGAAATGGTTTTAGGTTGAACCACATTGTCAAAATTGCTCAACCCCTGATTCGTGTCCCAAACGCGCTCCACACGCAACACATCACGCGCAGGATTACCCTCGATAAAAACAAATTTCATATCCAACAACTCCTGCCAGTTACCCGACTCCAACTCCACTGAGTCACGCAACAAAGGCGCCCAATCCGTAACATCTACCACCCATGTCCAGCCGTCAGAACCTAAGTCCAACTGAATCCCATAGGGCGTGATAAAACGATTCAACTCATAACGATTCACTATCTCAAAAGGCGTTTGCCAATAGTCAAACACCTCATTATTCAGCGTGTATTCCGGCACAACTGGAACAATACTGATGGTATCGCCGTTCGAACCAATCACATACGTTTCTCCGGCAATCCAAGCGTAGTCAACCTGACTTGCCACCGGGACATAATTATCAACCTCAAAGGTCACCACCGATACCGGTGGAATAGCCTCATTTACGGTTACGGTTTGTACTTCCTGGTGGGTCACAAATTCACCTGAGGTCAATCTCAAAACAGGTCGTGTAGCTGAAACTTCTGCATTGCGAAACAATTCGTCTCCGCGATGAAGAACACGCGCCGCATTTCCGTGAACCCACGCATGGTGATTGTGTCCACTTCCATCCAACACCTGCTCACCATCGGTTTCATTGAAGGAGTAGTAAACCTGTAAATCTGACCAATTCGGATGATCCGTTGTAATGTCACGTTTCATCCAATCTGCAATTACAGCAGCGTCCAACTCGCGATTAAAAACAGCAAACTCGTCGACACTTCCATTATAGAAATTAGACCAGCCGGTTGCTCCGCCAATGCTGAAGCGCTGGATATCGAGCATGAGATTATCCAGGTTCGACCCGGAATGCCATAACACCCCATTGAGATAAATCTTCATGGAACCTGTCGAACAGTTCTTGGTAAACGCCCAGTGGTTCCATCTTCCCTCGTAATCGCCCTCTGTTGCTAACTTGTTTATGCGATCGTAACCGCCATCACTACCGGCGTCCCAATAAACATTCCCGTTACTCCAGGGCAAATGCACATTCAAGACACGCTGATTGAGGGCATTCACGCCTTCGAAAATGGTTCCGTTCTGAGGTTGAATTGCAGCATCACCATTCTGCCACAGCATAATGGTTATCTCGTCACTCACTGAGGCGAATGCCGCTGCGGGAACCTTAACTTCATCCTGCCAATCCAAACGCAGGTAGCGATCGTCGCCCTCACGAGAACAGGAAGAAAGGTACGGAGTGGACTCAGCCCTTGCCATCAGCGTCGAAGCCGTCTCACTCTGAGTGTAGCTCACGCGCAACACTAAGGAAGAACTTCCGTCCCACAGCAGTAGGTTATTAGCCACCAGATCATGCCAGCCATTGTTCAACACAGCTGAATGAGCATCATAAAGCGCTGTGAATGCAACTTCATCGTACATGCCGTTCACAACCGAGTCCGATACGAATGCGAATTCCACCCGCAAAAACTCCAGTGTCTGATTCGAATTATCGAATGCAAAACCCAATGCCCCAACAGATCCTCCAGCGGTCAATCCGGCCGTTATCAATTCTTCGGGACGATACAGGAAAACCGATTGTTTGGTCATACCCGAAAACCAATCACCCGATTGCGCAGAGTTCTCATCCCCGATGAAAGATTCAGACCACGCAATCAAGTCATCAACGACTGTAATTGTTTGATCAAATGAACGCTGCAAGTAAACAGGCTGACTCGTCAACGCGACGGAATCGAAATCGGCATTATTGACAAAATAAAGCGGCTGCTCGGCGAGTGTGCTGTCAATTACTCCCGTATGGTCAAACAAATACGTGTAGGTCAAATAATCCCATTCACCACA
>Ga0114979_10000981_pt1 | contig 18935 bp, 10 predicted proteins | sample S_140625_EF_Meta_FD_87315 | JGI IMG/M metagenome (GOLD analysis project Ga0114979, IMG submission 87315) | Freshwater microbial communities from Lake Simoncouche, Canada to study carbon cycling - S_140625_EF_MetaG | ecosystem: Environmental > Aquatic > Freshwater > Lake | place: Lake...
CAAGCGGTGATTCGCAATGCAGACGGTAGCGTTTACAACCAAGCTCCGGCCATCGTGCGCATGTCGTTGCGCGAATCCGCATTCGACGGCAGCATCAGTTATCAGGAAACACATGAGGTCATGACCAACAGCGTGGGTTTGTTTACCACGGCCTTTGGACAAGGCGTGCCTGCCATAGGTTCGTTTGCTGCGATTGATTGGTTGCAAACCACCAAGTTCATGCAGATTGAAGTGGATTTGGGCGACGGCTTTGTCGACATCGGCACGCAACAACTCATGAGTGTGCCTTATGCCTTGGTGGCCCAAAAGGCCCTCCGACTCGATACGCAAGCCATTCCTTCTTTCGCGGGCAACACCGATGCCTTAGCCGGCGGCCTAGTACCCGGCGACATTTATAAAACCAGTGCCAATGCTACACTACGTATCGTTTACTAAGATCATGACCTACACGAAATTCCGCAACATCGCTATTGTAACCCTTTCCGCATTTTTCGGGTCAATAGCTCACGCCCAACTCCCTTCCTACCTCCCCACTAATGGCCTGGTAGCGTGGTATCCTTTCAATGGGAATGCTAATGATGAGAGTGGGAATGGGAATGATGGGGTGGTAAATGGGGCTACGTTATGCGCCGATCAATGGGCTAACGAATCTAGCGCCTATGATTTTTCGGGAGCTGATAGTTATATCGAGATTGCGACGAGTCCAATTCAATCACAGGGATCTTTAATCGCATGGGTTCTTCCGCGTTCAGCCGCAGCAGTAAACAATAACTGGGATTATTCCGCTTCATTGATTGATCAAAATTTTGGCGGACAAAACAACTCAAGCGTTGGACTATACTATAACAACCCAATACATGGAATCTATGCCGAAGTTGGATGGAGCGGCGATAACAACAATTTTATCAACGCCAATCCAATCAAGCCTCTAGCTCTATATAATTGGCAGCAAGTAGTCTTCTCTTTCATGCAAGGTTCCTGCTCACTCTATCTAAATGGCGAATTAATTGCAACTCGCACGGATATGAATGCACCCAGCGCGGGCACCGCGAGTCTATATTTTGGTCGTGCTCCTTGGGGAGGCAATCAATTCGATGGAGTTCTCGACGACATCGCCATCTACAACCGCGCCCTTTCAACCACTGAAGTAACCGCACTTTACACCGCAACAGCCACAAACAATGGCGGCGGAACGACATCAACCTCCCCCGCCCCCCCCGGCATCCCCTACCAAGCTGAAGTCCGCAATGAAAGCGGCGAAGTGCTCGCCAACGCTAACGTGAACGTGCGCTTTACACTCCACGAACTCACGGCCGATGGCACGGTGAGCTACCAAGAAACCCACGCCCTCACCACCAACGAACTCGGGTTGTTTGCTGCTACCATCGGCGCAGGCACAGCGGTGCAAGGCACCTTTGCCTCCATCAATTGGGCGCAGACAACGAAGTTCTTGCAAGTGGAAGTGGATGCAGGGGATGGATTTATTACTATGGGCAATCAACAACTCATGAGTGTGCCGTATGCGCTGTATGCGGCGAATTCGCAACCGGGACCGCAGGGGCCTGCCGGGCCACAAGGTCAGCCTGGACCTGCAGGACCTCAGGGACAATCCGGTACAAATGGTCAAAATTCATTGGTTAAATCCTCCTCTGAGCCAGCCGGGACAAATTGTACTTCCGGCGGTGTTAAGTTGGAATATGGTCTGGATTTAAACAATAATGGAACCCTGGATTCCGGTGAAATTGACATTACACTTACAAACTTTGTATGTAACGGTGGTCAAAACACAAGTATACCATCGGGAGCAGCCAACGGCCAAATTCTCACCTATTGTAACGGCCAACCAACTTGGACTTCTAATGGAATCTGTCCAGGTATTCTGAGCTCACTGAGCTGCGGGCAAAACAGCAATAATGGCGTTCTGATTGCAGGAGTCAATGCGTCAGGTGTCAACTCATCTATCGCATACAACAGCAGTAACGGTGGAAGCTATAACTCCTTATCTATTCAATCTACCGGGGTGACCGGGTTAACTGCAACATTGCCGGCCGGACAGTTTAGCACTCCCTCGGGAACACTCACCTTTACCATCTCAGGCATACCTTCTGCCGTTGGGACCGCCGCATTTGCAATAAGCATTGGAGGACAATCATGTTCATTTACCCGAACGGTTTTTTCAACAGCTGAATACAGCTCGACCCATAGCTGCGGAGCAAATAGTGTTCATAATAACACGCTTCAATATGGAACAATGTCAGACCAACAAGGCAATACCTATAAGACCATCCTGATTGGAAATCAAGAATGGATGGCTGAAAATCTCAATACATCGATATACAGAAATGGCGATCAAATTCCAACAGGCCTTACCTCAAGTCAATGGGCAAACGCAACAACTCCAGCTTGGTGCTACTATGGTGATAACCCTTCTTATCAATGCCCTCACGGCAAACTTTACAATTGGTATGCAGTGGCTGACTCGCGAAATCTTTGCCCTGTGGGTTGGCATGTTCCAACAGATGCCGAATGGCAATCAATGGCCAATATTCTCGGTGGGCTGGGTGTAGCAGGAGGTAAAATGAAGAGCGCAGGATTAACCTATTGGAACAGTGGTAATGCGGGTGGAACAAATAGTTCTGGTTTTTCTGGAATCGCGTCAGGGGATAGAAGATTTGATGGAGTCAATGAACTTCTCGGAACTCTGCAACATTTCTGGTCAATTACACCTGATGTGGGTGGGGTCAATTCTGTATTATTTCGTCTGCATGCGGGCCAAAGCAATCTGGAGCGCTTTGTTTGGAATAATCGATACGGATTTTCAGTGCGATGTAAAAAAGATTAATAATTGGTAACTTCTATAAAAAAATTACACAACAAAATGGTCCTTCGAAATAACATCTACGCATTGCTAATTGCTTTGAGTGCATTCGCATGGTCCCCCTCCCTCGCCCAAACCCTCACCCCACGAGTCATCTGCTCGGGGTATGGTTCCGGACAAGGCGGTGGGATTAAACTCAATTATACCATTGGCGAAACGTTTGTCACGACCCTGCGTAGCGGGAATACCGTCCTAACGCAAGGGTTTCACCAGCCGGAAATTGTGCTGTGCCCGAGCGCACCGCTGGTCGCTAACCCTGCTGTAAATATCACTGTCGAATGTGACGCCTTCGTGCCACAATACGACCCAGGGTTCTACATGGAAAACGGAACAGCAGTCGCCACCGCAGTAACCTCGAGCGAAACGTTCGATGGTTGCACGCGTGTCATCACCGAAACATACGTCGGTACCAACGTCTGTGGCGATAGCACCTCCGTGGTGAGAACAGTCTCGCAAGTGGATACCACGAGTCCCGTCATCCAGGCCGCATGGACCGAACGCAGCTTCGAATGCAGTGCTGCACAAACTATCTGGCCGGATGTAACAACAACCGACAATTGCTTCGACACCGAGCTGTACGTTACCGAGGAAACCATCCCCGGCGATTGCATCAGCAACTATTCCATTGAACGAACCTACACAGCCTTTGATGCCTGTGGCAATAGTTCAACGCTGATCGTCACGGCTATCTTCATCGATAGCACCGCTCCCATCATCGACAATCTACCCGAAGGAGGTGCGCTCAGCTGCCTGGGCCAAATCAATTATGACGGTATTCAAGTTTCCGATAACTGCTCCGACGCCACGCTGAATGTGTCCGTAATCGAGACACCCACTCCGGATGGTATAGTGGCCGTTGTCGATGTTACCGCTATCGATGTGTGCGGTAACACGAGCAGCGCATCCTTTACCTATAACGCGCCGCTGAGTTTCCCCGGCAGTCCTTGCGATGACGGACTCATCTGCACCACCAATGACGTGGTGGATGAAAACTGCGGCTGCAGCGGCACACTCATCGACAACAACAACAATAACATTTGCGACTATGTCGAGTCACTCACAATCACCGCCTCCAGCCTCACCTTCTGCCCTGGCGAAGACGTGGTCCTAACCGTTACCGATCCGATCGCTGGTATTAACTACGCGTGGTCGAACAATAACAGCGGAACGGCCATCACCGTCAATCCGCAAACTTCAGCGGCCTTCACGGTTACGGCTGTCATCGACAACCAATTCATCAGCGCTTCCATTCAACTCGAAGCGTTGCCCCAATACGACTTCTACCTCGATCAGGACGGCGATGGTTTAGGATTCGGTTCGATCATCTTCACCACCTGCGATGAATCGCTTCCCGGCTACACACTCAACAATCTCGATTGCGACGATAGCAACGCAAGCGTCTTCGAAGGCGCTCCGTGCGTCGATGGTGACATATGCACCGTCAACGATGTGTTTAGTGCCGATTGTGTGTGTATTGGCGTCTATACCGGCGATGACGACAACGACGGTATTTGCAATGCGCTCGACAGCTGCGCCGGTCGTCCTATTGCAACGCTGACACCTGCGGATCTCACACTTTCCTGTGATGACGAAATCCCAGCCTTCGATCCCGGCTTCTATATGGCCGATGGCAGCGACGTATTCGTTACTCAAACCGCATCGGTAACTTACGACGGCTGTTCGACGCGGATTATCCAGGTGTGGACAGGAACCAACGATTGCAATGAGTCGACGTCGGTATACCGCACCATCACACAAAATGATTACGACGCCCCAGTTTTCCTGAGCACTCCAGCGGATGTCACTATCGACTGCATTGCCTTCGACAACTTCTCACCTTCTATTCCTGCAGCCACAGACAATTGCAGCACGCCGACGGTATCATTTACCACGCTTCGCATCGACGGTGATTGCCCAAATAATTACACCATACGTTATACGGTCGTCGCAACAGATGCATGCGGCAATGCTACCACAATCATTTTCAATGTTTCTGTGGTTGACCAAATCGCGCCCATTTTGTCTGATCTCCCTGCAGACCGAACAGTCTCCTGCGAAGACTTCGCCGACCTTCCTGTGGCTCTTCCCGCCGCAACAGACAACTGTAGTAGTAATCTAAACATTTCGTACACGGAATCCATCCTTCCGGGGTATTGTCCGTCCAATTACACCGTGCAATACACTTATACAGCCTTGGACGAATGTGGTAATGAGACTGAAGGCAGTTATAACGTCGAGGTTATAGACTACACCGCTCCTATAATTGAATTATCCTTTACCGGCGGCACGTTCAACTGCGTAGCCGATATCAACAATCGCGTTTTCACAGCAACAGACAACTGCTCCGAGGTGACACTCAGTCGCTCATCGGTTGAGTATAGCGATGGAACAAACTACCTCGTTGAGACAACCTACACGGCTACGGATGCTTGCGGGAATGCGCAAATTGCCATTGTTCGAGACACCACGCTGCTCGGCCCCATCGGCTCTCCTTGCAATGATGGACTCTATTGTACGGTGAATGATGTCGTAACCGCTGATTGCGGTTGTTCAGGATCATTCTTGGATGAAGATGGTGATTTCGTGTGTGACTTCCTCGAAGGATTGACCATCACGGCCTCCACCCTGAGTTTCTGCCCCGGTGAGTCTATCACGCTAACCATCAATCAACCACTTCCCGGAATTACCTATTACTGGTCGAACAACCAAAGTGGAAATTCGATTGAGGTCACCCCTTCGCAATCCTCCACTTACGGTGTTTCAGCCATCATCGATGGACAGTCAGTTTCTGCATCGATTGATTTAAGTGCATTAACACAATACGTCCTTTACGCCGATGCGGATGGCGACGGTTTTGGCGACCCGCAGCAGTACATCACCGCTTGCACGGAAGAACTTGCCGGATACAGTAGCAACGACCTTGACTGCAATGACACAAGCGACATGGTATACCCGGGCGCGCCTTGCACCGACAACAACCCCTGCACCATCGGTGACAAAATCACCGATGACTGTTCGTGCATGGGAACACTGAGTCTACCGGCAGTGGGTGAAGTAACCGCATTTGCTTGTGGCAGCTTCGCTTGGAACGGTTCAGTATACACGACTACCGGCGATTACGAATATTATACTCCTGCCGCTTCAGGTTGCGACAGCTTGACCATTCTGCATCTGACTGTTGGTCAGCCAACCTTCTCTACGCAGCAAATTACCAATTGTAACAGCTACCAATGGAATGGCAACGTTTACACGCAATCGGGCACCTACACCTACGTAACCACCAACAGCAGTGGTTGTCCGAACACGGCTACGCTGAACCTGACCATCAACACGTCGAGCACGGCACCGACATCGGCCGTTGCTTCGGCGAGCAGCGTGAGTGCGGGAACAGCGGTGACGCTCACCGTATCGGGCGGTGCGCTCGGCACAGGTGCGCAGTGGAGATGGTATCGCACTAGCTGCGGTGGAACCTTCCTGGGCACAGGTGCTAGCATCACTGTGGCGCCATCGGCCACCGAGACCTACTTCGTGCGCGCTGAAGGCACCTGCAACACTACCGCCTGTGCTTCTGTGACCGTTAACGTGGTTTCTGCACAGTGCGGTCCTGAAGCTGTCAGCGCATCGGCCATGCGCATCTGTCAGGGCTCTTCGACTACCCTTTCAGTTGTTGGAACGCTCTATCCCGGTGCGATCTGGAGATGGCGTAAAAACAGCTGCACGGGTACCATCGTTGGAACGGGCGCTTCGCTGAGCGTATCCCCAACTGCCAACACGACTTACTACGTGCGCGCTGAAGGCGGCACCTGTGGTATCACGCTATGCATGGAGATTACCATCATTGTCGACAAGATGCCTTCTACACCGAGTGCCATCAGCGGACCGACCAGCGGCCTGTGCAACGCGCAGAACGTGACGTACTCGGTAACGCCTGTGAGCACGGTGCAACAATACAGCTGGACCGTACCACCGGGCATCACCATCGTGAGCGGACAGGGCACTGCATCGGTCACCGTGAACGTGAGCAACTTCATCAACACGAACCCAACAAATGGTAATCCTGCCATCTGCGTAACAGCGCAGAACGCTTGCGGCAACAGTCCAATCCGCTGCTTGAGTTTGACAACGTTCCCCAATACCCCTGCCTCTGTCAGCGGTCCTGCCCAGCCATGCATTAACACAGTAAACATCTACAGTTGTCCGGCCGTGAACGGTGCTTCATCCTACACGTGGCTCGTACCAACGGGCTGGATTATCCAAAGCGGACAAGGCACGGCGAGCATTACCGTGCTCTGCAACGGAACGGGTGGCAGTGTGCGCGTTCGTTCGTCCAACGCATGTGGAACTTCAGGCTTGAAGTCAATGACGGTTGCTCCGAAAGCGTGCGGCACCACCGCTATGCCGATGCAGTTAGAGCTTTGGCCAAACCCAACCAGCGAGCGCGTATTCTTCGCTCACGGCGATGCTATGCCGGATCATTTACACATCTTCGATATGCTCGGCCGTGACATTTACAGCGGCACCTGGCTGCCGGAGTTTGATGTGTCGGGCTTATCAAGCGGTATCTACTTCGTGAGGGCGACTAGTGGTGGTGAGAGTGTGGTGAAGAGGATGGAGGTGGTTAAATAGGGACCAGAGACTGAGGACCGGAGACTGAGGACCGGAGACTGGGGTCCTTAGCGGTCACCGAGCGGAGTCGAGGGCACCTTCGACTTCGCTCAGGGAACGTTGTTAAGTACTAAGTACAAATTACTAAGTACGGTCAAGGCGTGGCTTTTCGTGTGCTTCAGGCATTCCCAAACCAAGGACATTCATCGTTGCACAACTGCATCAGAACAAAAGCATGGCCTTCTCTGTACTTCGTACTTAGTAATTAGTACTTTGCTATTTTACCCATCCCCGTGCATATTTCGTTTTAAAACTTTAACCCCGGCCCTGCATAATCGCTCACGATTTGCGTTAGCATTGCTGTTGAAATCCTGCAACTACCGAGCGAATATGCCTTTGAACAAATTCTTTACTCTTTTGCTGCTGAGCCTTTGTTTTTCAGTCGCTTCAGCCCAAAAATTCGAAAAGTTTACCCGCACCGAAGTTGGTTGTGCTGAGCAGTTGTACGACCTATTTGAGTCGGCCCGACAAGGTCGTGGCAAGGAAATTATCGAAGGGCAGTTTGGCCCTGTGTGGTTGCAATTGTCCGCATTCACACCCGAACAGCGCGAGCAAGTGTACAACACGCTCGATGCCATGCTGAAGAACAAGAACAAGGTATTCCCGGAATTTCATGAGTACATCAAAGCGGTCACTGCATTTCCAACTAGCGGTAAGGCTGTACCGGATTTCCTCGCGTGGAACGACATACTCCAAAAAATCATCGCGGATAAAAAGAACAAGAAGTTTCTTCCCGATATGCTCGAGTCTTCTGCCCTGCTCTTTCGTGATCGCAGCTTTTTCGAAAACGAAACGATTCACTGGGTCAGCAGCACCAACGACTATCAATTCGCATTTGATTCATTACCGGCCATCATCTTTGGTAAGATGGACCTGAAGTGCTACAGCAAAGGCGACAGCAGCATTATCTATAACACACAAGGCTCATACTTTCCGGGCAATCAGCGCTTCACCGGGACTCAAGGAACAGTAAACTGGCAGCGCGCCGGATTCGACGCAACGAAGACCTACGCCGAACTGCGCGACTACTTCATTCGTGTGAAAAGTAGCACCTACAGCGCCGACTCAGTCACCTTTCATACCGAGTTCTTTCAACAGGCACTTGAAGGACGCCTGACCGATAAAATTCTGGCCGACAAATCAACCGAGAACGCCACCTATCCGCGTTTCGAGTCGTACTTCAAGCGTCTACAGATACAGAACATCGACAAAGGCGTGGACTACGACGGCGGTTTCACCATGGCGGGAACCCAGCTCATCGGTAGCGGCACCACGGAGGAACCAGCGACCATCACCGTCTATCGCAACAACAAAAAGTTCTTTGTTGCGCGTGGTCTGGAATTCGCCATAAAACCCGACCGCATCAACACGGCACATGCCGCTATTACATTCCTTGTCGAAGAAGATTCCATTACTCATGCCGACGTTAACGTATCCTTCGAGCGTAAGACCCGCAAAATGACTTTGCTGCGCAGCGAAGAAGGTATTTCGAAAGCCCCCTTTCAAAACACGTATCACAATGTCGATATGTACTTCGAATCGATACTGTGGAACATCGATGATCCCCTCATCAAAATGGGCGCACTTGAAGGTGGCGCTCAGCGCTATGCCGCGTTTGAGTCGAACACCTACTTCAAGAAGAAACGCTACGACTCCATGATGGGGATTTCCTTCAGCCATCCGCTGTATGAGCTCAAGCAATACGCCGATCACATCAAAAGCAATCGCTTCTCTGCCCGTGAAGTAGCCGTTTATCACCATTACAGCGAAGAGCAGCTGAATGCCGTGCTGATTGACCTGAACAACAAAGGCTTTATCAATTATGATATCTTCACGCACGACATTGAAGTGCGCCCCAAGCTGTATTGGTACATCGAAAACAACATCGGCAAGCGCGATTATGATGTGATTCAGTTTAGTTCGGAAGTTGAATCGGGCTATAATGCTCAACTCAGCCTGCTCAATTATGACCTCATGATGAACGGCGTGGACAACTTCCAACTGTCGGATTCACAGCAAGTGAATATCATTCCGCTGAAGAAAGAAGTCGTGCTCAAGAAAAACCGCGACTTCATTTTCGGAGGCCGAGTGAATGCCGGTAACTTTGAATTCAATGGACCGGAATACTTCTTTTCCTATGAGAAATTCCAGCTCGATCTTATTCAAGTTGACTCCTGCCGCATTTATGTGGAGGATGAAACTGCCGGATACAACGACTACGGCCAGCGTGCGAAAACCCGCGTGAAAAGCGTCATCCGTGATGTTGCCGGTTACCTGAAAGTCGATGCCCCCACCAACAAAGGAGGTTTCCACAGTCAGACCTATCCGCAATATCCCATTTTCACCTGTACGAAAACATCGTATGTGTATTGGAATGCTTCTTCGATTCAAAAAGGCGTTTATGCTAAGGATAAATTCTACTACCAGCTGGAACCCTTCACCATTGATTCACTCGATAACTTCTCGAAGAAAGACTTGAAATTCACCGGGACCTTGGTGAGTGCGGGAATCTTCCCCGACATCACCGAAGCCTTGGTGTTGATGGAAGATAACTCGCTTGGTTTCATTCGAAAGACCGGCTCCGATCTTCCCTCTTATGGCGGTAAAGCGAAAGTTACGGCCGACCTCAAACTGGATTACTCGGGCTTGAAAGGCAGCGGTGATTTCAGCTACCTTACGGCCTCAGCTTCTTCGAGAGAATTCACCTTCCTACCCGATTCCATGCAGGGTCGGACGTATAAGTTTACCAACCGCGAACTCACGGGCAAAGTAGAAGTTCCCAAGGCCCATAGCGACTCCACTCTGCTTTCCTTCTATCCCAAAAAAGACAACCTCGACATTGCCAGTATTGCCAAGCCCATCAACTTTTTCAATGATGAAGCGACACTTGCCGGAACACTGCACCTTAAGCCTACGGGCATGACAGGTCAGGGCGAAATGGAATTCAGCGGTGCCAAGCTCACCTCTGATTTGATGCGTTACACCCGACGAAAAATTCTCGCTGATACTTCCTCCTTCCAAATGCGCGGTGTAGGCGAAGAATTGGGCTCCGGTCTGGCCTTTAAGACGGATAATGTCAACGCTGACGTCGACTTCGACCGCCGCGATGGTATCTTTAAGAGTAACGGTGGTGAGACCAAAATTGAATTCCCGGCCAATCAGTATGTGTGTTACATGGACCAGTTCACCTGGTATATGGACCGCGACGAGCTGGATCTTTCTTCCAACCGCAAACCCATGGGTGATGACTTGTTGATTGACACCTCGGAAGACGCCAAACGATCCAACTTCTACTCCATCGCCGAGGGACAGGATTCGCTCAACTTCCTATCGCCAAAAGCGAAATACGACTTGCGGGGAGGAAAACTGTATTGCCAGAAAATCAAATACATCGTTGTTGCCGACTCAAAGATTACGCCTGATTCCGGTAAGGTTACCATCGAGCGCTTTGCCAATATGCAGCCACTCACGCGTGCTCAAATCTTGAGTAACTACGTCACGCAATACCACAAGATCTATAATGCTGATATCAAGATCAAGGGTCGTCGCGAGTTCAATGCGGCCGGTGATATCACCTTTGTCGATGAGCAGAAAAAAGAGCAGGTCATTCACATGGAAGACATCCATGTCGATACCTCCTATCAAACCATCGGTTACGGTAAGATCACCGAGGAGGCCAAGTTCTTCCTATCCCCTGCCTTTGAATACTACGGCGACTTTGAGCTGCATGCCAATAACAAGTTCCTCACCTTCGATGGCGGCGTGCGCGTGCTGCACAACTGTGAACTTATGGAAGCGACCTTCTTCAAGTTCCGTTCGGAAATCAATCCGGATGAAATCTACATCCCTGTCGATTCCTCTCTGCGTGATATGACCATGACCAAGCTCGGCGTGGGCGTGATGATTACCGGCGACTCTCCGATGGATGTCTATCCGGCGTTCCTCAGCGATATTCGTGAGAAAGACGACAGATCGATCATTCAGGCGGAAGGCTTCCTGGCGCATGACAAAACCACCGGTCGCTATGTGATTGGTCCGAAAGAGAAAATCAAGCAACCGAAACTCGCCGGTAACCTTATCGCCTTGAACACGAGTAACTGCGAATTGAACGGCGACGGCAAGCTCGACTTCAACGTCGACTACGGCGTGATGCAATTCGGGAATGTTGGAGACGTGTATTACCGGACCATCGAAGACGCTATCAGCACCAGCGGTGTGGCGCGCATCAATTTCCCGATTGATGAAGGTTCGTTGAAATACGTTTACGAGCAGATTGAGAAATGGCCCAACCTGCAACCGGTCGACATCACCCGCACCAAGTATGAAAAGAGTTTAATTGAATTCCTGGGGACGGAAAAATCGGATAAGCTGATTTCGGAATTAGGACTGAGCGGTCAGATGAAAAAGATACCTGATGAATTGCTGAGCACCTTCTACCTCGCCGACGTGAAGTTCAAGTGGAATGCGATTGATGAGACATTCCAAAGTCAAGGACAGCTCGGTATAGCGAGCATCGACAAGAAGCAACTCTTCAAATACGTGAAGGGCAAGGTGGAAATCGAGAAAAAGCGTGGTGCAGACGTATTCCGCATGTACATCGAATTGGATCCGGGTACTTGGTACTATTTCGAATACAAGCTGGGCATCATGAATATCCTCAGCAGCGACAAGGAATTTGCCGCCAAGATGAGTGAAATCAAAGACGACAAACGCCGTTTTGATGAAGGTCGTAATAAATATTCCTACTTGTTTATTGCCAACAAGAAGAAGCGCGACGACTTCGTAGCGCGCTTCAGTGACCTATAAACAGTGACTAATGACGAGTGACGAGTGCCAAATTATTTGTCATTCGTCACTCGTAATTAGTCATTGTAAATACCTTACAATCTGCCCTCCCTTCTTTGCGCAAAACAAAGAACAATGGCTATCTTAAATCTCTCTCTCATGTACGCGCCACGGGTGGTGCCTGCATACAATGCATCCCAACAACTGATGGACATGCTTATCCTGCACAACTTTACGGAACTGCCGATGATGGGCGGTCGAAGCATGCATCATCCGGAGCACTTTGTTGCCGGCTGTAATTACTACTTCCGCAAACGCGGTCAGTGCACCATTAACTTTCTGAAGGACGGCCGTGTGCACGTGCTCAATGGCCCCATCGCGATGTGGAACCTTCACGATCATCTTAGCCACCACGAGCTCGCCGTGCTGATGGCCTTCGCCTCGCTCAGTGAAGAGCACCAGGAATGCATGCGCAACTACATGGGGCCGCGCTGCAAGGCATATGGCGAGGTGCTTGAGTCACTGCCCGGATTCAATGTTGATTGGAAAGAGGCGTTTGTGATTGCGTTGAGTGAGCTCGCCATTGCCGCGTAATCGCTCCTTTGTGATTGCAAGACCACAAGCGTTTTTTTTCGTCTGTCGCTAAAGGATTTTAATCAAAAAACCTTAACATTGTAAGGTAATTCGAATCCAAAACATTGACCATGAAGAAAACGATACTTTTCGCAATTGCCTTGGCTTGCGGTGTAGCAGCGAATGCCACCGATGTGAAGCTGATTGTGCAGAAAATTGACAACGGCGGTGCCGTTACCGGACAAACATATCGCGTTTACGCGAAGTTGCCATCCAATGACTACAGTCTGCAGGTGGTATATGGTGACAGCGACAATCCGATGAGCATTAAGTCAACTGCGCCATTTTTCCAGAGCGCGATTGCAGGTCACAGTGCTGCCGGCATTTCCTCGGTTGCCGAGCAAGCCGATGCCACCGTGCGCTTCGACTCGTGGATTACGTTGGGCTATGCCAACAACGAAAGCAACAGCATGTGGGATGTCGGTGTTGACTTTGCGTCTTTTGATGCAGGCGGAGAAATCCAAAGCGATAACGGCGGTTGGTTTTTGGTGCCATCTGACGCTATGTGTCAACCCAACACGCAAGGCCTTGTGCTGATTGGGCAGTTCACTTCAGCGGGTGTCATCAAGGGTATCATGAATCTACAGGGCAAAACACCCACCGGCGAAATCTGGCAGGAGAAAAGCGTGGGCTTTATCACGACGAAATCGGAGATCTTCGGTTGTACAGATCGCAATTCAGCGAACTTCAATGCACAAGCGACCTTCAACGATGGCAGCTGCAATGGGCAGTGTATACCGAAGCCTGAAGCCACTGCAACCGGCGGCGAGTGGGAAGTATTCCCCAACCCGCTTCGCAACAACGTATTGAGCATTCAATTGAACGACCTCGAAGTTAAGCCGGGTTCTCGTCTGGAAATTCTCGACATGAACGGTAAAACGGTGGCTTCGCATACGATTGGCAAAGACACCATGATCAGTGGTAACCGCCTTTCTATCCAACAATCCTTGGCAGCAGGTACCTACCAAGTGGTCATCCTCCAAGAAAACTCACGTGAGGTGAAAACCCTCGTGGTTCAATAGTCTCGACTCCGCTCGGCTACCAAACCTCGACTCCGCTCGACTACCTTGCGTCAACTAAGCGGTCCCTGAGCGAAGCCGAAGGGGAGCGAAGCCGAGGCACGGTTGCCGAGCGAAGCCGAGGCACGGTTGCCGAGCGAAGCCGAGGCACGGTTGCCGAGCGAAGCCGAGGCACGGTTGCCGAGCGAAGCCGAGGCATAACCTTAATCAACCAAAAAAGAGCCGCTCGATAGCGGCTCTTTTCTTTGTGCGTCGGTTAGCGCACATAAACTGTAGTTACTAACCTTAACCAACCGATAGCGTTAATTCAAGATTGGCTTGCTCACCATGAGCTTTCAACCAATCCTGAATCTTCGACTGCATGCGCTGGAGTTCTTTGATGCGCTGTTCGCGCATTTTGATTTCCTCCATATTGCTGAGTCGACTGATTTTATCTTCATGAAACTTGACCTTCACGTCAATCATCCCGCGGATGATCGATGCTGCGTCTCCGGCGTAGAATACACCATCGGCCAATTTCACCTGTATGGATTCTGCTGTTTCTTGCATCTTATCTGATTTTTTTTATTGTCCTTGTCCGAGTGAATAAGCCGCCTTACCGTCGAACGAGTAGAGGTTTTCCGTCTTGATAGCGTCGATGCCGCTGTTAAACGCCTGTTGCAAAAGCGCAATCACCTCTTCGTTGGAAATAGTCTTGCCTTCTTCGGGTTTGAAACGACAGCGCCAGTGATCCGTGCAGAACGTTTCTTTGAACCCTTGCGGCCACACCTTGATACCGCGGTTGGTAATCATGGAAAGCTTCACCTTGTCGTTGTTCAGAGCCGCGAGTTGTTCGGCTAGTTGATCGGCTTCCTCTCCGCTCCAATGCACAAATACATCCACTCCAACCAACTCCTTCTTACCGGCAGACTTACGCTTGTACTTCGGGAGATTCAATCGAGCGTCTTTCGCATATCGAACAGGCATCAATCGCAAGGGTTGCTTGCCGAGGTTCGCAATGACAGCTTGAGCGAATTCCTTAGTACCAACTTTACGTGAGCTAACGCCTTCATTGAAGATATCATAGGTATGAATACCGTCTTCAATGGTGCGCAACCAAGCATTTTGAATCTTCTCGGCGACATCGGTCTGACCGATGTGGCAAAGCATCATAACAGCACCTTGCAACAATCCCGAAGGATTTGCTACATCTTGACCCGCGCGCCTTGGAGCCGAACCGTGGATTGCTTCGAACATGGCGCATTCTTCGCCAATGTTAGCAGAGCCGGCAAGACCTACAGAGCCCGCGATTTGGGCTGAGATATCTGAAAGTACATCGCCGTAGAGATTGAGCGTAACAATGACATCAAACGCCTCAGGTGTATCAGCCATCTTAGCCGCGCCGATATCGATGATCCAGTGTTCGTTCTCGATTTCAGGATACTCGACGGCGATTTCATCAAACACCTGATGGAACAAGCCATCGGTTTGCTTCATGATATTGTCTTTGGTGAAGCAGGTTACTTTTTTACGACCATTTACACGAGCATATTCGAACGCGTATCGTACAATCTTCTCACATCCCGGGCGGCTTATCAGTTTAAGACATTGAATGACTTCATCTGTTTGCTGGTGTTCAATGCCTGCGTATAAATCTTCTTCATTCTCGCGCACAATCACGATGTCCATTGAAGGATGCTTGGTCGACACAAAAGGATGCAAACTCAGGCAAGGACGTACATTGGAATAGAGTCCCAAAAACTTACGCGTGGTTACATTCAAGCTTTTGTACCCTCCACCCTGCGGAGTTGTGATAGGCGCTTTGAGAAACACTTTGTTGCGGCGAATCACATCCCAGGATTCTTGAGCAATTCCGGCAGTATTTCCGGAGAGGTATACCTTCTCCCCTACTTCGATTTCTTCTGTTTCGATTTGAGCTCCTGCTGCAGACAGCACGCGCAGCGTAGCTTCCATGATTTCGGGTCCAATGCCGTCACCCTTGGCGATCGTTACTTTTTGTTTCATGTGTTGATTTTGGGTGCAAAAATGGAACTACCAATTGACTTGTGTTATTTATATTTACAACATACATCATAAAATTTATTTATGAACTACACGCTCAATCAACTACGCATTTTCACGCAGGTCGTGAAATCGGGCAGCATCAGTAAGGCCGCGGAGTCGCTCGATTTGACTCAACCTGCGGTATCGATTCAACTGAAGAATCTGCAGCGTCATTTCGATGTACCGCTGACCGAGACCATTCAAAAGAAACTGTATATCACCTCATTCGGAAAAGAAATCGCGCGTGCTGCAGAGAACCTCATTGCGGAGGCCGACCAAATCAGCCGAAAGACAAAATCACTTCAGGGAGAACTTTCCGGACAGTTGCGTATTTCTGTTGTCTCAACAGGCAAATATGTGATTCCCTATTTTCTGTCGTCTTTTCTATCGAAGCATCAAGGAGTGGAGTTGAATCTAGACGTGTCGAACAAGCAGGGCACACTCATGCATTTACGAGAAAATGAAATCGACTTTGCATTAGTCTCGACACTGCCCAAGAGTTTGAGTCTTGAAACCGAGGACCTTCTGCGCAACGAGCTCTATTTGGTAGCCTCGAGCGAACTGCCAATTCCTCGCTCCCGCAATCAGCCTGATTTATTGCGCAAACTGACTCTTATATTTCGAGAAGACGGATCGGCTACGCATCAGGCTATGACGCAGTTTTTGGAGACAAACGACATTCCGGTATTTCGGAGGATACAACTCACCTCGAACGAAGCCGTGAAGCAGGCCGTGATTGCAGGTTTGGGTGTATCAATCTTACCCATGATTGGCATTCGTCAAGAACTCGCCTCCGGCCGACTGAAGATTATCCCCATGAAAGGCCTTCCCTTGAAAACCACTTGGCGCCTAGTATGGCACCGCGACAAGAAGCATGCTCCGGTGGCTGCCGCCTTTCTTGAGCACGTGCGCAAGCATAAGGCGGAGATTGTGGGGAAATGGTTTGGGTGAGGGGGGCTATTCTTTGCGTGGTACTTGTGCAATTTACATCCATTTTTTTTACGATGATTTTTCGCCCCGATGGGGCTATTAACATGTCGCCCCTATGAGGCTATGAGCAAGGCGCTCCGATGGAGCTGGGGATGTGGCGCATCTGTTATGCAAAACCTTACCGATAATACAAGCCTGTCTTATCAAGCCCCAGCGGGGCAAAATCTTCGTAGAACAGAAGGGTTATCCTACAGCGAGCCCTGTAGGGGCGACACCATAATCATCAAATATATATTCGGGTTTGAAATCGATTTGATATGCATTCAATAAACCCACGTATTCTGTTTTGAACGTTTTGATTCGATGATGATTTTCCTGATTCAAGATGTATTTCACCATCACATCTAAATTCGACGTTCCAACGGAAAACGCACCAAATCCTGTTTGCCACTCAAATTTGCTTGCAACAAATCGCTTTTCATTCACCCACTTGGATGAATTAGCTTTGATGTCACGCACGAGATCGGACATATTACAACTAGGTGTAATACTTACTAAAATGTGAATATGATCTTCGACTCCATTCACGGCCATCATCTTTTGGCCTTTGCCACTGACAATACCAGTGATATATTTATACAGTTCTTCGCGCCAAGATTTCGCCATGAGATTTGCTCTGCCTTTAACGGCAAAAACAATATGTATGTAAAGCGTGCTGTAGGTATTTGCCATTTCAATTAAATTATTGTGGCAATGTATAATATGCTCGATATGGCCTTTCGCTGAAAAATCGGGCATATTCCATTGCAAATGCCATTAATATTTCCGACCTGTTGCGATTTTACTGGTTATCCTTAATTGATGCTATATGCATGATGACCCTCTATGGTAAATTATGCTCACACATTCCAATAATTATTCGATTGATATGTCGCCCCGATGGGGCTATGAACATGACGCCCCGATGGGGCTATTGATATGTCGCCCCGATGGGGCTGGGGTCCGTATAATCCATTGCGGACTTATCTCCGCAAGAAACAGCAAAGCCCTGCAATGGCGACAACAAAAAAAAACGCGCCTCTCGGCGCGTTTTAGATTTTTTCAGAGTGCAGGGGGGCGCGTTAAAGGCCTTCCCTTAATAATAGATATTCCTACGCACCTTCGCCACATATTTCGCCAGGCGAATCACCTGCTTAGTGTAGCCAAACTCATTGTCGTACCACACATAGAGGACCGCGCCTTTGCCGTCGGGCGATACGATAGTGGCCTGTGAGTCGAACACTGAACAACAGTCGTTGCCCACGATGTCTGAACTTACCAGCTCCTCGCTGATGCTATAGTAAATCTGATTTACCAAATCGCCTTCCAAGGCGCTCTTGCGAACGGTCGCGTTTACCGCGTCGAGCGTCGTCTCCTTGTTGAGGTAAACGTGGATGATGGCCAGCGAACCATTCGGAGTGGGGACACGAACAGCATTGGCCGTAAGCTTATCCTTCAATTCGGGGATAACTTTCGTAACGGCCTTACCCGCGCCAGTTTCCGTGATGACCATATTCACCGCTGCACTGCGTCCGCGACGGCTCTTCTTGTGCATGTTGTCGAGCAGGTTCTGGTCGTTGGTATACGCATGCACCGTTTCGATGTGACCCTTGTCGATACCATAGGCATCGTGGATGCTCTTCAGCACGGGACAAATCGCATTCGTCGTGCAGCTGGCCGCCGAGAAGATGGTCTCGTTCTCGATGTCCAAGTCACGGTGGTTGATGCCGTATACGATATTCGGAACCTCTTTACCGGGCGCGGTGAGAATGACCTTCTCCACACCATTGGCCTTCAGGTGAATGCTCAATGCATCGCGATCTTTAAATACGCCGGTGTTGTCGATCAACAGAGCGTTATGAATGCCATAGGTGGTATAATCGATAGCTCCGGGATCTTTCGCGCCAATCATATGGATGCGCTGACCGTTTACGATCATGCAC
>Ga0114979_10000982_pt1 | contig 18924 bp, 15 predicted proteins | sample S_140625_EF_Meta_FD_87315 | JGI IMG/M metagenome (GOLD analysis project Ga0114979, IMG submission 87315) | Freshwater microbial communities from Lake Simoncouche, Canada to study carbon cycling - S_140625_EF_MetaG | ecosystem: Environmental > Aquatic > Freshwater > Lake | place: Lake...
TCACGATGTTCAATTGTGGCGGTAGTGTAGGCAAACTGCGCTAGCGGAGAAAGCAGACGAACCTGAGCATCATTAAGGGTCTTCTTCACTAAAGCTTTATCTTCTTGAGCTACTACAGCAAATTTTGAGTAGGAAAAATCCTTTTCTGTATGGATTGTCTCATCAGCAATAGTGACAGTACCTTCAACTTGACCGAGAAGTCCTAGTTTAGCAGCTAGAGCAGGTCGTGCCCACTGCTCATCGCCCAAAGCGATAAGGTATATAAGATCTAAGATATTTTCACTTGAGGTTTTTTCAGTAGCAACAAGGGTGGAGGCTAGAGATGTCTCTGCATCAAGAGTTAATGGAGCATCAAGGCGGGCATCAGAAAGACCTAGCGCAATAATTGAACTAAGATCTTTTAGAGCTCCAGCATCGCCTTGCTTAACCAAGTAGGCCTCTGCATCAGCAAGTAGCTCTGCTTTTTTAATCCCTGGCTTTTGATTCTTAACATATTCCATGCGACGAGAAATTAAATTTTCTTTAACCAGGATCTTAGCCTCATCTAATGTGGGGGTACGGCCTTGGAGTACTAGGAATTTAGCTTTCTCTGCTTGATAAGCAGCTCTAATACGGGCCCAGCTACGGTCTAGAGTTCCAGGAGTAAGAAGCTGAGACTTTACTTCGCGAGCAAACTCTTTAGTGGCACCATCACGTACATAGGCCGCCAAGGATCCTTTTCCATCGTTCTTAAATTTAAGCATGCGATCGTAGATAAAGAGCACAGCCTCTGACTTTAGGTCAGCAAATAAATCATTACCGTAAACTGCAGAGTTAGTTAGCATATCTTTACCCAGGACCGACAACACGGAACCAAGTAAATAGTCAACCAGCAAGGCTAAAGCCTCTTCAGAAGCTAATGTACCGGGGGCTGAGATAGCCTGAGCTAGAATGTCTTCTAGAAGACCTTTAGGCACGCTAGCGTAATCAAATCCTTTACCTTTTTTTAAGGACAATAGCAACTGTACATCTGAGTTAGATACTTTATTCATGGTATAATAATGTAAAACGGGGGGTAAAAAACATACAGATTTTACAAGAAAAAGAAGAATCGCGCTTAGCGAGATGTGATTGTAGTCACAAAAAGTTTGTATGGATAAAGATGTCGGGGGGTCATAATATAGGTATGGAAATGAATAACTCCGCTGTAAAAGTAAATGTCCTAGGAGACAATGCTGATCTAGCAGAGACCTTGGGTCTTAGTTCTGCTTCTGGTAGAGTCAATAAATGGCTCACGGGAGCGAATGGGACAGTTTTACCAACATTCTACATCTCAACCCCTAAGAGCGATGGTTCACGTTTCAATTCCCTTCTAAAGGGCGGAAATGCCGATCCTAAGGAGTGGCAGGAGTGGGTGGGGGAGTTTATTTTTGGAGCAAAGAGAGGCCACTATGCCCATGGGGGTCTTTATAACTTTTTGCAGCAGTTAATGCTACCAGAGCTTGAGATTGAGAATATTTTGCTTTGGGTTCATGAGAGATTTTTAGCAGAAATATTAAAGTATGAAACTATTAGTGATAGAGAATTTTCTAAGCAAGCATTTTTCTGCTATGATGAGGCCTTCGCTATTTTTACTTCTCTAGCTCCGCACCTGGAATCGTATAAAGCGGAAAAAATGGCGATTAATGGTGGTCGCACTAAGCCTCGCCCGAGGCCAAATAAACCCTCAAAAAATATGGGTGGAACTCTATACTCGCTAAGGAAAGATACTATCATGCCATCTTTTAATGCGGGTAGGAAGGTTCTAGAGTTAAAGACAGGAGTAAAAAGCGCAGAGAGTCACATATTTGCTGAGGAATTTTTGGATCAATTTTGCGATAATATTCACGTAATAGTTACAAAATAAGTATATTTATATTGTGATACTATTAGCCCATTTGTAGCCGACCATAACCAGCTAAATAAGGCGTATGGGTAAGTTAATTGATAAATTAACTGTTTTTCCCTAAAATACCACTATTTCTATCGATAATTTCGTTTATTTTCTTCTCATTTGCATTACTTTTTGGAAAATATAATTTACTGCCAGATAAATTCTCAGGTAGATACTCTTGGCTTACAATAGAACCTGGAAAATCATGAGGGAACTTATAACCTACTCCACGTCCGAGTTTTTGAGCCCCTTGGTAATGAGAATCCCTAAGATGATCAGGAATTAATGCGTTAGGATTCCTTTCAGCGAGTTCAAGAGCTTTCCCCCAACCGAGGTCCACACTATTTGACTTGGGAGCGAGCGCTAGATGGATGCTCGCTTGAGCTAGTACTCTGCCAACTTCCGGTAGTCCAACAAAATTTACCGCTTGCATCGCATTAATTGCTGTGGTTAAAGCGCTAGGATCCGCTAGACCTATATCCTCAACAGCATGTATTATTAGTCTTCGAGCAATAAATTTAGGATCTTCACCTGATAGAATTAATCTAGCCAGGTAATAAAGAGTAGCATCAACATCAGAGCCTCTAATGGACTTAATGAAAGCGCTAATTAGATCATAATGATTATCGCCATCTTTATCGTAGCGGTGCAGAGCGCGGACACTAACTTTTGCAATATCCTCAGCGGAGATATCATTAGACTCTAACTGCAAAAGACTTTCAAGAAGTGAGGTAGCTTTGCGGAGATCCCCGCTCGAGAGTCTTCCTAGTAAGTCTAATGCATGAAGGGAGAATTCTAGGCTGGTACCCCTGTTCAAATTTACTTTAGCTACTAAATCTCTGATAGAGTTTTCACCATGGCCCTGAAATTCGATAATTGTAGATCTGGAGAGTAAAGGGTTGATAATTGAAAAATAGGGATTTTCAGTGGTGGCACCAATCAGTACGATAGTTCCTTCTTCAACTGGTTTTAAAAGAAAATCTTGCTGCGTTTTAGAGAATCGATGAATTTCATCCACAAAAAGGATTGTTTCCTTCCCTTCAAATGCGCTAATTTTAGTAGCTTCTTTAATAATATCCCGTAAATCAGAGACGTTAGAACTGGTCGCCGAAACTTCAACAAAAACTGCGTCTACCTCGTTGGCGATTAACCTTGCTAGCGTTGTTTTCCCTACTCCGGGAGGCCCATAAAAAATTAATGATGTGGTTATTTTGCTATTTTTTCTTAGCAAGTAAAGTGGGGATCCTTCAGTAAATAAGTACTCAAGACCAATTAGTTCTTCAAAAGTTCTAGGCCTCATTTGAGACGCTAAAGGCTCGTAAGTACTCATAAATAGATTTTATCATTATAGCAAAAAACTGCAATCAAAGGCTCCTAGTTGCTTACAGAGAATAAACTCTTACAGTATCCAATATACTATAGAAAGGTATACAATGAAATCTCAAAATATTGAGGTTTCAATGATTGATACCTCAAAAAATAATACAATCGCCAATAACTATCCCCAACTTACAAAAGAATGGGTTTGTTCTGTCGATCGCGTTGGATTTTCACCAGAAAATACTACACACGGATCTCGTTTATTAGTAAAGTGGGAATGTTGCAGCTGTTCATTCCAATGGGAAGCTCGTGTATATAGTCGTACCCTCAAAAATAGAGGTTGCCCAACTTGCGCAAAAATTAAACGCGGTAGCCATACACAAGAAATGTTAACAGTGAGTCATCCAGCAATTGCTATATTATTTCAAAAAAGCATTTCAATCGCTAATTTGAAGGTTACGCAACTGTCAGCTGGTTCTGATGTTATCTGTGAATGGAAATGCGAGAAGGAACACCTCTACGAGGCCAAAGTTCGTGCTCTCACATCTAAAAACCATGCTTGTCCAGAATGTGTAGTAGTTGGTTCTTCTTCACAAGAGAGAAATCTACTATCTGCCACTCTAAAGTTATTAAGACTAAAGTATGATGTTAAACCATACAAAGTTCCTAACTTTAAGTATTCTGTTGATTACTTAAATAAAAAGCATAAATTGATTATTCAATTTGATAGTCAATATTACCATTCTTCTCCTGAGAAGATGTTAAGTGATAAAAAGAATACAGAGATCCTTTCAGCACTTGGTTATAAAGTTATCCGAGTTAGAGAAGGTAATCTTATACATATTTCCCCCTTGGATGTTACAGTACCAAAGGGAACGAGCGTTAAGGATGCTAGTACTATACTAGCCCAACACGTTAATTTAGTGATAAAGGGGTAGATTTCGATCTACCCCTTTATTTTTTGACGTAATCAAATTTAACCGAACATAGTAAGTTAATGGAAAACGAGAAAATGGACGCATATACATTAAAAATTATTCGTCACGAACTAAATAATTCCTTAGCAAGAATGCTTTTCCTTATCGATGAGGTTAAGGTTAAAGATCTAAAAATAAAGTTAGAAAAAGAAGTAAATTTGATAAATGAGTTTCTTAATGAAAGTAATGATAGTAACATTCCCTCAACTGAAATTGATATATTAAGCCTAGTAAAAGAGATTCTTGGGTCTGATAGTAGAATTGAACTATTTTCTGATTTTTCAGATTTCTCAGTGCTAGGTAATAAAACAATAATTCGTCATATTTTGGAGAATCTAGTGGCAAATGCTCTTAAGTACTCTGATGGACAGATAAAAATTATGTTGAGAAAAGAAGGAGAGACTACCTGCTTTGAGATATCAAATAATGGAGATAAACTAGGATCAGAAGAAGAAGGAAATCTTTTTGATTATGGCTTTCGCGGTAGTAATAGTAAATATGCATTAGGTGAAGGGGTAGGGTTATACTACGCCAATAAACTTGCAACTAGTGCGGGGTATGATCTTAGTTATGAATTTACAAATCAACATGTGTTTAGGGTAATATTCAACTAGTTTAATAATTGTACTTTGAGGTTTTCGAAATCTTTAACAGTAATTTACGTAGAAAATTTGCTTTTGAATTCCCAGTACTCTACAAATATTTAGGTAGGAGAGTGAAATTTCATTTTCATTAGTCTGATAATTAAGAAGAGAATCCTTGGGTATTTCTCGATAGGCTTTAAATAGAATCTCGGTACTTAAGGGCTCTCGTTCGATAGTGGAAATCTGGTTTGCAGATTCTTCCAGCAATGCAATAAAATTTTTCACTGTTTCTAAAGCCTTTTTATTATCTAGTTGGGTAAAATTATTTGTCTCTTTGGTAAGCCCGTCCAAATAAACTTTTCTTTTTGTGGGAGTTCCTACAAGGAGTAATGATCCCAAGCGGAGAGAAGAAAGATCTACAATTACTTTATCATTTATTAATTGTACAAGCAATATTTCATTTCCAGTAAAGCCTGTTTTTTGTTTGGTAACTATTTCTAGAGAGTAGAGTAAGATATCTAAGTTAGAAAGGTTAAGTAAAGTGTTTAAGTCAGTTTCCACTAAAAGACCATTCTCTGCCCTTGAAACCCTTGGGGCTTTAGGATTAGCCTTTTGCAACCCTGAGATTGTTATGTAAGCGTCGTCAAATACTTTGTTGTATAGGTCATTACCTACCCCTGGTTTCGCAAGAAAAGCTGAGAGCTCATTGGAAAAATTACTCAAACCAGTCTTACTAACTTTAATCCCGAGGTTATCTTCATTTAAAGCTAAAAGCAGTTCATTCCCGTTTAGGATGTAAGTTGTTTTGTCAGGTCTATTTAGGTAGATATGCAATTTTTGGATATTGGATGGTTCCAAGGAGAGAAGCTTTCCAAGTGATGTTGGATCCCCTTCAAAGGTAAAATCGTAGTATTGATGTTTTGAGAGTAGTTTGCTATAGAGTTTATTAGGTGAGTTAAGGTTTTGATTTATTAATGTTAGAAGGAAAACAAGCGAAGGCACCAACAGGAAAATAGATATTTTGAAGTATAGAGCGTTTAGTGATTTTTTCTTATTGAGAGGGAAAAGTGGTTTGTCGTATTTATCAATATAATTCTTTCCCATTTATGAGATTGTACCAAAATAGGTGATTTTGTAAGGGGACAAATTATGGTCATATGGTAAGATAACCATACTATGATAGCATGAGCTCTCAAGGTTGGTATACTGATCCCGCAGGTAGCGGTCAGTTAAGATACTTTGACGGTATAAATTGGACCGATCAACTTAAACCTGTAGAGACAAGTAATAATATAAATATTCCAGTTGAAGAGGTAGGTGATATTTTTAGTTTCAGTCAAGAGACCAATAATAGCGGGAATGACGCAAACCAACCGAACGGATACACTGATAACTTCATCTCACCGGTAAATCTATCAAAAAATCAAGATGAGGATTTCTCTAAACTAAAAGAATTAGACGATGTTAAAGTCAATAAAAAAAGAACGGGAAGTAGTAAAAGGAAATCAGCTGAAAACTATGCTCATGACAGATCATACATCAGTAAAGTTTTCTCGGTATTCAAGAAGTTAGCCATAGCGGTTTTCTTGTTGGTTATAGTTGTTGGGCTGGTGGGGAGATTTACTTCTGGCGAAAGAGTGGAATCTTCGGGAGATTTAGGAAAAGTTAGCGAGAAAGTAGCGGACGAGGCTGTAAGCAAAGAACCGGTTATATCGGATGAAGAAGATAAAATAGATGTACCAAAAGAGCCCTCTACTACTGTGGAAACCCCTGGTAAAGCTATGAGTAATGGGGAGGCGTTAGTAGATTCTGCTGTAGCCTTATTAAGTGTGAGTATACAGAAAAATGGCGCTAAAATATCGAGAAAGAGTGAGAATAAAGTATTAGAACTCATGCTTAATCCTAACGGTTCTGTTAAGATAAGTGGTGCTAAAGGTACTGGCTACGGTGACGGTAAGTATCTTTACCTACCAAAGACTCTAATTTTAGATATTGAAAATGACAAAGACACGAGAGCTTTGTTCCAAACCCAAGGAAAATCTATTATTAGAATGTCTCAAAATAATGGCCAAATTGGTTCAACGCTATTTTCTGCTAAGTATTATGACGGAGCAAACTTCCCTAAATTTTATGATAATTTAAAAGATGACATTAGCAAGGTTACAAGGTCGGTAGAGGGAAGTTTTACCGTGTTAGAGGTTACCACTAGTGGAGGTAATGATTGGTTTAAACTATATCTAGAAAATGGGATCATTAAGAAAGTATTAATTGATGAAGGTTCAAGCTATGAAGTAGCAATGACTTTTGATATCCCAGGCAAAACTAAGATTATTATCCCCAAATCCGGTTATATTAAGTTTTAGCCCGTAGGGTATTTATTATGAAAAAAATATTATTATTCGATGGTACCAATTTGTTACATCGCTCCCACCACGCCTTACTTAAGACGGATCTTAGAGACAGAGAAGGTAATCCTGTTTGGGCGGTTCATGGTCTAATTTTATCGATAATATCTTTCGCCAAGAAATTTGAAGCAACAAATGTGGTGGTGACTTTTGACACTCCAGGAGGCTCTGCCTTTAGAAAAGAGCTACACCCTCTATACAAAGCTAATAGAGGAGAGTCTAATAGTGGTATTAACTATCAGTTAAGTTTGGCTTATGTTATTTTAAGTGAGCTTGGGGTTTCTACGGTAGCCATGCTACACGAAGAGGCAGATGATCTTTTAGCTTCCCTAGCGACGCAATCGATGAACGAGTACGATGAGATAATTGTAGTTTCAAATGATAGGGATTGCTACCAGCTAATAAATGAAAAAACAAAGGTTTTAAAAACTAATTCAGAACTTGTGGATAACTCGTATGTCAGAGAAAAGTACGGTATAGAAGCTAATGATTATAAGGTTTTCGCAGCTTTTAGAGGCGAGCCAGGCGATAATATTGAAGGGATCAAAGGAATAGGTGAGGTTAAAGCAGCTAAAATAATTAATAGTTTAAGTAGCTTCGAAAATCTCGCCCAACACGAAGAGACCCTGAAGCAACTATTGGGCACAAAGCTGGCCTCAAATGTTGTTGCACAACAAGAATTATTAGATCGTAATCTAAAATTAGTGGAACTTAAGCGTAATCTGGTAGTGGTACCGTCACTTCAGAGATCCAAATTAGTATTTGAAAGAGATACGGTTGATGAAGTACTAGGTAAACATAATTTATGGCAAGTAAAGAAGAAAATCTATGATTATTATTTTTAGTTTGTGTCGATAATTTAAGTATGCATGATATTATTCTTAATACGATCGACAAAAATACCATTGAAGTGGTAATAACATTCACTCAAGTAGAGTATGAGATCACGCCCGAGTCTTTGTCTAAGTTAGAGAAGAAGCTAGATGTAGAGATGCTAGACTTAAGAAGTATAGATAGTAGAGGTCGCTTTCTCCGAGTTCATGCCTATTCTCCCTTAGACCTTGGGCCAAGTTATACGCTAGCTGGGGAAATGGGTAAGTTAGTGATTGAATTCTTTAATGTTAAGAAAATTAGTATAGAAAAGAAATCCTCAGAATAACTCCCTGAGGGGATGTTACTAAGTATTCGTTATTATTCTTTTTTATATTATAGCCAGAGAGAGAATTATCTTCTTGCTCATGTATAAATCTAAGATAGAAATTACATATCCCGTTGTTATTATAAAACAAAGAATAAAAATCACCAAATAAAGCAGTAGTAGGAGCTAATTTCTCCCCTGTAGAGAGGTTGATTGATTGCGCTTTTTTATTTAATTCAACCTCCTCGTTGGTAGATATAATATTATAAAATTGGTAACTTTCTTCACAGTTAACTAAACTAAATTTTCCATCAAGTAAAGTTAACTTATTTGGAGAGAGTAAAGTTACTCCGTAAGTACCTTCCTGGTCAAGAGCCGATATCGAGGCACTGCGCTTAGGGGCGTCAATATTGAGTGTTAAGAGAAGCGAAAAAGTAGCAAGTAGAAGTATTGCATTAATTATTTTCTTGCGCAAAGAGCACCCCATTTCCAGGTAAAGGCAGGTATAAACCTGGCTCGTTAAAGGAGAGATCTTCAATAGAACAACGGTGAGTACCAGAGGGGGTAGGCTTTAAGTATTCAAGTAGAGGACCTTCTAGAATACTAGTAGCATCACAGGTAATATTATTAGTTTGAAGGTACTTTAAACTTGGGATTAAGTTATTGTAAGGGGGCTGGTAAAATAGATAGCAATTAGCAGAAACGAAAAAGAAAGATAGAATTACCATACTATATTTTAACTCACCCTTTACCATCAGCAGTAGTGGTGAAATAAGTAATAGCAACCAGAGACCGATAGAACTCTCGAGATAAGAGGCAGTGAGCACCATGCTTAGGTAGAGAGCACCAAATATCAGCATTTGTAACTTATTTTTTAATAGAAAGATAATAGCAGTAGAGAAAATAGTATAAATAACATAATAGAGAAAACTGTAATTGTCAATAGCAAGATTGTTTACTAAGGTAAATAATAACTTTCTAGAGATAGGGTCGCCAGACTTTAAGAGAAAATCGTTACTTTTAACGAAGACAGGAAATAAAATGATAATTTGAATAAACATAAATGCTAGTTTTTCATTGTATAAATTATGGCTCTCGGAGCGACCGGATGCTTTATTTCTGGTTATCATCTTAACTCGTATTCTTTGACTTCAAAACAAAATATTTGTTGCTCCGAAATAAATAGAGGGCATAAATCTTTTTTCATTGCCTTGATTCCCAATACAGCCCCGAAAGCTTGCGATTCTCGATGGACACATTTACCTGATGCGAAGTCAGTTTGATTACCACAGATAATAGTGGCAATTTTTCTAGGTTCAAAGTTAACTAAGCCAGGTCCAGCGTAGCCGATACCATAGTAGCAAGATTTCAAATTATCACCAGAGTATTTGGAACAAAGATCACGCATTATCTTAAAATCATTGGTTTGGAAATCATTGATTGATATCTGGAGGAAAATATTCATCAGACAAGCATCCTTGTACTCTTTAGGGGTTCCCGTAAATTTTTTATCACAGACATCAATAACTGAAGGTAAGGCGTCCCTCTGCCAGGTAGTCCTACTGTCAATTGAATACTGCATAAAGAGACCTGACAAGCACATTAGTCGGTCAAATGAACTTTGTAGACCAGCACAGATATTACTACCCAATTGGACATCACCCTTTGAAGCAATGTAAGCGCCGTGACCTAATCCATGAACGCAATCCAAGTTTAGCAGTTCATTACTAAGTCCATCGCAGTAGGAGTCTATTGCCAAAGCGTACTCATCCATTGACATTGCTCGAGCTCCTTCTTCAACTACTCCATGGTAATAACCGTCAGAACATGATTTACCGCCGGCCCCTATTGCTTTAGGAATACTACTAAACTTATTGTAACCGTAAACTCCTAAGGTATGAGCTAGAGTATGGCAATAGAATGCGAATTTTGGAATTTCCTTGATCTTATCTAGTTCCTGTATTGATGTACTTATGCTTTCTTTTTCAGCGTAAAGCTCCATATAGTTACTGAGGCATTGATATATATTTTCGCTAGTTCCGCATTCAGAAAGAGCCGTTGGGGTTGATTTATAATTTTGAAAAGAAAGAAGTAGGGTAATAGATAGCATAAATGATAGAAATAGTAATAGTTTACCTTTATGCATAGTATTATTATGATAAATTGTTGATAGTTGGCAAACACCTATAGGAGTAGGCAGAAGCATGAGTACAGTATAAAAAATGAGAAGTTGGGAAAATATTAAAGATGATTCTGCAGAACATTTTGGCAATAATGTAATCTCTCGACTAATAGTGTTTAGCATCTTAATTGTAATAGGTTTTAAGGTACTTGTTCCTATGGTGCATAATACAATTGAGATTCAAAGATACTACCAACAAAGTTCGAGAATACAGTCAACAAATCCTGTACCAGCTAAAGTAATTTCTGTAAAAACTGTATTTACGGATATTCAACCGCTTCCGAGAATTCTCCCAAGCCAGAGAATTCATGGTCGCGAGGTAAAGGTACAAGTGGGCGACAAACTGGGCGACTTTCGTTATACCAAAGCCAGTACCTGGAGTAGAACGCAAACGATCATAATCGGTGAGGAATATTTGGTGCATATTGATCCTTTCGTGAGAGGAGAATCAGAGCTGCAAGGTGGAAGTCTTTATACGGATAAAGTGTTTGCTATATTTTTGGCTTTAGATTTAGTTTTATCGTTATTGCTTCTTTACCTTATTTTTTATGTAATCTCAATCCCACAGCGTTGGGGTGACCTAAGCAACTTGCAACGAGCCTCAAGTATTGCCCCTGGGCTAATTTTAAGCATAACGCTATATCTGCTAGGCCAATATTTATTCATTCTCCTAACATAGCCCTAATAGTAGTTAACATAATACTATCATAGAAATGGGACGACATGTTCAACAAATCTATTCTTGAATTCGTTAAAATTTTAGCTCAAAAGGAAGAATCATTTTCTCCTACATTGATGCTTAAAATTTGGAATGAAGCCGAGAAAGCAAAAGAAGTGTCTCTCATGGCTGATATTGCTTTACGAAGTGATATGCCGGATGAGGTACTCAAGAAAGCTAAAACTAAGAAGGAAATCCTTATTAAGATAGCTTATCTTTCTAGAAAAAATATTTCAAAAGAAGAACTCAGAGAAGCGCTCACCACTGAAGTAAGAGCTGGCGTGCTAAGCGGAGTTTTTGAAAATATTGAACTAGAGGTAGCGAAAGCTAATATAGACATATTTTTTGATCATTTCAAAAAGAAACCGACTAAAGCACTAGCTGAAGCAATGCTACTAAAGGTCGATGCTGTGGGTGATGATTTTGCGGCATTAATAGTTTCTGAATTAGCCAGTAAAGAGAGATCTTTAACTGACGATCAAGGCCGTGGCTATCGTAAACTATTAGTAAAAGCTATTCGCAGTAAAGTCTATTTGGAGAAGGTTGTTACAAACCTTAGCGAACAAACTCTCGAGAGTAATGCACTTGAGTTTGTCCGAGTCAATGGTGCATCCGAAGTTATTATCGACAAAGTTGTAGAAGCTACAATTAAGCGATATCAAACTGAAGCAAAAACCATGAGTGACTCTCCTAATAACTACTATCGCAGATTATGCTATACAATTGCTAAAAACGCCGAAAGCTTGCTTCAAGAAAACAATGTTTTACTAGGCGAAAAAGTAATTAAAGCGCTAGACGAATTTCCTATCCCAGATGAAGAGAGCAGTAAACTAATTGCTTCTTACATTGATCGTTTTAATAAGTTTAAAGCGGGGGATACTAGTGAAGAAATTGAGATCGCTTCAACTGGCGGACCAGAGATGATTATTGATTTGCTTAGCAAGGTCGATAAGAATAATACGGTTCTATCTGAGAACGATATCTTAGTTTATATTGCTAAAAATCCTAACTCCGATAAAATTATTGGAAAATTAATGGATTATAGTGATAGGTATGCTAGAGAAGATATCTATAGTCGCATCTTAGGAGTTGCTTCTACTAAACTTTTTATCCATCTTTATCTTTCTCGATTTGATGAAATGGTAAAGCTTGATAACTGGAAATCATTGGGCGGAGAGAGCGACGGTACAAAACTACTGGTTGCAAGCTTTGCAAATGAATTTATGCATCCCACAGATGAGGATACCTATTCTAATAGTTATAGAGCTCGATCTGCAGGATATGAACTAATTGACTATGTAAAAGATTTTGAAACGTTAAAAGCGTTACCTTGGTCTTTTCTTACTGATATACTACATTCTAGTTATTACTACAACGATAGAATAAAAAAAGTCAGTGCGCTAGTCGCATCAACGCTTGATAGTTATAATACTATCGGTGGCTCATGGGATACTTTCAGCGTAATAGCAGAAGGCTTCCAAGGTTCACTTGCTGAATTAGCAGAGACATCGCTTACAATTTAATATTAAGAGGGGGACCTAGGTCCCCCTCTTATGCATTTTCAGACCCATTTATCATAGTTTAAGGCATGCGTAGAATATTTAAGGTTGCCCTAATAACAGTTGTCATTGGAACACTAGCGGTAGGTGGCGGAATCCTATGGGCAATTAATCAATTAAATGATATTCCAAAGTTTGAGAGTAAAGGAAGTGCTGTTACAATAAAAAGCGAAGTTGTATACCAAAAAAATCCCGCTCAGAGTTCGTTTTTACTTTTTAGTACTGGGTCTAAAGGATTAACGGCAGAAGATGGCGTCAGATTAAACATAGGTAGAGGTCGAGCGTTAATGGGAGATGGGCTTACGGATTCAATCATGATGGTGTTAGTTAATAAAGAAAACGGAAAAATTGGGATTATTTCTATAAATAGGGATATGCTAATTAACTCAACAGGAAGAAGAATTAACCAAGCCTACAATGCCGGTGGAATAGAAATGTTTCTGGATCAAGTGGAAGAGTTAACTGGTATTAGACCAGAGCATCAAATCATGGTAAATTTTGCAGCTTTTAGCGATTTAACAGATGCGATAGGTGGGGTAGATCTACAATTGAACAATGGAGTCTTTGATTCCTACGCTAAGTTAGATATTCCCGTAGGTGGTTGCATCCACTTTGACGGCCCAACTGCTTTAGCCTTCGCCCGTTCACGACATTATCAAATAGTTAAATCAGACGGAACGCTTAGCGCAGATGCAACTTCCACTGATTACGGGAGAATTGAAAGACAGCAAGCAATAGTTAGAGCAATAGCCGAAAAAATCGTAGGACCGCAGTTAGTAGGTACAATCCCAACCTTGCTAAAAGTAGCCAAGAACAATTTAACATTTGATAGTAATCTATCACCAAGCGCTCTACTATCTTATGCAAATGATTTTAGAGCGGGAATTGACCAAATAGTAGCATCGACTCTGCCTAGCCATGGGGTAATGTTAAACGGTGCTTCAGTCACTCTACCGGAGCAAGACGGAATCTATGAAACAATTAATAAGATTGCTAAAAGCATAGGATACACTTTGCCAGAAAATTGGGACGGCGAGTATAGTGTAGTTGAAAGTTTTACTACTCCAAAAGAAATAAAAAGTGAATCAAAGAGCTGGAGTCCTGATCATGGCAACGGTGATGGTGGTAAGTTATATAAAAGTTGTAGATAAAAAAATACGCCCTATTTCTAGGGCGTATTAAATTTAAGCTATAGCTTTCTTTCGGTTAAATTTAGCAGTAATTGTTTTTGGAACTACTAAGTTTATAAGGTATGTTAAAAATAGACCATTGATGAAACCAGCAAGTAATGCAAAAAGATAACCAAATTTATGGTCAGCTGGAGCATTTGTTACTTTCTTATCATCAAGGAATATGGTTACATTATCTCCTGGTACAGCATTTTTGATTTCTGCTGCTGCCAATTTTCCGTTAGGAAATTTAACCAATGGGATTTCTCCGTAAGCTGGTTTAATAATCTCGGCGCGGCCAAGATTAACAGTTGGTTTTATTGAACTGTATTCAGTGTATGCTGATAGTAAAGTTACTCCAGGCACTACAATGATACCAATAAATAGTAGTCGCTTAAGTCTTTCGTTTTTCATCTTTTTCTCCAATAGCTTTTAAGCCCTAGGGAAGTATTTATATAGTAATTGTTTTACTAAGATATACTATTGTTGCAATAAAAAAGTCCCCTAGAGTAGTAGGGGACTTTTTTACTAAATAATTGTTACGGTATAATCACTGTTGGGATTGAGGTGGTAGCACCCTTGCCCTTTGCGTTCATTTGGAGAACTCTAAACTGATAAGTTGCTCCTGGAGCAAAGCCTGAAAGTTCCACAGTATAGAGATTACCGGTACCCTGTATTGCTACCGGAATGTACTGCCAAGTTGATCCTAGATCGGCTGAGATTTGAAGTTCAAATCCTGTAGCAACAGTACCACCAGAGTATAAACGAGTGGTCCAGGTAACCGTTACGCCTGTAGCTCCCGAATTCACCGCGTTAGTGGAAACTACAACTCCGGGTACGGTAGGTGTAGTGAAGCTGTAGTTAGTAATATCTGATAATCGTGTTACATCGCTACCAGGTACAGGGTTATTATTAACATCAAAAGCTCGAGTTACATAGCCAACTTGGATCTTGTAATTAGAGTTAGCTAGCAAGTTACGCACCTCTACCTGCATATTGCCACCACCTAACACTGAAGAGGTTGGTGCATAAGCTGCGCCACCCACTAAATCGTAGTCTACATTTGTGTATCCAACATAAGGTAGCTGTACTACCATTGGTTTTTCATTACCTTTTTGTAGTAATACAATATAACCGGTTACTGGGAAGAGAGTAGGATTCAGAGGCGTCCAAACGATTTGAACATCGTCAGGGGTTCCATTGCTAGTAGCAGTAAGAGTTAAGACGGGAGTTACTGCAGAAGATGAAAGGGAACCAGTTACAGTTGCTTCAGTACCATAAACTGGAAGACCGGTAGTTGCATTAGTGTAAACCGGTGTAACTCTGAAGTAGTAATTGATATCCTTTGTAATGTTAGCGGTAGTAAATGTTAGATTAGCAGTTAAACATGAGTATGCTGAACTAGTGTAGTTAGCATTTCCAATTGCAACACATGGATTAACCCAAGTAACTTGATCCTTTGATGCTTGGATTCTATACTGCATACTGGTAGCTCCTCCAGAGGCGGTAGGGGCTAGCCAAGATAGTGAAATCTTAGTAGCATCAGCTGTAGCTGTTAAACTATTAACAGCAGAAGATTTTGCATACGGTCTCTGCTCAAGAGATGATTGAGCACCATTTCCTGAAGCATTAGTAGCATAAACGATAAAGTTATATAAAGCGCCGTTCTCTAAGCCAGCAATGGTATAACTAGTAGTTGCAACATTGATAGCTGAACTTGTAGTCCAGAGAGTATCGGTAGACTTCTTGTATTTTACAATGTAAGATACAGTAGTTCCAGTAGCTGGAGGATTCCAGCTTAGTTTAACCTGAGCGTCGCCAGGAAGAGAAGAAAGATTTTCAACCTTACCAGGAAGGAGCGAGCCAGCTTCTAGAACTAGAGCTACTGGTGTACTTAAAGCGCTACCATTGTTAACTGCATATACTTTGAAGGTATAGTCAACCCCAGCTTCTAAGTTTATAACCGTGATAGCGGTACCACTGTAAGCTGAAGAATAAACAGTCCAATTAGCATTGTCGGACGAGTACTCAACCCTGTAAGCAACGGTGCTACTATCGTAGGCAGACTTGCTCCATGAAAGTGAAGCAGTAGTACCAGTAAGAGTGCCAGTGAGTGACTGAGGAGCCATCGATTGATCGCTTTCAGCTACTGCAGCGGAGTTAATAGGAGTGTTTGGAGTAATAGCTTTATCTAAAGCTAAATCATTAACAGCCTTTAACCTAAATTGGTAGTAATTAGATGAGTTAGTAAAGGTAGAAGTACCATAACTAGCTGCGAACTGATCATATGTTTGGTAGAGATCCCCGTTATTTATTGAGATCAAACCATTAGGGTTGAAGCCGTAGCAGTATCCGCCGTTAGCAACGTAGAATTTAGCATTTCCATTAATACATTCAGCTGAGGAAGCCACTTTACGACTAAAGTTATACCAGACATCTCCATTCTTGGAGTACTGCAGGATGTAAGCTACAATCGGTGATCCACCATCAGATTCTGGGGCAGTATAAGTTATGCTTACTTTATTAGAAGTGAACTTAGCCTTTACATTCTTAGGCGCAGATGGTTCACCGACTAATTTAATTAAGTCAGTAACTGATTCACCAGCAGTATTACCATTCATTGTTGTAACACGAACTTTGTAAGTATAGCCTACAGCTAGTCCATTAATTTGACAAGGAAGCACTACGCTAGCTTCAAAGCAACCCTTGTACATGTCATAAGTTGGATAACCGTCAGCGGTTTGGGTAGTAGCTGCGCCACCAATATTGTTGGATCCAGTTATAGAGAATGTCTTAACAGTTACCTTTGCTGGAGTAATTGTTAAACTCTGATTCGCTCCATTTGCATCTACGTAAGCGTAGACCTTAGTTCCGTTCAAATCAATGTTACCTTCAGCCCCACAGTTAAGCGACATGGTTGCATCTATGGAGAAGGAAGTAGCTGTACCGTCAAGAGATTTGTTATAAGTACAAGCCACAGTAGATGTTACAGGTGCGGCATAAGTAGCTTTAATTGTAAAATTAGTATTTACAGTAATAGATGAAGTTAATGGAGTATCAATGGTAATCGTAGTACCAGTAATATTCGTAACTAAAGCGCCATTAGCGGGTAAAAAGGAAGGGTTAGTAATGATAGATGTACCTTGAGTTAACCCGGCAGCAGAGCTCAGTGTAAATGAAGTCGATCCAGCGTTAATACTAGGAACTAACGCATTAGCCGTAATCGCTGCCCCTGGTGCACAAGTAGTGGCAGGCGCTACTATGCTACAAAGCGTCACTGCAGTTGCAGAATTCATAACACCGGTTGTAAGTGATGAAAGATTAAGTGTATTGCCATTAATACTGTTAACTATTGTACCATTACTAAGTAAGCCAGGAGCAGTTATGGACATACCAGAGGTAATTCCAACAACAGAGTCTACAGTTAGTGATGAAGCTCCTGCTGGCAGAAGTGGTGTTGCAGTTACTGTAGATGCGGCAGTCACTGCACCTGTAGTAATCTTATCGAATGTTGCGTCACCGTTAACGGTATACTTAAAGCCAGAGCCTGTTACGATTGGCGTCATCCAGTAGTAGGTGTTACCGTTACGGTCTAACATCTGTATTTTTGTTGGTTTTGCTGTAGAGGCCGCGTCAGCAATAGTTGCATTAGCGTTATCTACAATCCAGCTTACACCATCAAGAGAGTGCTCGATACGATAGGTATAAGCACCCTTAGCAACGTTTGCTGGGGCTTCAAAGTAGAGTGTTAAGAATTGGTTGGCGAAACGGGTTAAGGACATCTTTAACGGAGCGCCTGGTTTTGGTAGAGGGGAAGAATCGACTACCAAAGAGGTTGGCCCAAAGATACCACCTCGGTTAAGCGCAGAGATACGGAAGGAATACTGGGTACCCGGAGTTAGACCAAGAGCTGAGAACTTCTCAGAGATGTTCATTCCAGTTAGAGTACTCCATGCACCATTACTTTGAACTTCAACTTTATAGCCAGCAACAGTACCACCATTACCTAGTTGAGGCTTATCCCAAGTTAGATCTACTGAGGTTGCCCCTGGAGTAGCTCTGAGATTTAGTACTTGGTTAGGTGCGGTTTCAGCAGTAGGGTTTGGCTCAACAGTAACTGTTTTAGTACCGGCTGGAGCTGAGAGATTAGTGATTAAGAAAGCGTAGTTAGTAGAAGGATTTAAGTCACTAATAGTATGTGAAGTGCCTGTTACGTTTTCTGAAGCGGTAGTCCAAGCTGAGAGATCGTTAGTAGCAAGGGAGTTTAAAACCTTGTATTGAATTTTGTAGATCGGTGTAGAGAGCGTTGGATTGACCCAGGTTAGAGTAACACTTGAACCAAGAGCTTTAGCGATTACCTGACTAGGTAGATAAGGTGTTTCAATTGGAGTAACAGAGACTACAGAAGAAGGTTTTGACCTACCGCTAGCATTTACTGCCACTACACGGAAAGAATATTTCTGCAGATTATTTAAATCCTTAATAACAGTTGATAATGTTGTAAGTTTTTCTGCAGCTAACTTCCAGTGACCACCATTATCAGAAGAAATTTCAACAGAGTAACCAAAGAGATCAGAGGAACCGAAATTACTTGGTAGTTGCCAAGATAAGGTAGCTGATTTATCATCAGGGTTAACTACTAGATTATTTGGAGCAGTAGGTACGCCTTGAAGAGTGATTTTTGCTGGCAAACTAACTACGGAACCAAGCGCATTTGAAGCGCTTAGCGTAAAGGTATAGGTTGCGCCAGCAGTTAAACCAGAAACGGAGGTAGAGGATTTATTACCAGCTAATGAGACTACGGTGTTATCCTTAGCATTACCAGGCGAGAGAATAGAAAGTGAGTATTTTTCAACTGAAGTTCCCCCTGATTTCCAAGTTAAGTTGACGCTTCCGCTTGGTTCATCGTAAACTGCAACAAAATCTTTAGGGATAGAGGGAAGCATACTAGAGTAGGAAA
>Ga0114979_10000984_pt1 | contig 18916 bp, 15 predicted proteins | sample S_140625_EF_Meta_FD_87315 | JGI IMG/M metagenome (GOLD analysis project Ga0114979, IMG submission 87315) | Freshwater microbial communities from Lake Simoncouche, Canada to study carbon cycling - S_140625_EF_MetaG | ecosystem: Environmental > Aquatic > Freshwater > Lake | place: Lake...
CAAGGTAGTTTTGCAACAAGAAATTTCACCTGAGCAGGTGCAAAAGCTGCTGAAAGAAGGCAAGACCGACCTCCTGACCAACTTCAAATCAAACCGAACTGGGCGGGGCTTTAAGGCCTATTTAGCCTTAGGGGCTGATGGCAAAATTGGTTTTGAGTTTGAGGCCAAAGCTGTAGGTGCGGCCAAGGCTCCGGCAAAGAAACGCGCTGGGGCTAGCGCTGCAACTAAGTCTGCTGCAAAGCCTAAGCGCGCAAGTAAAGCAAAGTCATCGCCTAGCAGCTGAGCGGCAATCAACTTAGCCGCAAGCGCTGACCATAAAATACCTCGTGAGCCCAAAGCAGTAGCCAAAAAGATTCCAGGTCTTTGGGTAAGCGTACCTATGATTGGCAAACGGTCGCCTGCAACACAGCGCACCCCAACAAAATCACCAGCCTTTATTAGCGCCTTGAGATCTCCCTCAGAATAAGCAAGCAAGCCTTGTGCTTGCTCACGATTAAATGCATCGCTGCTATCTCTTGAGCCTAGGTCATCTTCACCCTCATCAAAACTAGAGCCAACCATCCAACGATAGCTGCCGTCCTCAAGCCGCTCGGCTGGGAGGCAATAGCCATCCCCCGATATCCCAACTCGCGGCAATTTTGACGCCCAAGCATCATCTTTTTTGATTGAAAAAATACTAAGCTGACCGCGCACTGGTTTTAGGGGCAGCTTTATTCCAATGCTGCTCATTAAAGCCTTGCTATCCATTGCCGTTGCAACCACCACCTTGTTTGCAGTAAGAATAACTTCATCAGCCTGATTCAATAAAAGCCATTGGTCATTGGCTTGTTCGAGTTTTGCGACACGCGTGTTCCAACAACAAGTTAAATTCTTGTGCACTTGCAGTAATGCATTGCTTGCCTCAAATATATTTAAGGATGCGCCGCGAGAAAGCCACACTCCACTTTGTTTGATGCCACAAATTTTTTCTGCCTCTTGAGCATCTAAAGCAATTGCAATATCTTCATCAAGGTCTAATGACTTCAAATAGTTGGCAACCTCTTCTCGGTCAAAGTGCTTATCTTTTTTTGTAGGCTGGAAAATGCCGTGCGTGTTCCAGGCCTTACCCCATCTAGCCTCAGCCAACAAAAAGGCGATGCGCGTTAAGCGCAATAAACGCGGTGATCCTCTGCCTATGTGTGGGTGCGCAATAGCGTGTGCATGACTTGAACAAGCGGTGGCGGCAGATGATGCAGTATCAACGATACATACAGATTGGCCGCGTTGGAGCAACTCATTTGCAATGGTTGCGCCGCAAATACCTGCCCCGATCACCACTATTTCATGGTGTTGGGGCTTGGTCATTGAACTAATTAGAAGAAATACTTAAGCGTTTAAGCGCTGTTCAATTTTCGCGCGAGTTTCTTTGAGCTCTTTTGGCAAGCGATCGCCAAGATGATCAAATAATTCGGTATGAAGCTTCAACTCATTCTTCCAGTCATCAACGGCAACATGAATGGCTTTAGCAAATTTCTCAGCTGAATAGTCAAGGCCACTCCAGTGCATATCGCCATGCTCTGGGCAGATACCAAATGGTGTTTCTTTGCCATTTGCTTTACCTTGTGCTCGCTCCAAAATCCAAGAAAGTACGCGCATGTTTTCCCCAAATCCTGGCCAAACAAATTTGCCATTCTCATCCTTGCGGAACCAGTTAACGCAATAGATCTTAGGCAAAACAGCGCCTTCGGCCTCTAACTTCTTGCCGATATTGAGCCAATGCTGGAAATAGTCGCTCATGTTGTAGCCAGCAAATGCGATCATCGCAAACGGGTCGCGACGCACGACACCAATTTGGCCAGTGATCGCTGCGGTGGTTTCCGAACCAAGAGTAGCGGCCATGTAAACGCCCTCTACCCAATCACGGGCTTCACTAACCAAGGGCACGGTATTTGAACGACGGCCACCAAACAAGATGGCATCGATAGGAACGCCTTCAGGATCATCCCACTTAGGATCAACTGCTGGATTATTAGTAGCAGCAACGGTAAAGCGTGAATTTGGATGTGCAGCTTTGCGACCTGCGGCGCCATCTGCTGGAGTCCAGTCTTTGCCTTGCCAATCAATCAAATGGGCTGGTGGGGTTTCTGTCAAACCTTCCCACCAAACATCACCATCATCAGTCAAACCAACGTTCGTGAAGATCACGTCCTGATTTAAAGAGTCGATACAGTTTTGATTGGTTTGACGGTTTGTGCCAGGCGCCACACCGAAGTAACCGGACTCTGGATTAATTGCAAACAAACGGGTTTTGCCAGTAACAGGGTCCTTGCGCGGCTTGATCCACGCAATGTCATCACCAATCGTAGTTACCTTCCAACCATCAAATCCTGCGGGTGGAATCATCATGGAGAAATTGGTTTTGCCACAAGCAGATGGGAATGCAGCTGCGATGTGGTGTTTCTTGCCCTCGGGTGAAGTTACTCCCAAGATCAACATATGCTCTGCTAACCAACCTTGTTCGCGACCCATATTGGATGCAATACGCAGGGCAAAACATTTCTTACCTAACAATGCATTGCCTCCGTAACCAGACCCAAATGACCAGATCTCCCGGGTTTCTGGATAGTGAACGATGTACTTAGTCTTATTGTTTGGCCAAGCAACGTCCTTTTCGCCAGCGGCTAGGGGCTTGCCAACAGTATGGACACAGGGCACAAACTCACCATCGATGCCCAACTGATCAATCACGGCCCTACCCATGCGGGTCATAAGGCGCATATTAATTGCAACATAAGGGCTGTCGGAGAGCTCAACACCAATGTGGGCAATCGGAGATCCTATTGGGCCCATGGAGAATGGCACAACGTACATTGTTCTGCCGCGCATGCAGCCGTCAAATAAAGGGTTTAGTGTTGCCCGCATTTCGCTTGGCTCCACCCAGTTATTAGTGGGACCAGCATCGTCTTTTTTTGCAGAGCAAATAAAAGTTCTGTCTTCGACTCGCGCTACATCCTCTGGATCTGAAAGGGCCAAAAATGCGTTTTTGCGCTTGCTTGGGTTTAAGCGCTTAAATACTCCGGCCCTCACCAGGAGCTCACAAAATTCGTCATATTCAGCCTGGGAGCCATCACACCAGTGAATTGCTTCTGGTTTGGTAAGGGCAGCCATCTCGCCAACCCACTCAATCAATCGCTTGTTTTTTACGTAAGCTGGCGCATTCGCATCAATTTGGTCAGTCGTTGCTGTAGTCATATATTTACCCGTGAAAATTTAATTTTTTAATCCAATGATTTTATCATTTTGAGGATATTTGGCCCTTTAAGCGGATTCAAAAGGGGCCTTATTTGCCAATACAGAATTGGCTAAAAATTTTGCCCAAAAGGTCGTCTGGCAGTAGTTTTCCAGTAATTTGTCCTAGGTGATTTTGCGCCAAAAATAGCTCTTCAGCGAATAATTCGAGTGAATTGTTGCCATTTGCAGCTAATTGCTCTGATCTTGCAATATGCTCTGATGCCCGCTCAAGGCAGTCTAAATGCCTTCTTCTAGCCACAATTGCCCCCTCTTGCGAGCCATTCCAACCTACTATCTCTAATATCTTCTGTTTTAGGGCCTCAACCCCTTCGCCAGTCTTGGCTGAAATCCAAATAGCGTCTTTTGGAGGGGCAACAGCGCCTGATGCCATCAAATCTGATTTATTAAGCACCTCTAAAACGGGGCATTTTGGCGGCAGCTCTCGCAGAATTTGTTCTTTCAGGCCATCTTCACCAGAGCTTGGGTCAGTCAAAAAAATCACCAGGTCTGCCAAGCGAATAGCATCCCAAGATCTTTCAATTCCTTTTGCCTCGACTAGGTCATCCGTCTCTCGCAAGCCAGCTGTATCGATAATGTGCATCGGTACGCCCTGGATGGTAATGCTTTCCTTCACGCGATCACGTGTAGTACCCGCAATGGGAGTCACGATTGCCACCTCTTCACCTGCAAGCCTATTGAGCAAAGAGCTCTTCCCCACATTGGGAGCACCTGCCAAAACCAGCTGGATGCCATCGCGCAAAATTTTGCCCTGTTTAGCTTCGCTACGTAGAGACTGTAATTTCTCTTTGACTGCAGCTAAACGTTCACGCGCTTGCGCATTTTCTAGAAACTCAATTTCTTCTTCGGGAAAGTCTAAGGTTGATTCAACCAAAATACGTAGCTGTGTAATTTCTTCGACCAGATCGTTAATGCTTTCCGAAAAAACGCCCTGCAGTGATCTAACGGCGCCACGAACTGCAGCCTCACTCTGTGCATCAATTAAATCAGCAATCGCTTCGGCTTGGGCTAAATCAATTTTGTTGTTGAGGTAAGCGCGGAGTGTAAATTCGCCAGGCTCTGCAATCACCAGGCCCTCTTCTTTGCCCAGCTCAAGACAGCGCTTCATGACCAGCTCGAGAAGTTGTGGGCCACCGTGACACTGCAGCTCTAAAACATCTTCGCCCGTAAATGAAGCTGGCGCTACAAAATAAATCGCAATGAGTTGGTCGATAGCTTGACCTGCAGCATCACACAAGGTGAGCAAATTTGCTTGTCGCGGGGAAGGCGCTTTTTGAAAAAGTGCTTTTGTAAGGGCGCTTAGGTTTTGTCCGCTAATGCGAACAACCCCAACACCAGCCCTACCCGGAGCGGTAGCTATAGCAATGATGGGCAGCTTTCTGGTCATCATTGCTATGCCTTTTTCATTGAATGCTATGCCATCAAAAATTACTTGGCTTCTTTTTTTCCAAACATTTGGTTAATCTGCCATTGTTGTGCAATCGACAACAGGTTATTCACCACCCAATACAGCACCAAGCCGGCCGGGAAGAAAAAGAACATCACCGAAAATATGATTGGCATATACATCATCACCTTAGCCTGAATAGGATCAGGTGGTGTTGGATTGAGTTTGGTTTGCACATACATCGAAATAGCCATAATGATCGGCAAAATTCCGACTGGGAAGTGCTGCGTAAAGCCCAATAGGTCACTAATTGAAGTATCTGGCAAAGATAGGTCGTGCACCCACAAGATCCAAGGGGCGCCGCGTAGTTCAACGGAAGACAACAAAACCCAATACAAAGCAATGAATACTGGGATCTGAACTACCACTGGCAAACACCCTCCCAGTGGATTAATTTTCTCTTTGCGATACATCTCCATCATCGCCTGGTTTAACTTCTGTGGATCGCCCTTATATTGATCTCTCATGGCCATTAATCGTGGCTGCACCTCTTTCATGCGCGCCATAGATTTATAGCTTGCGGCAGAGAGGGGGAAGAATACTAATTTGATCAAAACCGTAAGGAGAATAATTGACCAACCCCAGTTACCAACATAGCCATGGATTTTTTCCAGGAGCCAAAAAATGGGTTTTGCCAAAATAGTCAGATAGCCGTAATCTTTCAGCAACTCAAAACCAGGGGCAATCGTTTCTAGAACGCTTTCCTCTTGTGGCCCGACGAAGAGGCGTGATTTTTCAGCAACCGTTGAGCCCTGGGCGACCACACCAAGCGGTGTTTGTATGCCAATGCGATATAAGCCGTTATCAATTTTTCCAGCATAAATATCGCGAGCAAATTTATCGCTTGGAATCCACGCGCCAGCAAAATAATGCTGCACCATTGCAACCCAGCCCGGGTCTCCAGCAGGAACTTGCGTTGGAGTTGTGATCTTATTTTTATCAATCGCCGTAAATTCTAGTTTGTTGAATTTTTCTTTGTCGGTATAAACGGCCGGCCCAGTAAATGTGCTCGCTGAAAAAGCACCATCAAATGGGCCAATTTTTTGCTCTTGACTGCCATCACGCACTAGCTCTGTATAGAGAACCAAGGGCGTAGCATTGCTGCTTGACTGAGTAACGCGGTGATCAACCTCAACAACATAACTTCCAGGGTTGAGGCTGAAAGTTTTTTCTAGCTTAACCCCGTTGCGATCACTAGCAAGAGTAAGAAAGGGTCGTCCAGTGCCGTCCTTACCGGATTGAGTTAACCTAAATGTGCTAGTGTGGTTTGGCAAATCATTATTGTTTAGAGAAATCAGGCCGGAGCGTGCGAAATATTTGTGGTTTGGTGTGTATTGAAATAACTCAATCGGTTTATTGTCAGCAGTCAACGCTTTCAGTAATTTTGCGTCAATGACATTAGCGCCATTGGCACTAATTTCTAATACCAACACATCATTTTTTAATGTGAACTTTTCAGCGCCTTCAATTGCGCCTGAAGCAACAATAGGAGTTGCAGCGATTACTGGCGCGCCCGATATTTGAGTTGGAAGATCTGCTTTGTTGTTTGTGATCGACTTTTCGGAAGACGCTGGCGTGCTGACGGGCGTTCCGCCAAATAAAGATGGTTTTCCCTCATGAACCTGCCAATTGCTATAGAGCATTAGGCCGGACATCGAGAACACTGCCCAAAGAATTGTTTTTTTAAAGTCCATTTGCATTCACTTAAGTTAATGAGATGTTTGTTTTACCGCAGGATCATAACCGCCGTGTGACCATGGGTTACAGCGCAGAATGCGCCAACCAGCGAGGCCTAAGCTTTTAATAAATCCATAATGATTGAAGCAGTCGCAGGCATATTGAGAACAACTTGGTACATATTTACATTGCATCCCCACGTAGGGGCTCAAAGCCAGTTGATAAATTTTTACCAACTTTACTGCGGCATTATTTAAAAATCGCACTTTAAATTAATTCCAAGATCTGTGAGCGCAGAAGTTCTTTTTCTTTTTTTCTGAGCTTACCCCGAGTATGGCGACCAATTGGTTTTTTTAGCTTGACCACCACATCTTTGTTTAGAGTGTTGGCTTGCGCAGCCCAAACTAATTCGCGAATCATTCTCTTTAGGCGGTTGCGATCAACCGCTCTTTTTGCTAATTTTTTAGCTACCGCAACACCTAAGTCTGGTTTGTGCCCCTCTTGAATGGGCGCAGCATACATACCCCAAAACAAACTTGTCTTAGGGTGTATTTTTAATAATTCAGAAATCCTGGCGCTGTTCAATGGCTAAATTAAACGGCCAAACGCTTGCGGCCTTTTGCGCGGCGTGCATTTAATACTGCGCGACCGCTTTTAGTTTTCATGCGTATACGAAAGCCGTGTGTGCGCTTGCGACGTGTTACTGATGGTTGGTAGGTTCTTTTCATGATATATCCCGGGAAAACCGATTATTTTCCTTGTTGCAGAGCAAAAGGTCAATCTATCTCGATGAATATCTAGGTGTTTTTCACTATTTCGACCCTATTTCAGCTTAAATTATTAATTTATATAGGTTTTTTGGCTTTATACACAAGTTATCCACAGTTTTTCCACGTTTTTGTAGCTTGTGGATAACTTTGTAGCATCGCTACAATGGATCCTCTAAAAATATGAGCAGCCTACAAAATCCCCCCGCCTTGAACTCAATCAGCCCCCTGGGTTTTTGGGATGGTGCTGTTGGCGCCCTTTCCCGCGAGCTATCGCCCCAGCAGTTTAAAACATGGATTCAACCCTTAACTCTCGTATCTTTCGATGAGAGTGGCCATTCACTAACAATTGGTGCTCCAAATAGATTCAAGCTTGATTGGATTAAAAAAACATTTGCAGACCGCTTCCAGGAGCTAGCCTCGCAGTATTTTGGTCTGCCCATAAATGTTAGTTTTGTCCTTGATCTTGAAACGGGTGCGCCCTCGGTTGTAACTCCAGCAGCACCAGAGATTTTGGTAGCCGAACCCCAACAAAATAGTGTGGCCGAGGCCGCCACCTCATTAGATGAGTGTGCGTTTGAGATTGAAGACCACTCAAAACTGAATCCCAACCTCACCTTCGAAACCTTTGTTACCGGTAAAGCAAACCAGCTCGCCAGGGCAGCATCAATTCAGGTTGCACACAATCCCGGCAGCTCATACAACCCTATGTTTTTGTATGGCGGGGTAGGGCTTGGTAAAACCCACCTAATTCATGCGATTGGCAACCACCTTTTAAAAGAGAAGCCCAACGCCCGCATTCGCTATATACATGCCGAACAATATGTCTCAGACGTAGTGCGTGCGTACCAACAAAAAGCATTTGATCGCTTTAAGCGCTACTACCATTCGCTAGACCTTTTATTAATTGACGACATTCAATTTTTTAGCGGCAAATCGAGAACTCAAGAAGAGTTTTTTTATGCCTTTGAGGCTCTCTTAAGCAACAAGGCCCAGGTCATCATTACCAGCGACACCTACCCGAAAGAGATGGCCGGAATTGATGATCGCTTAATTTCTCGCTTTGATTCTGGCTTAACAGTTGCTATTGAGCCGCCCGAACTCGAGATGCGAGTTGCCATTTTGATGAAAAAGGCAATTATTGAGGGCATCCCAATGAGTGAAGATGTTGCCTTCTTTGTGGCCAAACATTTGCGCTCTAATGTGCGCGAGCTTGAGGGCGCACTGCGAAAGATATTGGCTTTTGTTCGCTTCCATGGGCGAGAAGTAACTATTGAGGTTGCTAGGGTGGCGCTGAAAGACCTCCTCTCAATACAAAATCGTCAAATTTCTGTTGAAAATATTCAGAAATCTGTTGCTGACTTTTATAGCATCAAGGTTGCTGATATGTACTCCAAGAAGCGGCCCGCCAATATTGCGCGCCCACGTCAAATTGCCATGTTTATGGCCAAAGAGTTGACTCAAAAAAGCCTTCCTGAGATTGGTGAGCTTTTTGGTGGCAGGGATCACACAACGGTTTTGCACGCGGTTCGCAAGATTGCCGAGGAGAGGGCCCATGATGGGCAGCTAAACCATGAAATTCATGTTATTGAACAAACCTTGAAGGCCTGATTTTTAATTGTGGATAAGCGTGTGGATAACCCATAGAATAAGTTTGGGGAATGCGTGTGGATAAATTGTGGAAAGATTGGGCTTCATGCAAAAATAGGGTTTTGAAAAAAAGTTATTCACTTTTTATACGATGCTTATACAGGGGTTTTCCACAGGTTTTTTGTCTTTCAATACACTGATTTATATGGCTTTTTTGACTTATCCACTAAAATAAGAAGCCTTACTACTACTACTAATAAGATATATACAAGGATTTAAAAGCAATGCAACTCGTTAACACTTCTCGCGATAGCTTACTAAAGCCCCTACAGGTTGTTAGTGGGATTGTTGAACGTAGACACACATTGCCAATTTTGGCAAATCTACTATTCAAAAAAAGTGGTGAAAAAGTTTCTTTTATCTCCACCGATATCGAAATTCAAATCACCACCAACGCAAACTTTGGTGTTGGTACCGAAGATGCAACAACAACGGTTGCCGCCAGAAAACTACTTGATATTTTGCGCGCACTTCCAGAGGGTCCAGTTTCTCTTAACTTAAAAGATAATCGTATGGTTGTTCAGAGTGGCAAAAGCCGCTTTTCATTGCAAACCTTGTCAGCCGCTGAATTCCCAATAATGCAAAGTGTCGGTGAGGTTACTGCTACATGGAAGATGCCACAAAAAAGTTTTCGCCAACTTATTAGTCAAGTTCATTTTTCTATGGCGCAGCAGGATATTCGCTACTATTTAAATGGAATGTTATTGGTTGTAGAGGGCAAAGAAGTTGTGGCGGTTGCAACCGATGGCCACCGGCTTGCTTATTCACAGGTTGAATTAGCCGAAGCACCATCAGGCTCCGGACAAAGACAAGAAATTATTATTCCTCGCAAAACAATTTTAGAGTGCCAACACCTTTTAGAGGACTCCGATGAGCCTTTAGAAATTAGTCTCACAACCAACCAGGTGAAGTTTGCGTTTGGAGACATCGAACTAATTTCTAAATTGGTGGAAGGCAAGTTTCCAGACTTCCAAAGAGTTATTCCTAAAGGGCATAAAAATACATTGGTTGTTGGTCGCGACGTATTACAAGCAGCGCTTCAGCGCGCGGCTATTCTGACCACAGATAAATTTAAAGGTGTTCGTTTTTCTCTATCACCCAACCGTATCACCGTTCAATCTACTAATGCTGAACAAGAAGAGGCTCAAGAGGAGATTGAAACTGAGTACGGAGGCGAGACCGTAGAAATTGGGTTTAATGTAAGTTATTTGCTGGATGTTTTATCCAACCTGAAGAGCGAAAAAATTCAAATTAGCTTGGGCGATGCGAACAGCAGCGCCGTAATTACTCTGCCTGGCTCAGAGAGCTTTAAGTATGTTGTGATGCCAATGCGTATTTAACTTAGAAAAAAATGACTGAAGAAAAAAAAGTAGTAGAGCAGTACGGCGCCGCATCGATTCAAATCTTAGAGGGACTTGAGGCTGTACGTAAGCGTCCTGGAATGTATATCGGAGATACTTCCGATGGAACAGGATTACATCATTTGGTTTTTGAGGTTTTAGATAACTCGATAGATGAGGCGTTGGCTGGCTATTGCTCAGAAATTACAGTTGTGATTCAAACCGACAACTCTATCTCTATTGTTGATAATGGACGCGGAGTTCCAACCGGGATTAAGTACGACGATAAGCACGAGCCGAAGCGCAGCGCTGCTGAAATTGTGATGACTGAGCTGCATGCGGGTGGCAAGTTTGACCAAAACAGCTACAAGGTTTCTGGTGGTTTGCATGGTGTCGGCGTAAGTTGTGTAAACGCATTGTCAAAATGGCTAAAGCTCACCATTCGTCGCGATGGCAAAGCCCACTACATGGAGTTTGAGCGCGGGGTTATTAAAAATCGCAACATTCAAGAGGAGAGCGGTGTTGCGATATCTCCTATTACCGTTACAGGCGATACAGAGCTGTCGGGAACAGAAGTTCATTTCTTGGCTGATGAGACCATTTTTGGAAATGTAGAGTTTCATTATGAAATTCTTGTAAAGCGCATACGTGAGCTCTCGTTTTTAAATAACGGCGTACACATCAGGTTAATTGACCAGCGCACCGGCCAAGAAGAAGATTTTGCATTTTCTGGCGGAGTAAAAGGTTTTGTTGAATACATTAACCAAACCAAAAATGTTTTACACCCCAACATTTTTTATGCCGAAGGGGTTCGCCCGTCCGATCTTGGCGGACAAATTACCGCCGAAGTATCAATGCAGTGGAATGACAGCTTTAGTGAACAAGTACTCTGCTTTACCAACAATATTCCTCAGCGCGATGGCGGTACACACCTAACAGGCCTGCGCGCAGCAATGACCCGCGTTATCAATAAATATATTGATGAGCATGAGGTTGCTAAAAAAGCTAAAGTCGAAATTTCTGGCGACGATATGCGAGAGGGATTGACTTGTGTTTTGTCCGTCAAAGTGCCAGAGCCAAAATTCTCAAGTCAAACAAAAGACAAATTAGTTTCTAGTGAGGTTCGCGGGCCAATAGAGGAGATTGTTGCGGAAGCTCTTTCAGCTTATTTGCAAGAGCGCCCAGCAGATGCAAAAATTCTTTGCGGAAAAATTGTTGACGCTGCACGAGCGCGTGAAGCAGCTCGTAAAGCACGCGACATGACTAGACGTAAGGGCGCGTTAGACGGCCTCGGACTTCCTGGAAAGCTGGCTGACTGCCAAGAAAAGGATCCCGCTAAATCAGAATTATTTATTGTTGAGGGTGACTCCGCGGGCGGCTCAGCCAAACAGGGTCGCGATCGTCGTTTTCAGGCCATCCTTCCACTAAAAGGAAAAATCCTAAACGTAGAAAAAGCCCGCTTTGACAAGATGTTAGCTAGCCAAGAGGTTGTTACCTTAATTACTGTTCTTGGAACGGGCATTGGCATTGAAGAATATAAGGCGGACAAGCTTCGTTATCACCGCATCATCATCATGACCGACGCGGACGTTGACGGTAGCCACATCCGAACATTGCTGCTCACTTTCTTTTATAGACAGATGCCGGAGCTTATTGAGCGCGGGCACATTTATATTGCGCAACCCCCTCTTTATAAGGTGAAGTTTGGCAAGAGCGAGCAATACATCAAAGATGATGCGGAGCTTAATCAACTCTTGCTAAAAATTGCACTCGAAACCGCTTCTCTACAAACACCCACTGGGGACATCATTGAGGGTGCTGCCCTAAATGAGTTGGCTAAGCACTATCAGGTTATTCAATCCATTGTTGATCGCCTGTCTCGCACAATCGACGAAGATGCGCTGAGGGCAATCGCCTCAGGAACCCAATTAAATTTAGATACAGAGAAATCTGCAAATGAATCCGCCGACCGTTTAAGGGCCGCTTTGGCGGACTCATTAAACCCATTGGCCCTTCCCCCAGAAATCATTGTGCAAAAAGAGGATCGTACCGAGCGCTTTAGATTGTTATTGTCCCGCCGTATTCACGGCAACCTTAAGTTGTCTTCAATTAATTCTGACTTTGTGCATGGAGATGACTACCAGAGCCTTGCCAATGCTGCCGCTGTTTTATCGGGCAAGGTTTTGCCGGGCTCAAAAGTTCGCCGTGGCGATCCCGATAAGAATCCCAAAGAACAAACCATTGGCGACTTTAGGGCCGCATTCTCTTGGTTGTTGTCAGAGGCTGAGCGCGTTCTGAGTCGTCAACGTTATAAGGGCTTGGGCGAGATGAACCCATCGCAACTGTGGGAAACCACTATGGATGCTAGCTCACGCACTTTATTGCAGGTGAAGATTGAAGACGCTATCGCAGCGGATCAAGTCTTTACAACATTGATGGGGGATGAGGTTGAGCCTCGCCGAGCATTTATTGAAAAAAATGCACTTATTGCACGCAACCTAGACGTTTAAATATGAAATCAAAAAAAATAACGCCTCCCAAGGTGGATCGATCTTCTATTGTTGTGAAATCCTCACCCATTCATGGCAAGGGTGTTTTTGTAGCAAAGCCAATCAAAAAGGGCCAAGCCATCATTGAGTACAAGGGCGAGCGCATTAGTTGGAAGTTGGCTATCAAGCGCCACCCCCACGACAAGAAGGACCCAAACCATACGTTTTACTTTTCTTTGGATGATGGCCGCGTAATTGATGCAAAGTATGGCGGCAATGCTGCGCGTTGGATCAACCATTCTTGTAAGCCAATCTGCGAGACAAAAGAGGGTATTTATGACGGCAAGCCTCGTGTCTTTATTTATGCCAAGCGCGATCTTAAGGTTGGCGAAGAGCTTTTTTATGACTATTCCCTCGACATAGAGGGCCGGATTACCAAGCAAATGAAAAAAGATTATGAGTGTCGCTGTGGTGCCAAAAAATGTCGTGGCACCATGCTTGCGCTCAAGGGTAAATAGGCGCCCAACCTCATATGTTGTATGTCAGCATTCAGGAGCTTGAGGCCGCAATTAATTATTGGCGGAGCCAGTCGCCTGCCGAGGGCGAAGAGCTCCGCTTGTGTCCCCAGGCTTCTGTACTTGCAAAGCCTTATGCTCTGATGATCGTGCAGGGCTCCCAGCGCGTCCCAATGGATGTTTTAGATGGCGCCGCACAAGCAGCAATTCAGGGCTTTCAAAAAATCACTAAAGCCCCTTAATCAAACCCCTTATTTAGGGTTATCGCTATATAAAGCAAGGCTATCTTGGGTTATCCTCAACATCTTGCCCTGCTTGAGGGCAGAGGAAATAAGTTTGCCAGAAACAATATTAGAGACAATTGGATTGGGAAAGTCCTTTAAGGGATTTTCTGCGGTGACCGACGTAAACCTCAAGGTTGCTCGAGGGGCTATTCACGCCCTAATAGGCCCAAATGGTGCCGGTAAAACCACCTGCTTTAATTTACTCACTAAATTTTTAGAGCCCAGTAGCGGTCAAATTCTTTTTAATGGCGCAGATATTACAAGCGAGGCCCCAGCCTTAATTGCGCGCCGCGGAATTATTCGCTCTTTTCAAATATCAGCAGTTTTCCCCCATTTGACCGTTTTAGAAAACGTTCGTGTTGCACTGCAGCGAGGGTTGGGGACGGAGTTCTATTTTTGGAAGTCTGGCGACTCCCTTAATGTTTTAAATGATCGTGCCCTAGAGCTCCTTCATGAGGTTGGCCTAGAGGAGTTTGCCCATGAGCAAACTTTAAATCTAGCTTACGGGCGTAAGCGAGCACTCGAAATTGCAACCACTCTAGCCATGGAGCCAGAGTTAATGCTCTTAGATGAGCCGACGCAAGGCATGGGGCACGAGGATGTAGAGCGCGTAACAGAGTTAATTGATCGCGTTGCTAAGGGCCGGACTATTTTGATGGTTGAGCACAATATGAAAGTTGTTGCCTCGATTGCTGATCGTATTACTGTTCTCCAGCGCGGGGCCGTTTTGGCAGAAGGCTCATATCAAGAGGTTTCTAAAAATCCACTCGTAGTTGAGGCCTACATGGGCAGCCACGGGGGCGACAATTTATGAGCAGCATGGCACTAGAGGTTAAAAATTTAGAGTCTTGGTATGGGGAGTCCCATATTTTGCATGGCGTTAATTTTGCGGTGCGCGATGGCGAGGTTGTAACGCTTCTAGGTAGAAATGGTGCTGGCAGAAGCACCATTCTTAAAACGATTCTAGGCATGACCAGTAAGCGCAAGGGCGTTATTAATGTCTTTGGAGTGGAGACTGTTGATCTCCCAACCTATCAAATTGCTCGCCTGGGTATTGGGTATTGTCCGGAAGAGCGAGGAATTTTCGGCAGCCTAGACGCCCAAGAAAACCTACTGCTCCCGCCAAAAGTTTCTTCTGGCGGGATGGGGTTAGAAGAAATTTACGAGATGTTCCCAAATCTTTATGAAAGACGGAATAGCCCAGGCACCAGGCTTTCCGGTGGCGAGCAGCAAATGTTAGCAATGGCTCGAATTTTAAGAACTGGCGCCAAACTGTTGTTGTTAGATGAGATCACTGAAGGCCTTGCGCCCGTCATTGTTGAAAAGCTGGGCGAAGTGGTTACTAAATTAAGGAATAAGGGCTTTACGATTGTGTTGGTGGAGCAAAACTTTAGGTTTGCGGCTGAGCTTGCAGACAGACATTATGTAGTTGAAAGCGGGTTGATAGTAGAGGTGGTTGAGAGGGCGGACTTAAAGGCGAAGGCCGAGGTCTTAAACGGGTATTTAGGCGTTTAGTTGAGAGTTTATTTTTAAAGGAAAAAATAATGAAACGGACTTTAATTTCTATGGCAGTGGCGGCTTTGGCTGCAGTTTCTAGCGGTGCAAATGCGGCGGACCCATCTGCCGTCAAGATCGGTTTTATTACCGACATCTCTGGCTTGTATTCAGACATTGATGGTCAGGGTGGTTTGGAGGCGATCAAGATGGCCATTGCCGACTTTGGCGGCACTGTTTTAGGTAAAAAAATTGAAGTCGTTTCAGCTGACCACCAAAACAAAGCAGATATCGCTGCATCTAAAACTAGAGAATGGATTGACCAGGACGGCGTTACTGTTGTCTTTGGTGGAACCAACTCAGGAACTGCGCTGGCAACTTCAAAGGTGGCCGCAGAGAAAAAACGGATTTACATCAATAACGGCGCCGGCACCTCTGCATTAACCAATGAACAGTGCACCCCATACACCATTCATTACACCTATGACACGGTTGCTTTAGCAAACGGTTCGGCTAAGGGGATGATGGATAAAGGCTTGAAGACTTGGTACTTTTTGACGGCTGACTACGCTTTCGGTTATGCCCTTGAGAAAGACGCAACCAACGTGATTAATGCCAGCGGTGGAAAAGTTTTGGGAACATCAAAGCACCCACTAAATGCAAGCGATTTTTCATCTTATTTATTGCAAGCACAAGCTTCAAAAGCCCAAGTTTTGGGTTTAGCGAATGCAGGTGGCGACACAATTAATTCCGTGAAGGCCGCCAATGAGTTTGGCATTACCAAAACCATGAAGATTGCTGGTTTGTTGGTGTTTATTACTGATGTACACGCAATTGGTATCCAAAATGCACAAGGTTTGCTTGCTACTGAAGCCTGGTATTGGGATCAGAATGACCAGACTCGCAAGTTTGCAAAACGCTTCTTTGAAAAAATGAAGCGTATGCCAACGATGGTTCAGGCAGGAAATTATTCATCTACGATGACTTATTTGAATGCTGTTAAAGCGGCCGGTACCAGCGATTCAGACAAGGTGATGCAGCAAATGCGTAAGGTCAAAATTAACGATATGTTTACAAAAAATGGTTATATCCGCAAGGACGGAACCATGGTTCACGATATGTACTTATTCGAAGTTAAATCACCAAGCGAAGTTAAAAGCCCGTGGGATTACTACAAGCTAGTTGCTACCGTACCTGGTGAGAAAGCTTTTGCTCCAGAGGCCTATTCTCAGTGCGGCAATAAGTAATCTTGGAAATCTTCGGCCTTTCTATTTCCGCCTTGTTAAGCCAGCTCCTTTTGGGGCTGGTTAACGGTAGTTTCTATGCAATCCTTAGTTTGGGATTGGCGGTGATCTTTGGCCTTTTAAATGTCATTAACTTTTCACATGGCGCCATGTTTATGTTGGGCGCCATTGTGACTTGGATGGCTGGACAGTATTTTGGAATTAACTATTGGGTAATGCTGATACTGGCACCAATCATTGTGGGTTTGATTGGCATTGTGATTGAGCGTTTATTACTAAGGCATTTGTATAAGCTCGATCATTTGTACGGATTGTTGCTGACCTTTGGTCTAACGCTTTTTATCGAAGGCGTGTTGCGCTCCATATATGGCGCCTCGGGCCTGTCTTACAGCGCTCCCGAGGCCTTGCGTGGCGCTACCGATTTAGGATTTATGGTTTTGCCAAACTATCGCGCATGGGTGGTAGTTGCCTCCCTAACGGTGTGTTTCGCCACTTGGTACGTGATAGAAAAAACCAGTATTGGCGCCTATTTACGCGCCGGCACAGAAAACCCAACACTTGTTCAGGCATTTGGGGTGAATTTTCCTCTGATGACAACGCTGACTTACGGGTTTGGGGTGGCGCTCGCAGCTTTTTCAGGCGTGCTTGCAGCGCCGATTATTCAGGTTTCGCCTTTGATGGGCTCTAACCTCATCATTGTTGTTTTTGCTGTGGTGGTGATTGGCGGCATGGGTTCCATCATGGGTTCAATTGTTACCGGCTTAGGATTGGGTTTAGTTGAGGGTTTAACTAAGGTGTTTTATCCAGAAGCTTCAAGCACTGTGGTGTTTGCGATCATGGTGATTGTTTTGCTCTTTAGGCCAGCAGGCCTGTTTGGGCGCGAAAAATGAAATCACTTAAGTTCTGGCTTTTTCTGGTAATTCTTGCTGTCGCAATAGCGGCACCATTTTTTGCGTATCCCATTTTCTTGATGAAGATTTTATGTTTTGCTCTTTTTGCGGCAGCATTTAATTTATTGTTGGGCTACACGGGCCTTCTGTCTTTTGGTCATGCTGCATTTTTTGGTGGTGCTGGTTACTGTGCGGGGTATTTGATGCGCGACATGGGCATTGGCCCTGGCGGCGCAATCATTCTTGGTGTTCTGTTTGCAGCAGCCTTGGGCGCCTTGATTGGCGGCCTTGCAATTAGAAGACAAGGCATTTACTTTTCGATGATTACTTTGGCCTTAGCGCAAATGTTTTACTTTATTTGCCTGCAAGCTCCGGCCTCGGGTGGTGAGGATGGTTTTCAAGGCATTCCAAGGGGCGAGCTGTTTGGCTTAATCGACTTACAGGCTGACTTGAATCTTTACTACTTTGTTTTAGCTACAGTGCTTGCCGGATTCTTATTCATTTCGAGAATCATTTCTTCCCCGTTTGGACAGATCCTAAAGGCGATTAAAGAAAACGAACCACGTGCAATATCTCTGGGTTACAACGTCAATCGCTTTAAGTTTTTAGTATTTATTTTGTCTGCTGCGCTGGCCGGTTTGGCTGGAGCCGTTCAAGCTTTGGTGTTGGGTTTTGAGACATTGACAGATGTGCACTGGTCAATGTCTGGCCTGGTTATTTTGATGACCTTGGTTGGTGGTGTTGGCACCCTGGCGGGCCCATTTGTTGGGTCGCTGGTTATTGTGTTGCTTGAACATAGAGTGGGCGAGATTGGAAACTTCTTGGCTCAAATTACTGGGGTAACTTGGTTTAACTCTTTGGGCGAATCCGTCACCATTGTTACGGGCCTAATATTTATTTTCTGTGTAATGGCCTTTCGTCGCGGCCTGGTTGGGATCTTTACTAAAAATCAATAGCTTACTGTTTGGCGCAAGCCCAGCCAAGATCAGCAAGCGCCCCCGCTTTTGCCCCGTTTTCAATTGCATCGCTCGCATTGGCATTGCCACCCATCGCGCGCTTGGTAATGCCATGCAAAATTGCTGAAATCCGGAATAGGTTGTAAGCCATCAAAAACGGCCAATGGTCTGAAATTGATCTTCCCACTTGTTTTTCATACAAAGCGATATATTCAGATTCGCTAGGAATTCCTAAGGCAAGTAAGTCAAGGCCTTGTATTCCGCGCCATAGGGTTGGCGGGATTCTCCAGGCCATGCATTGGTAAGCAAAGTCAGCCAGTGGGTTACCAAGCGTAGAAAGCTCCCAATCTAAAACACCAATGATGCGTAAATCTGTTTTGTGAAAGATGAGATTGTCCATCCGAAAGTCACCATGGATTAGTGAGGTTTCGTCCTCAGCAGGAATGTGCTCGGGCAACCAGTCCATTAATCGATTAAGAGAATCTGGAATGGCAATGTTGGCTTCTCGTACTTGCCGAGACCAGCGCGCAATTTGCCTGGCAAAATAATTGCCAGGCTTGCCAAAAGTTTCCAATCCAAGCGACACATAATCTAGGTCATGTATAGCAGAGATAGTGCGATTCATTTGTTCGTAAACTTGCTGACGCTCGCTGGCTGCGAACCCAGGTAAAGATTGGTCTGCAAAGACGCGGCCGTCTAGATATTCCATGATAAAAAACGCAGTTCCAATAATGCTCTCATCACCACAATAAGCTAGCATTTGGGGAACAGGCACATTTGTAGATGCCAGCGCTTTCATCACGCGATACTCCCGATCTACCGCATGTGCTGATGGTAATAAAACTCCACCCGGTTTTTTTCTAAGTACGTAATGG
>Ga0114979_10000985_pt1 | contig 18895 bp, 19 predicted proteins | sample S_140625_EF_Meta_FD_87315 | JGI IMG/M metagenome (GOLD analysis project Ga0114979, IMG submission 87315) | Freshwater microbial communities from Lake Simoncouche, Canada to study carbon cycling - S_140625_EF_MetaG | ecosystem: Environmental > Aquatic > Freshwater > Lake | place: Lake...
GCAGGGCCAAACTGGCTGTCATATTGCACCTTGGAGTGGGTTTCGCGCATCACCAAGCCGATGCGACCCGATTCAAAATCTTGCGATAAATTGAGGGCCTGTGATTCACGCTTATAACCATCGCGGTCTGGGTTGGTGCCAGGGCGTTGAATGCCATTGATGGCGTTGTAGCCCTTGCTTTGAATGCTTTCGGTAGCGGCATTCAGACCCAATCCTGAGGCCCATTGCTTGCCCGCGCTGGCCGTCGCATTGCGGTAATCGTTAGAGCCCACTTGACCCGACACCTCCAGCCAAGGGGCTTTGTCACCCTTGCCGCCGCTTTGCCTTGTGAAAATTTGGATCACACCGCCCAAAGCCGCACTGCCGTACAAGCTAGACACATTGCCGCGAACCACTTCGATGCGCTCAATGCCACTGAGAGACACGTGCTCAAGCGACGCCAAATTAAAATTCAAATTGTTCATGGGCAAGCCGTCTACCAACACCAAGGCGTGCCTTGATTCTGCGCCACGCATGAACAAGGTGGCCACGCCGCCCATGCCGCCAGACTGACTCACTTCCATGCCCGCCAAGTTTTGCAACAGACTAGGAAGGTCTTTGGCTTGGGCGCGTTCAATGTCGGCGCGCGTGATGACGGACACGTCGGGCAAAGCATCTTGAGCCCTTTGCAACACACGACCGGCCGTGATGACAGTCTCGGCCAATGGCAAATTGCTTTGCGCCTGCGCCTGCGCCTCGGCAACAGCACTGAATGAGACAGCCAAGGCAAGAAAGTAAAAAGGGGTCGATGAAAAACTCGACACAGAACGCTTCGCGCAGCGAAAAATTGAACAGGTCATGATGCAATCTACAAATAAAGTTCTCACCGCCTTCCCCGACAGTGCATGAACATCAAGCTCATCCGAAGATGAACCACCTTGTTGGCCGGTATCCGGGCTAAGCAGAGCAACCTTCATCACCTTCCCAAGCACCTGTTTCAGGGCGCTCAGTGGCAATCGATGAAAGCGGGGCAAAAAATGCCCGTCTGCTGACCGTTGCGGGGGCAGCGCAGGTCAAGATCGCCCTGAAAGGGTTTTCTCTCCTGCTTCCCGTTGAACTGAGGGCTGTGAACCAGCCCTCGAGCACCAACAATCGGCATTGTAAGATACAAGCTTGCACAAACCCTACAATGTGGCCAATTACAATTCATCTGACATGACGCACCCCTCCACCGTCGACCAGATTGCAGACCGCGTTGAGCACTTGTTGCTCAGGCACGAAGAGCTGCACAAAACCAACGCGCTGCTGCACCAGCAGGTCTTGGCCTTGTCGCATGAGCGCGACCTTCTGAAATCCAAATTGGCGGCCGCCCGCTCTCGCGTCGATGCACTCATCGAGCGCTTGCCCCAAAACGCCCCCACCGACGCCGACTCATGAGCCATCAACAAATTGAAGTTCAAATCATGGGGCAAAGCTACCTGCTCGGTTGCCCCGAAGGCGGACAAGCGCAATTGCTGGCCGCTGTCGACAAAGTCGATCAAGCCATGTGCAAAGTGCGAGATGCCGGCAAAATAAAGGCTCGCGATCGCATCGCCGTTCTGGCCGCACTCAATTTGGCATTCGAAAATGTCAATGCCGAAGATGACACTGAAGCCGCCCCTGCAAACTCAAGCGCAGCCACTGCCTTGAATCAAGATGCAGTCGCCCCCAGCGAATTGCAAAGGCTTGATCAATTGTTAAAAAAATTAGACCAAGCTTTGCAACAAGATGGCCAACTTATTTAGACAAATAAGATTTCTTCAGCCTACAATGCCCGTGTCTGCAGTGCATGCTGGGCTTTATATTTCCTTGAACCAATGCTCTTAGAGCCCGGGCTTGGTACATTGTCTGGTGAGCGTGATCGTCTCGCGTCAGATGAACCCAACACCAGTCTGCCCTCGCCCACCTGAACCCCGGTTCAGGATGCCGGTCCAGTGGCACTTGCAGACACCTTTTTCTTTCAACCTCCGCCCCACTTCAATTCATGATTTTTGAACCCACCCTCATCCTTGAATTGGGCGCGCTTGGCTTGCTCACAGGCTTCCTGGCCGGCCTGTTGGGCATTGGCGGCGGCATGATCATGGTGCCTTTTCTCACGCTCATGCTGGGCGACCGTGGGGTTGCCCCCGACTTGGCCGTCAAAATGGCCATTGCCACTTCCATGGCCACCATCATTTTCACATCCATCTCCAGCGTTCGAGCTCACCAAAAAAAGCAAGCCGTTCGCTGGGACTTGGTCAAGGGCTTGGCCCCCGGCATTGTGATGGGCAGTCTGTTGGCCAGCATGGGTGCTTTTGCTGTGCTCAAGGGCGCATACCTTGCGCTCTTTTTCGCGCTTTTTGTGGGCTTTTCTGCCACCCAAATGTTTCTGGACAAAAAACCGCCGCCCAACCGTGAAGTGCCTGGCACCGCAGGCTTGTTGGGTGCAGGCGGCGTCATTGGCTTCTTGTCGGGCATGGTGGGGGCAGGAGGTGGTTTCATCAGCGTGCCTTTCATGGCATGGTGCAACGTGGCCATTCACAATGCAGTGGCCACCAGTGCAGCATTGGGTTTTCCCATTGCTTTGGCCAACGTCATTGGCTATGTGGTTGCGGGGCAAGACGTCCCCAACCTGCCCGAACACAGCCTGGGTTATCTGTGGCTTCCCGGCTTGGTGGTCATTGCGCTTTGCAGTGTGTTCATGGCCCCCCTTGGCGCCAATGCGGCCCACAAATTACCCGTCAAGCAATTAAAGCGCGTCTTTGCCAGCGTCTTGTACGTGCTGGCGGCTTTCATGCTTTACAAAGGTCTGACAGCTTAAGACGTTTCGTCTTTGGTCTAGCCCTCAACCACGCACCAAGGCGCTTGCTGGTGCGCCAAGCCTAGCCACAAGGCCCAAGCAGACATGACAGACAAGGCCAATCCGGCCAATCGAATGCCCCATGCGCCATCGCCCAGGCTTGAAAGCTTTAAAAGCATCCATGGGGCCAGGCTCAGGCTCAGTGCACTGCCCATTGCAAAACATGCCATGGTCAGAGCGCCATCCAAGGCGTGCCCCGTCAGCGCCGCCACCATGAGCGCCGAATACAGCAAGCCGCAAGGCATGAAGGCCCACAACAAACCCAAGACCAGAGGTGCAAAGCGGCCCCAATGGGTGTTCAATTTGCGAATGCGCGACCACAGCCCTTGGGCACTTTGATCGAGCCAAACAGGTTGCCTGGCTTGCCACATCAGCAGCACGCCCAAGACCAACGCGGCCACATGGAACAAGCTCCACACGGGCCTGAATGCGGCAGACTTTAGCGTGAGCCAGCCCAAGGCCTGTAAGCTGAAAGCGGCCAACGCACCCATGAGGCTGTAGCCTGTGAATCGTCCAACTTGAAAGGCAAAGAGTGCCTTTTGGGGATGTCGACCCGCCAGCTTGCCCATGCCTGCGCAAGCCGCACCACACATGGCCACACAATGCGGGCCGCCCACCAATCCCATGAGCAATGCGGTCAAGGCCAAGCTGGTTTGCATGCCACACCCAAATTTTTTTAGATGATTTTTGAAAAGCGATGGCGGTTGCGGTCGGCTTGCCAATAATGATCAAACACCATGGCCACGCCCCTGACAAAAAACCAGCCCGTGGCAGTCACTTGAATGCCGTTTTCAGACAACTCGACCAAGCCGTGTGCTTGCAAGCTTTCAATTTGCTTGAATTCACTGGCAAAGTATTTTTTCACATCAATCAACCACGCCAGCTTGAAGTCTTCAAAATTGACATGGCCTTGGCACATGATGGCCATGATCCAAGCCCGTCTAATGAGGTCGTCGCGCGACAACGCCAGGCCCTTCACAACCGGCCATTGGCCTTGGTCGATCATGTCGGTATACGCTGCCATGGTTTTGGCGTTTTGGCTGTAGGTGCCGCCCATGCGGCCAATCGCAGACACGCCCAAGCCCAACAGGTCACAATCGGGCTGGGTGCTGTAACCTTGAAAATTGCGATGCAGTCTGCCTTGGCGTTTGGCAACGGCCAATGCATCGTCGGGCAACGCAAAGTGGTCCATGCCCACATACACATAACCGGCCTCCATCAAGGCATTCAAGGAGCTGGCCAGCATGGCTATTTTGCTGGAAGCCACAGGCAACTCTGCCGCCAAAATTCGCCTTTGCGGTTTGAACCTCTCGGGCAAGTGGGCATAGGCATACAGCGCAATCCGATCGGGGCGCAGCAAATTGACTTGCGCCAAGGTGCGTTCGAAAGACGCTGGTGTTTGTTTGGGCAAACCATAAATCAAGTCGATGTTGATCGACTCAAATCCAATTTGCCTGGCAGCGGCCACCAGCGCAAAAACTTGCGCAGCGGGTTGAATGCGATGCACCGCTTTTTGCACTTCCGGGTCAAAGTCTTGCACGCCAAAACTCAATCGATTGAAACCCATCTGAAACAAGGCTGCCAATCTGTTTGCATCCACTGTGCGAGGGTCGACCTCGATGGCGTACTCACCGCCCGCCACAAAGTTAAAACTGCGCTGAAGCATGGCCATCAGCTCACGCAACTCTGCATCGTTGAAAAAAGTGGGTGTGCCGCCGCCCAAATGCAGTTGGCTAACCGATTGACCTTTGCCCATGGCAGTGGTGTAAAGCTCAATTTCTTTGGCAAGGTAGCCTAGATAGGGTGCCGCGCGTTCATGGTGTTTGGTAATGATTTTGTTGCACGCACAGTAGTAGCAAAGGGATTCGCAAAATGGAATGTGCACATAGAGGGACAAGGGCCTGTTTTTAGGGCCGATGCCCTGCAACCGGACGTCCAACGCGTCTTGAAGGTCTTTGGATGTGAAGGCCTCTACAAAGCGATCAGCCGTCGGGTAGGAGGTGTAGCGTGGCCCAGCAACATCAAAGCGGCTTAGCAATTCTGGGGTTAACAGTGACATTCGCAAATTTCCAAGGCTTTGTTATTTTTATACACGCCTCTACTGTGAAGTCAGTTTGCAACAGAGAACTTGACCTACATCAAATTCAGGCCAAACTCATGTGGAAAACATGTGTTGATCAAGTTTGAGGTAAGTCAAATTCACAATGTAGGTATAAGCTTCAAGCTTGACCTCCCGCAATGACATGATTTCAAAATGAGAACGCCATGAAGCCCGAAATGATCAAAGTCGCTTGCTCCAATTGCAACCTTCGCGAACTCTGCATGCCCATGGGTTTGTCTGATCACGATCTCGAAAGGCTAGACGATCTGGTGGCCATTCGTCGAAAAATCAAACGCGGCGCCACCTTGTTCAGCACCGGCGACAAGTTCACGTCACTCTACGCCATTCGAACGGGCTTTTTTAAAACCTGTCTGGCGTCCGAAGACGGCCGTGACCAAGTCACTGGCTTCCAAATGGCGGGGGAAATTATTGGGCTCGATGGCATCGTCAATGACCAACACAGCTGCAATGCAGTGGCCCTTGAAGACGCTGAAGTTTGCGTCATGCCCTTCGATCGCATTGAAGAAATTTCTCGCGAGGTTACGGCCCTGCAGCACCATGTGCACAAAATCATGAGTCGAGAAATTGTGCGTGAACACGGTGTCATGCTGCTTTTAGGCAGCATGCGCGCTGATGAACGCGTGGCCGCTTTTCTGCTCAACCTGGTTCAGCGCTTGCACTCACGAGGTTTTTCTCAATCTGAGTTGGTGCTCAGAATGACGCGCGAGGAAATTGGCAGCTACCTTGGCCTCAAACTGGAAACTGTCAGCCGCACATTTTCTAAATTTGTAGACGATGGCGTGGTTGAAGTTAAACAACGCCACGTGCGCATACTCAACCCCGAAGCACTTCAAAGGCTGGTGAATGCACAGCCCCAATGCCACTGAGCTTGCAGCATCGGCTTAGCAACGGTCGTGCTCATCCGGGTTGCAGTGACCCGGTCTATGGCCCACAGGCATAGGGCAGCGATTCGTTTCAAATGGCGACATCGACAGCAAGGTGGTCAGGCTGCTGGACACCATGCACAAGCCCCAGAAAATAAAAAATAACACCGTGTAGACACCCTGCCTAGACACGGTGAGCGATTGGCCAAGCCATTGCATGTCGTTGGGATCAACCAAGGCAAACACCACCGCTTCAATCAGCCCCGCCACCAAAAATGCTGGCCACACAATCCACATGAGTCGTCGAGTCAGCATGTTTGTCTCCCTTTGATTTTGTTGGGTGCTTGTGGGGGCCTGGTTGCGGCTGGGCTGGCATGGCTTGTGCGCATTTGAGCTATTTGGAGTCTGGTGCTGGGGGGACAACGCCCGTGCTGGCATGGTTTCTGGCTTGCATGGCGGGTGCCATGGCCGCATCCAAAGGCGCCCTGTTGTGAAGGGCATTGCGAGGGTTTTGCGCTTCAGTGGACAACACAGGGTCAGGAATGGTGATGGCCAAATAGAGCGTGACAAATGAAGCCACCACCACCAGAGCGGGGCCGCCAATGACCATCCAGACCATGCCAAATGACCACCATGGCTTTGGATTATTGATTTGATTCATAAAGTCCTTGTGGGTGTCCTCATTTCGGCACGATCAACATTGATTTTTCGTCAATTTTTTCATTCACTGTGCCGGCATCGTCAAAAGATTCAATGCTGAAAAGAACGGGGTAACTGCCAGGCGCCGCCGCATCGTAGGGAACTTGCAACCTGACCGAGACCCACCTTGATTGAGTGGCTGCCACTTGGATGTCTTCAGAATCAGTGATGACTTGCAGGCCGTAGACACCCGTGGCGCCAATTTTGAAATGCTGCAATTTTTCGGAGGCATTCATGATTTGCAGTCGGTAAACATTTTCAATCAAACCACCACTCACCATGCGCGCCAAGTTGGCACGGTCGCGCACCACATCTACTTTGAATGATTTGCGCAGGGCCAAACTGCCCATGAGCAAGACCACCACCAGCATCAAAATGCCGGTGTAAATCAGGACTCTGGGTCTGAACACATGGCGCCATGTTTGTGCTGGCGTCCATTTTTTTTCCATGGCGTGTTGGGTGGAATACTTCACCAAACCCCGCGCATAGCCCACCTTGTCCATGACGGCATCGCACACATCGGCACATGCGCCACAGCCAATGCATTCGTATTGCAAGCCGTCTCGAATGTCGATGCCAGTGGGACAGACTTGGACACACAGACTGCAATCGACACATGCGCCAAGATCGATGGGCGCCATCGCCACTTTTCTGGAGCCCTTGCCGCGAGGCTCACCCCGCAAGGCATCGTAGGTCACGATCAGGGTGTCTTTGTCAAACATGGCGCTTTGAAAGCGCGCATAAGGACACATGTATTTACAAACCTGCTCGCGCATGAAGCCCGCATTGCCGTATGTGGCAAAACCATAAAAGAAGACCCAAAACACTTCCCAAGAGGACATGTTGCCCAGAAAGAATTCCATGCCCAGATCGCGAATGGGTGTGAAGTAGCCTACAAACGTGAAGCCAGTCCAAAGGGACAAACTGATCCAAAGAAAATGTTTGTACCATTTCTTGACTAATTTTTCGAGGCTCATGGGTCGGGCGTCAAGGCGCATGCGCGCGGTGCGATCACCCTCCACCTTGCGCTCTATCCACATGAAGATTTCGCTGTAAACCGTTTGGGGGCAGGCGTAACCACACCACAACCGGCCCGCAATGGCCGTGAACAAAAACAATGAGAACGCTGAGATGACCAACAAGCCCGTGAGGTAAATAAAGTCTTGCGGGTACAAAACGATGCCCAGGATGTAAAAACGTCGGGCGCCTAAATCAAATAAAACCGCCTGCCTTTGACCCCATTCAAGCCAAGGCAATGCGTAAAAAATAATTTGCGTCAGGAACACAAAGCCCCATCGCCACCTTGCAAAAATACCTTGAACACTGCGCGGATATATTTTGAGGTGCGCCGCATACAGCTCGCCCCAAGCACCATCCTCCGAAGCATCTGAATGCGTTTCTTCTGGCAAAGCAACGATAGGAATCGTGCGCCGAGGCGGCTTTTGAGTAGGGTCCAAAATAAGTATTTAATGTGTCAATGCATTGTGGGTGGTCGCCGTACCGGTCAGAGCCTGACCTGCTGGGTTAGAAAGCCCCCAAACATAAGACGCTAAAACATGCAGTTGGGCCTCAGTGAGCTTGCCTTCTTGGGCGGGCATTTGATTGACCTTGCCGTTGTTGACCATGGCCACAATGGCGTTTTCACCCCAGCCATGCAGCCAAATGTCGTCGGTCAAGTTGGGGGCGCCCAAAGCTTGGTTGCCTTTGCCGTCGGCGCCATGACAAGCCGCACAGGTTCCAAATTTAGGTCTGCCCAATGCAGCTTTCAGAGCATCGTGCGGGCTTTTGGACAAACTCAACACATAGTGGGCTACGTTGCGCACATCGTCGGGGGTGCCCACTGCTGCAGCCATGGGCGGCATTTGCCCTATTCGACCCTTGACCAAGCTTTCTTTGATTTTGTCGTAGGTGCCGCCATGCAACCAATCTTTGTCGGTGAGGTTGGGAAAGCCTTTGGAGCCGCGCGCATCCGAACCATGGCACTGCGCGCAATTGTTCATGAACAATCGATCGCCAATGGCCATGGCCTGCGGATCCTTGGCCACTTCTTCGGGCGGCATGCCTGCAAACCTGGCATACAAAGGCGCCAACTCTTTGTTGGCTTGGGCCACCTCGGCTTCGTATTGGCCAATGGAAGACCAAGCAAACAGTCCCTTTGAATTGCCAAGACCGGGGTACAGGTACAAATAGGCCAAAGAAAAAACAACGGTGATTAAAAACAAACCCACCCACCATCTGGGCAAAGGGTTGTTCATCTCGCGCAGGTCGCCGTCCCACACGTGGCCCGTGGTGTTGTCGTTGGCGTTCATGGCCTTGGCTTTGCCGCTGAAGTAAAGCAAAAGTAAGCAGGCCGCAATGCCAACCAAAGAAATGCCCGCCACATACAAGGACCAGAAATTGCTCGTGAAGTCACTCATTTCAAATTCTCTTTCTATTCGTTGATCTGGGGTCTTCAGTCGTCTTGGCCGAAGGGCAGCTTGGCGGCCTCTTCAAAATCGGCAGAGCGACGCTGAGACAGAGTCCATACCACGATGCCAATGAACAGGATGAAGGTGACCACAGTCACGGCAGTTCGAAGGGTATTGACGTCCATGGTGTGTGCTCCCTTTATTTGCGGTGTATGCCCATGACTTGCAGGTAAGCAATCACAGCATCCAACTCTGTTTTGCCTTGCACTTCTTGAGTGGCGTTTGCAATCTCATCGTCGCTGTAGGGCGCACCCAAAGTGCGCAGTCCACGCATGTGCGCAGGCAAAATGTCGCCATCTACAAGCGATTTTTCGAGCCATGAATAGGCCGGCATGTTGGACTCCGGCACCACGTCGCGTGGGTTGGTCAAGTGAATGCGATGCCAGTCGTCGGAGTACTTGCCACCCACACGCGCCAAATCGGGACCTGTTCGCTTGCTGCCCCATTGGAAGGGATGGTCGTACACAAACTCGCCCGCCACGGAATAAGGACCATAGCGAAGCGTTTCGGCGCGGAAGGGCCGAATCATTTGGGAGTGACAGTTGTAGCATCCTTCACGGACATAGATGTCGCGACCGGCAACTTGCAATGCGGTATAGGGCTTCAGGCCAGGAATGGCTTCGGTGGTTGATTTTTGAAAAAACAAGGGCACGATTTCTACCAGACCGCCGAACAACAACACCACCAAAATCAATATGATCAAGAGGAAGTTGTTGGTTTCAATTTTTTCGTGGGACAGACCGCCACCCGTTTTGAGATTGTTTGACATTGAATCTTTCTCCAAATGCTGTTCAGGCGTGTGCGCCCGTTGGGGCTGGAATGAGCACATCCACCGCAGCACCGTGGGTGGCGGTTTTCAAGGTGTTCCACAACATGATCAGCATGCCGCTCAAATACAGAAGTCCGCCCATCAAACGCAACACATAAAAAGGATAGGTGGCTTTGACAGATTCAACAAAGGTGTAGGTCAGCGTGCCATCGACATTGACAGAGCGCCACATCAAACCCTGCATGACCCCTGCAATCCACATGGCTGCGATGTAAATCACAATGCCGATGGTGGCCACCCAAAAGTGAATTTCAATGGCCCGGACGCTGAACATCTGCTTCTGTCCAAACAAACGGGGGATCAGGTAATACATGGTGCCCATGGTGACCAAGCCCACCCAGCCCAAGGCACCCGAATGAACATGGCCGATGGTCCAATCGGTATAGTGCGACAAAGCGTTGACCGTTTTGATCGACATCATGGGGCCTTCAAAGGTAGACATGCCATAGAAGGACAAAGACACAATCAGGAAGCGCAGCACAGGGTCGTCGCGCAACTTGTGCCAAGCACCCGACAAAGTCATGACACCATTGATCATGCCGCCCCAACTGGGGGCCAACAAAATGAGAGAGAACACCATGCCCAAGGACTGCGTCCAGTCGGGCAAGGCGGTGTAATGCAAGTGGTGAGGTCCGGCCCACATGTACGTGAAGATGAGTGCCCAAAAGTGAACAATGGACAAGCGATAGCTGTAGACCGGCCGATCAGCTTGCTTGGGGACGAAGTAGTACATCATGCCCAAGAAACCAGCGGTTAAAAAGAAGCCTACTGCATTGTGGCCATACCACCACTGCACCATGGCATCTTGCACACCGGCATAGGCCGAATAAGATTTCATCAGGCCCACAGGCATGGCCGCGCTGTTGACCAAGTGCAGCAAGGCGACCGCAATGATGAAGGCACCGAAAAACCAGTTGGCCACGTAGATGTGACGAACTTTGCGTGTGCCTAAGGTCCCAAAAAAGACTACCGCATAAGACACCCAAACCAAGGTGATCAGAATGTCGATGGGCCACTCAAGTTCGGCATACTCTTTGCCGCTGGTGTATCCCATGGGCAATGAAATGGCTGCAGCCAAAATGACCAATTGCCAACCCCAAAATGTGAAGCTGGCCAGCTTGTCATGGAACAAGCGAACGTGGCAGGTGCGTTGCACCACGTAATAAGACGAGGCAAACAAGCCGCAACCGCCAAACGCAAAGATGACCGCGTTGGTGTGCAAGGGTCGCAAACGGCCGTAGCTCAACCATGGAATACCGAAGTTCAACTCAGGCCAAGTGAGCTGGGCCGCAATGATCACGCCCACCAGCATGCCCACCACGCCCCAGACTACTGTCATGATGGCAAATTGTCTGACAACCGTGTCGTTGTAGACCGTTGCCTGTGCATTGGCAAATTTCATTTTCACCTCTTAAAAATTACGAGATCAGTTTCTCAAGCAAGGGCACTGCGCGCATTGACTTGGGTCAATCATTTCGAAGAATTCTTTCGCCTTCCACTTCAATGTCTTCAAACTGGCCACGGTTCACCGCCCACCACAAACCCGCCAAGATGAAGAACACCAACACGACCGACAAAGGAATGAGTAAATACAAAATGTCCATTAAGGGCTTCCTTCAAGCTCTATGGGAATTGGGCTGGAAAGACGCAAGGCATTCAGCACCACAAGCAAAGAACTGCAAGCCATGCCCAAGCCTGCCAACCAAGCGGGCAGATAACCCATCATGGCCAAGGGCACGCACGCAAAGTTGTAAACGGCCGCCCAAATCAAGTTTTGCTTCACGATGCCCATGGTTTTTTGGCTGATGAGAATGGTGGCCACCAAGGGCTTCAAATCACTGGCCATGAACACAAAGTCGGCTTTGGATTGGGCCAATGGCAATGCTTGCCCCAACGCAAATGACACATCGGCCCCAGCCAACACAGGGCCATCGTTGAGCCCATCTCCCACCATGGCCACACGGTGCCCTTGTGCTTGTTCTAGCATCACTTGCCTGAGTTTTTCCTCGGGTGTGCAGGCGCCCATGGCCTGGTTCAAACCCAACGCTTGGGCCACCGCACTGACCGAGGCTTGGCCATCGCCCGACAACACCCTGACCTTCAGGCCCATGCCCTCAAGCTTGCGCAGGGTGTGGGCGGCTTCTTTGCGAATGGTTTCTGTCAATTCAAAGGTGGCCAGCCAGCCATCTTGATCGCTTAAACACGCATGCAACACAGCCTCTTGCGACGATGGCAAACCACAAAACTGTGCAGACCCTAATCGCAAAGTTTTTTTGTGTTCTGGCGCTTGAAGCGTGGCCGGCCATATCAGGGTGGCTTGCACGCCTTGCCCGGCCACTTCTTGAATGTCCACCCAAACCAGAGACGAAGAGGCAGCACCGACTCGCGCCTCAACCAAGGCCTTTGAAACCGGATGCAATGACTGGGCTCCCAAGCCTGCGGCCCAGTCCAAAGCTTGCGCTTGAGAAACACCGTTGCGCGTGACAATGCGGCTGATGGAGAAATGCCCCTCCGTGAGCGTGCCGGTTTTGTCAAAAATGATGGTGTCCACTTGGGCCAATGTTTGCAGGGCTTGTAGCCGTCGCACCAACACGCCAGACTTGGCAAGCGCTCCCGCCGTGGACAACATGGCCGCCGGTGTCGCCAATGACAAGGCACAAGGACAAGTGACGATGAGCACCGCAACAGCCACCATCAAGGCATGCGCAGGGTCTTGCTGCCAACGCCACAGGGCAGCCATCGCTGCGGCCATCAACACGCCCCACAGAAATGGCTTTGCCACACGATCGGCCAACAAAGCCAAGTGCGGCTTAGACACCGCAGCGCTTTCCATCAAGGCCACCATCTGCCCAAAGCGTGTTTGACGTCCCAGAGCGCTTATTTCAACGTCAACCGTGGCGGTCAAATTCAGGCTACCCGCCAACACACTGTCGCCTTTTTCTTTGGCCAAAGGCATGGACTCACCTGTTAAGAGAGCCTCATCGACTTGGGTAGCGCCCTCCCTCAAGCACGCATCGGCCGCAAAAGACTCCCCGGCCCTGACCTGGATCACATCTCCCCTTTGCAAATGCCGCAAGGTGGTCCATTGCCAAAGTCCATGTTTTGATTTTTTGTAAACCGCATCGGGCAGTCTGTTCATCACGGCTTCAAGTGCGCCGGCTGTTTTGTCCCGCAACCGAAGCTCCAACCAACGGCCCATGAGCAAAAAGAAAACAAACATGGTGAATGAATCAAAATAGACCTCTGCACCAAAGGGACCCCAAGGATCAAACGTACCCAAAGTACTGACCGCAAAGGTCATGGCCATGCCAATGGCCACGGGCAAATCCATGCTGATTTTTTGGTGCCACACATCGCGCACTGCAGCGCTGAAAAAGGGCATGCAGGAGAAAAACAAAACCGGCATCGACAAGACCCAAGAAGCCCACCTCAAAAGTTGGGCCATGTCTGGCGCAATGTCTTGCGGACCACTCAGGTAAGCCGGGGCGGCGTACATCATGACCTGCATCATGCACAGGCCTGCCACACCCAAGCGCCACACCATTTTGCGGGCGTCTTTGCGCCTCATTTCTTGGGCCCGTGCGTCATGGGCAGGCACAGTCTGGTAGCCCAATTGGGCGACAGCCTGCATCCACTGCGAGGGTTTGGTTTGGCCAGAATTCCAAATCACTTTGCCGCGGTGGCTGGCCGCACTGATTTGAGCAGAGACCACACCCGGCACCGCCAACAAGGCCTCTTCAATGTTGATGGCACAGGCGGTGCAATGCATGCCTTCAAACACCACATTGGAAGACCATGTGTTTGAATCTGGCGCCTGCAATTGGCTGAAGTCTGACCACTCAAGTTGGTTGTCCAACAGCGTCCATGGGGCGGACATGCCTTGCATTTTCAAAGGACGCTCTGGGTGTGACATGGCATGAAGATAAATCAAGCCGACAAGCCGAATCTTGATCCAGATCAAGACGCCACAAATTGAGCGCTTTAAGCTTCAGTCATTACCTTACAAAGGAGATCAGTATGTATGCACGTATTCTTGTTGCCACCGATGGCTCAACACTGTCCAAAAAAGCCGTCACGCATGCCATTGGCTTGGCGGCAGCCACTGGGGCTGAGCTGGTGGCTTTCAAAGTAGTGCCGCGCTACCCGCAAGCTTACTTTGAGGGCAGCATTCCATTGAACGCCAAAGAAGTCGCGCGCATTGAATCTCAATGGGCTGAAGAAGCACAGAAAGCAGTGGACGCCGTTCAGAAGGCTGCAGAGGCCAAAGGCGTTACCGCCAAAGGCATTGTCACGCGTTCGGACATCGTGTCAGACGCCATCATTGCGGCGGCCAAAAAACAAAAAGCCGACTTGGTCATCATGGCCTCACACGGCCGCAAAGGGATCAAGCGTTTGCTCTTGGGCAGTGAAACACAGCAGGTGCTCACGCACTGCCAAGTGCCCGTGCTGGTGCTACGCTAAAAACAAACTTTGATGCGCTTCGCGCAACAAGTTTTTCTGCACTTTGCCCATGGTGTTTCGGGGGAGTTCTGCCACCACGAAACACTTTTTGGGTATTTTAAAATTGGCCAATTGTTGCTTCAATTTGGCAATGATGGTGTCGCCATCTAATTGCGCACCAGACTTGGCAATGACCACTGCCACGCCCACTTCCCCAAAGTCGGGATGTGGCACGCCCACCAGAGCACTTTCGGCCACGCCCGGCATTTCGTTGATGTAGCCCTCTACCTCTGCAGGGTAAACGTTGTAGCCACCACTGATGATCAAGTCTTTGCTTCTTCCCACGATGGTCACATAGCCGCGCTCGTCTATTTTTCCCACATCGCCAGTTTTAAAAAAGCCATCTGCCGTAAATTCTTCTTTGGTTTTCTCGGGCATGCGCCAGTAGGCTTGAAAGACGTTGGGGCCTTTCACTTGAATATTGCCAATCTCGTTCACAGGCAATGCTTTGTCATCGTCGCCTTGAACGCGCAATTGCACACCCGGCAATGGAAAGCCAACGGTGCCACCGCGTCGCTCCGATTGGTTGGCATGGCGGCGGTCGGGCGCATAGGGGTTGGAGGTCAGCATGACGGTTTCGCTCATGCCATAGCGCTCCAAGATGGTGTGTCCGGTGCGTTGCTGCCACGCCGTGAAAGTTTCTATCAACAAGGGCGCTGAGCCTGCAACGAACAATCGCATTTTTTGAACAGCTTGTGCGCTCAATGCAGGCTCGGCCAACATGCGAACATACAGGGTCGGCACACCCATGAACACCGTGGCCTCTGGCATTTTGGCAATCACCCACTTGGGGTCAAACTTGGCCAACCAAATCATTTTGCTGCCATTGATCAAGGCACCATGAATGGCCACAAACAAGCCGTGCACATGAAAAATGGGCAGGGCATGAATGAGCACGTCACCCTTTGTCCAACCCCAATAGTCTTTTAAAGTTTGGGCGTTGCTTAGCATGTTGCCATGCGTGAGCATGGCGCCTTTGCTTCGGCCTGTGGTGCCACTGGTGTAAAGAATAGCGGCCAGATCATTGGCCTTGCTGTTGACCACTTTGTGCTGATCGCTTTGATGCAGGGCGCGCTCAAGCAAGCTGCCTGTGCGATCGTCGTTCAACGTAAAAACGTGTTGTGTGCCAGACTTGAACGCAATTTGACTGACCCAGCCAAAGTTGGCACTTGTACACACCACCACCGCAGGTTCAGCGTTGCCAATGAAGTACTCAATTTCTGCACTTTGGTAGGCGGTGTTGAGCGGAAGAAAAACATACCCTGCCCGCAGCGTGGCCAAGTAAAGCATCATGGCTTCGACAGACTTTTCCACCTGCACCGCAATTCGACTTCCTTTAGGAATGGCCAAGCTGTCCAATAAATTGGCCAGCATGGCACTGGCGCTCTCTAAATCTTGCCAGCTGTAATTCAAGCCCTGATCAGTTTCAACGGCAACAGCATGAAGGTTTTTTGGAAATTGCGCGCGCAGTGCGGCGTACAGATTTTCTTGGGGCATTTTTTAATCCAACTTTGCGCCAGAGGCTTTCACCACTTGGCTCCATTTGCGCAATTCTGTTTTGATGAAGGCCTCAAACTGAGCGCCCGTTAAATTGGGAAACTCAGCGCCTTGTGCAGCCCAAACCGCTTTGGCATCATCGGTCAGGCAAGCTTTGCGAACCTCCTCCACCATTCTGGCCTGAGCATCCGCTGGCGTGGCTTTAGGGGCCCAAATGCCGTACCAGGTACTGACGGTGTAATCGGGCATGCCCAATTCTGTGGAGCAAGGCACATCCGGAAAGGCTGGGTTGCGCTTGCTACCAGACACCATCAAGGCCTTGATTCTGCCGCCTTTGATGTGCGACGCCGACGAGCCAAGTCCATCAAACATCATGTCAACATTGCCAGCAATCAAATCTTGCAAAGCAGGGCCAGCACCACGATAGGGAATGTGGGTGATGAAGGTTTCTGTTTGCAATTTAAAGAGTTCACCCGCCAGATGGTGCGATGTGCCACCGCCCGCCGAACCGTAGTTCAACTTGCCAGGATTCTTTTTGACAAACTCCAAGAACTCTTTCAAGTTGTTGGCACTGACTTTTTTGGGATTGACCACCAAGACCTGCGGTACGGCCGCCACCAAAATGAGCGGCACCAAATCGCGCTCTAAGTCGTAATCGAGCTTGGGGTACATGCTGGGGGCAATGGTGTGGTGTACCGCGCCCATGAAGTAGTTGTAGCCGTCAGGCGCCGATTTGGCCGCGATGCCCGCGCCCAATGTACCGCCAGCGCCGCCTCGATTGTCAATGATGAGTTGTTTGCCGGTGTTCTTTGAAAACATGGCCGACATCGGCCGGGCAAAAGCGTCGGTGCCACCCCCAGCCGGAAAGGGCACGATCAAGTTGACGGGCTTGGATGGCCAAGCCGTTTGGGCCCAAGCTGGCATGAAAGCCCCGGCTGAAGTGCCGGCTGCTAGCAAGAGCAATTTTCTTCTTTGAAAAGCTGCGTTTTGATAACCCATTGTCGTCTCCTGTTGTTGTACTTCGAAAAAAATGCCAACGCATGTCAACTCATACCAGCTTTGGTTTGTTGACCAAGATATACAAGAATAATCCGGCCATGATCATGGGCAGGCACAGCCATTGGCCCATGCTCAAGCCCAAAGAGAGCAAGCCCAAATGTGCATCAGGCTCTCGGAAAAACTCGGCTACAAAACGCAGCCCTCCGTAGCCGATTAAAAATACAGCCGAAACTTGCGCCATGGGCCGTTCTTTTCTGGCAAACCACCACAGCACCACGAAGAGCAACAAGCCCTCTAGCAGGAATTGGTAAATTTGAGAGGGATGCCTTGGAAAATCGCCTGCGCCCCGAAACACCATGCCCCATGGCAAATCAGGATTGGCTTGCCGTCCCCACAGTTCGCCATTGATGAAGTTGCCAATTCGACCGGCGGCTAAACCGGTGGGCACGCAAGGCGCCACAAAGTCCATGACTTGGAAAAAGGGCCGTTGCCTAGAATGAGAAAACCAGACCATGGCCGCCATGACACCGAGCAAGCCGCCATGAAAGCTCATGCCGCCTTGCCAGACATACGCGACTTCGAGGGGATGCGCAAAATAATAGGCAGGCTGGTAGAACAAACAATAGCCAATGCGCCCGCCCAGAACCACGCCCAGCACACCCACAAACAAGATGTCTTCAATGTCGCGTGTTTGCCAGTGGCTCATGCGCGAATAAGGCGCTTGCTTGAGGCGCATGCTGGCCAAGACATAAAACAAGGCAAAGGCGGCCAGATAGGTTAAGCCGTACCAATGAACTGCAACGGGCCCCAGTTGCAGCGCAACAGGGTCAATTTGGGGGTGAATCAACATGGGTGTCGATTGTGCACCGATCTTCAGCGCAATGCACCGAGAACAAGCCCTATGTTTCTACTGAGGCTCTATTAGAATGGGATTTGGAACAACACCCGATCTTCTTGAAGCCTCATCATGACAGACAAAATCATCCCCATTCACCCTGCCACCCCCAGCAACCGCCGCAGTGCCAACATCACTCAGGGCAAGTCGAGGGCACCCAACCGCTCCATGTACTACGCCATGGGCTATGAGGAAGGCGATTTTGTCAAACCCATGGTGGGTGTGGCCAATGGCCACAGCACCATCACGCCCTGCAACAGTGGCCTGCAAAAATTGGCCGATGCCGCCGTAGCGGGCATTGAAGAAGCCGGTGGCAACGCGCAAATCTTTGGCACCCCCACCATTTCAGACGGCATGGCCATGGGCACCGAAGGCATGAAGTACTCCTTGGTCAGCCGCGAGGTCATCTCTGATTGCATCGAAACCTGCGTTCAAGGTCAATGGATGGATGGCGTGTTGGTGGTGGGCGGTTGCGACAAAAACATGCCAGGCGGCATGATGGGCATGCTGCGCGCCAACGTGCCGTCTATCTATGTGTATGGCGGCACCATCTTGCCAGGCCGCTACCAAGGCAGAGACCTGAACATTGTGAGCGTGTTCGAAGCGGTGGGGCAAAACGCTGCCGGCCATTTAAGCGACTTCGATTTGAAAGAGATTGAGAAACGCGCCATTCCGGGGACAGGCTCATGCGGTGGCATGTACACCGCCAACACCATGTCTTCTGCTTTTGAAGCTTTAGGCATGTCCCTGCCCTACTCTTCCACCATGGCCAACCCCCATGATGAAACAAAAAATTCGGCCAAAGAATCGGCCAAAGTTTTGCTCGAAGCCATCAAACACGATTTAAAACCCCGCGACATTGTGACCAAAGCGTCCATCGAAAATGCGGTGGCGGTCATCATGGCCACCGGTGGTTCAACCAACGCTGTGTTGCATTTCTTGGCCATTGCCCATGCGGCCGAGGTGGCATGGACCATCGACGATTTTGAGCGCATGCGCAAGAAAATCCCAGTGCTCTGCGACCTCAAGCCCAGCGGTCAATATTTGGCCGTCGACTTGCACCAGGCAGGTGGCATTCCTCAGGTCATGAAGGTCTTGCTCAATGCAGGTTTGTTGAATGGCGATTGCATCACCATCAATGGCAAAACAGTGGCTGAAAATTTAGC
>Ga0114979_10000987_pt1 | contig 18877 bp, 18 predicted proteins | sample S_140625_EF_Meta_FD_87315 | JGI IMG/M metagenome (GOLD analysis project Ga0114979, IMG submission 87315) | Freshwater microbial communities from Lake Simoncouche, Canada to study carbon cycling - S_140625_EF_MetaG | ecosystem: Environmental > Aquatic > Freshwater > Lake | place: Lake...
AAGCCTGGCAACGACCTACTCTTCCGTGCCTTAAGACAAAGTACCATTGGCGCTAAAGGGCTTAACTGCCGAGTTCGGAATGGGATCGGGTGTTACTCCTTTGCAATAATCACCAGGCAACAGCCTTTTATTACATATATATTTTAAAGTAAACATTAATTGAAAAAACAATTAATGTCGTTTTTTATTATGAAAATTGCTTTTATATTAGGTACTCGTCCAGAAATAATAAAACTGTCTCCTGTTATTAAGTTATTTGAAAAAAAGAAGGAAAATTTTTTTATTATTCATAGTGGTCAACATCATGACTATAATATGGATCAAATATTTATTGATCAACTAAATATACCAAGACCCAAATATCATTTAAATCATAGTAAAAATGTTAATTTTATTACAAATACAATTAAATCAATAAAAACTATCCTTCTTAAAGAAAAACCGAATTTTGTAATTGTTCAAGGAGACACGAACACAGTTCTTGCTGGATCTGTAGCCTGCAATCTTCTTTTTCAAAAAGAAAATAACTATAAAAAAAAATATTATAATTTAGTTCATATTGAGGCCGGACTAAGATCTTTTGATAAAAAAATGCCTGAAGAGATGAATAGAATAATTACTGATAATTTAAGCCAAATATTATTCGCACCAACAAAAATTGCGAAAAAAAACATTGAAGAAGAAAAAATTAATCAAGGACAAGTCTTAAACGTAGGAAATACTATAGTTGATGTAGTTGCCAATTATAGAAGTAGACTAAACAACAGTATTTTAAATAAACTTAACTTGCAAAAAAATAAATTTATAATTTTAACGCTCCATAGACAAGAAACTGTTGATGAACATAAAAAACTTAAGTTGATTATCAATACTATTAAAAATAACAAAAAATTAAAAAATTATAAAATAGTTTTTCCAATCCATCCTAGAACTAAATCTAAATTAAAAAAAAATATTTTTACAAAAAATTTTATAATACTTGAGCCTTTAGATTACTTTAACTTTTTAAGTCTTATAATAAATTGCAAATTAATTATTACAGATTCTGGAGGTATTCAGGAAGAGGCATGCATACTGATGAAACCTTGTATTACAACAAGACTAAATACTGAAAGACCAGAAACTGTCATGATTGGATCAAACATATTAGTTGGTTACAACTCAAAAAAAATAAATAATTCGATAAATATTTTTTTAAAAAAAAGACAATATTGGAATAATCCATTTGGCAAGATAGGTGTTAGCAACAGAATTATAAACTACTTAAAAAAATTTTATAAAATATTATGATTCATTTTATATTACCTGCCTACAATGAGGAGAAAAATATAAAAATATTATTAAATGATATTTCTAATTTTTATAAAAAAAAAAAAATTCAAGTACATATTATAGTTATTAATGACGGATCCTCTGATGAAACTTATAAAAATATTAAGTTAATTAAAAAGAAATTTTTTCACAAATTAACTCTAATAAATCATAAAAAAAACATGGGTTTAGGAATGACATTGAAAACCGGTTTTATTCATACATTAAAAATCTCAAAACCAGATGATGTTGTTATTACGATGGATTCCGACAATTCACACACTCCAAAAAATAGTTATCTTCTCATAAAAAAAATTTATGAAGGATATGATGTAGTTATAGCATCGAGATATAATAAATTATCAAGAACTTATGGACTTAGTTATTTGAGAAAACTTTTAAGTTTTGTATCATGTATTGGTTTTAAAATTTTATTTCCAATTAAAAATGTTAATGATTACACCTGCGGTTTTAGGGCGTTTAGAATAAGTAAAATAAAGAATATCATGCTAAGCCGTAATTTTTTTAGCGAGAGTGGTTTTTCGGTATCTGCGGATATAATATTAAAATTAAAATTATCTAAAACAAAAATCTTTTTTACTGAGATACCTCTAACACTTCGTTATGATCTAAAACAAGGAAAAAGCAAAATGAAGATTATAAGAACAATAATTCTAACATTAAAACTAATGGTATTAAGAAGATTTTTTTAATTTAACTAAAGTTAAATTATAAAATAAATTGAAATCTGCAGATTTTAAAAAACTTAAAGGTAAAAAATCTTCGCAAACAATATTTTTGCTAAAATGGTATTTAAGTATCGATATAAGATTGAATATTGAATTCACATGTTCTGTTGCAATCATATAATCATAATCCCGACTATTTAAATTTAATTTGTTTTTTACATTGAAAGCTTTTTGATAAAATCTTCCAATTCTCCACAATAAACCAGGATCAGTAGGCAATGAAATTGATAAATATCCTCCTATTTTTAATTTAGCTAAAATCTTAAACAAAAAAATCTCAGGATCGTTTACATGCTCTAAAACATGAGACATGATTATCCTGTCAAAATAATTATTCTTAAAAGGAATTGAGGAATTAACTGATCTTTTTATAATTATATTTTTATTTTTTTTAAATTTTTTTTTTAAAAAATTAAAAGTAAATAATGAGGAATCCAACATAAAATATTTTTCAAAATTGCTGTTTAAATAACTAAGATGCGGTGAGGTTCCAGGTCCAATCTCTAAAACAATACCACTTTTTTTGATAAATTTATTTTCAAGATTTCTATGACAAGCATCCATTAAATATCCAACTAGTCCTGTATTTTGATATATTGTGTAGTTTTTGGATATTTTTTTTTCAAAATTTTTAATTTTATACATTATTATTAAATAAATTTATTTTTAAAAAACATATAATTTTTCATTACATATCCAAACGTAAAACTTAAATAAGATAGTAATATTAATTTACAGAAATAAACAAAAGAAACATTCATGTAATAAGTTAATGAATATTTATACCCGTTTTCAAAGAATAAGCTATTTAAGCTAACAAATAAACAAAATAAAAAAATTATTTTATTTTTACCCTGATAATAATTTAACACATAAGGTAAAGCAAAAAATAAAAAAATTAAGCGGTAATCAGCATTAGACCCAAATATAAATGTAAATATAAAAACAGTAGATCCTAATAAAAACAGTTCAAAATTCTTTATTAAAAAAAAATTTTTGCGATTAATATTTATTAATTCTTTTTTAAAAAAAGCAAAACAAAAAATAAAGAGAACAAAAAATAAAAATAAAAAAATTATAAAATTTTTAAAAAGATTGTAATTCTGAATAACTAAATAATTATTTTGATTTAAAAAAATATATATACCTTTAGAAATTGATCTAGACCCATATCCAAATACTCTTGAAAACTCTACAATATTTTTATTTATATTTATTATATCATCATTTAGAAAAAAAAATCCTAAGCAACAAATAAAAAGTCCAATTAAAAATCTTTTTTTATCATTAGAAAAAATTGGTAATGCAAATATAGGATAAATTTTTAGCATAATTGCTAAAAAAAATAAAAAATATTTATAAAAGAATTTAATGTTAGATATAAGAAAAAATAAAAGCACAAAGATTACACAGTCAGTCGCTAGTCTTTCTACTAATAATAAATTTGATGTAGAGATAGTGGCAAATAAAAAAATAATTTTATCTTTAAAATCTAAAATAAATTTTGATATATAAAATAAACAACTGAAATAAAATGCTAATAGAATAAAAACTAAAAAATTAAAATTATAAATATTCTTTAAATTCAAAAATTCAAATATTTTTATCCATAAGCTAGGATGAGAATTATATGTTGAGTTTCCTTTTATTATTTCTGGACAACTCTCATATAAAGCGTACCCCAATTCTTTGCATTTTAAAAATTTTAAATGTGCTCCAAAATCTGAAAAAGCTGGAAGCTGTGGTGGCACCGATAAAAATCCGAAAAAATTTATCCAATAATCAGGATAAAACGAAAGAACAATAAAAAATAAAGATAAAATAGTGCAGATCAAAATTGTTAATATATTTTTATTTAACATTTTTTAAAAAAGATTTGTAAGTCAAATCAAAACCTTCGCTAAGACTAATCTTGGGTTTCCAGCCATAAGATAGTGCTAAGCTAATATCTAATAACTTTCTTTTTGTTCCGTCAGGTTTTGACTTATCAAAAAATATCTTTCCTTTAACGTTTAATTTTTTTTTAATAAAATCTAAATAATATTTAATTTCATAATCTTTTCCGGAACCTATATTAATCAAAGTTTCCTTAGTTTTTTTTTTTAAAAAAAATATACAAGCATCCGCAATATCATCTACATAAATTAATTCTCTTTTAGGCTTTCCAGTTCCCCAAATTACAATTTTTTTTATCTTTTTATATTTGTAATCATAAACTTTTTGAATAAATGCTGGCAAAAAATGAGATGTATTTAAATTATAATTATCATTAGGACCATAAGTATTAGTCGGCATTAAACATTTATAGTTAGTTTTATATTGATAATTATAACTTTCGCACATCTTGATGCCTGCTATCTTAGCTACAGCATAAGGTTCATTTGTTTTTTCTAATTTACCAGATAAGAGATAGGATTCATTTATTGGTTGCTTAGAATTTTTAGGATAAACACAACTCGAGCCTAAAAAAATTAAATTTTTTATATTATTTAAATATGCAGCGTGAATTAGATTGTTTTGAATACATAAATTCTCGTAAATAAATTCTGCTTTAAAATTGTTATTTGCTAAAATACCACCTACCCTAGCTGCTGCAATAATGATAGCTTTTGGTTTATTTTTTCTTAAAAAATTAAAAACTTTTTTTTGATCAAATAAATCTAATTCTAATCTTGAAGCAGTTATAATATTTTCATAACCATTAAATATTAGTCTTCTTAAAATAGCCGAACCTACAAGACCATTATGACCGGCTAAGAATATTTTGGTACTCTTATTTATCATCTATAACTTAATTAAAGTGGCCATTTCTCTTGTGATCATTTCTTTGGCTAAATCTTTAATGTTAATTTTGGGATTCCATTTTAATATTTTTCTAGCTTTTCTAGCATCGCCCAAAAGAGTATCCACTTCTAAAGGTCTGAGATAATTTGAATCACATTCAATTATACAATTTCCTTTTTGATCGTAGCCTTTTTCGTTAATACCCTTACCTTTCCAAATAATTTTTATTTTTAATTCTTTCGAGACAAAATTTATAAAATCTTTAACACTATACTGTCGACCTGTAGCAATAACATAATCATCTGGTTTCTTTTGTTGAAGCATTTTCCACATAGCTACCACATACTCTTTTGCATGACCCCAGTCTCTTTTTGCATAAAGATTTCCTATAAATAATTTTTTTTGTAAATTTAATTTAATTTTACAAAGTGCTATTACTATTTTCCTTGTAACAAAAGTTTCTCCTCTAACAGGACTTTCGTGGTTAAATAATATGCCATTGCAGGCAAAAATATTATAAGCTTCTCTATAATTTATAGTAACCCAGTGTGCATATAGCTTTGCTACACCATACGGACTTCTAGGGTAAAATGATGTTTTCTCATTTTGTGGTATTTGCTCCACTTTCCCAAACATTTCGGAAGTTCCTGCCTGGTAAAACTTTGTTTTTATAATAAGATTATGAAATTTAATTGCTTCCAATATTCTTAAGGCGCCTAAAGCATCGGCATTAGCTGTATACTCCGGAACTTCAAAAGAAACGGAAACGTGTGACTGCGCTGCTAAATTATATATTTCGTCAGGCTGCACTAATTTTATAATTGTAGAAACAGAAGTAGAATCTGTGATATCTCCATAATGCAAAATAAAGTTTCTATTTTTAACATGCGGATCTTGATACAAATGATCCACTCTCATTGTATTGATAGAAGAAGATCTTCTTTTTACGCCATGAACTACATATCCTTTTTTAATTAAAAAATCTGAAAGATAAGAGCCATCTTGCCCTGTCACTCCAAAAATTAAAGCTATTTTTGATTTCATTAACAATAAAATTATTTAACTTTATGATTAAAAAAAAGTTTAATCATATAAATAAGAATAATAAACCCATCCCTTAATGCATTTACCTTTTTTTTACCGCCAATTCTAGGTCTTTCATAACTAGGTAATAAAGCAAAAATCATATTGTTTCGTTTGGCTTTTACAGGAATTTCAACACACAATCTAAAATCTTGTGATTTAAGATTTAACTTTTTTAAAGAGTTAGTCTTAGCAAGAATATATGTAAATAAAATATCTGATAGATTTAAAGAAAAAAATAAATTACCTAAAAAAGAAAATATTTTATTACCAAATAAAGTAATCAAATTATCATCATCGCTTCCACTTTCTTTGCCTGAATATCTAGATGCAAAAATCATATCTTTGTCTAAACATAATTTTAACATTGTCTCTAAGTATTTGGGATCCATTGATCCGTCGGCATTAATAATGCAACAAAAATCTCTCTCAGCGGCATTGATACCTTCAATAATGGCGCTGCCATATCCTGTCCCACTCTGAAATAATATTTTACAATCAATACCTTGGATAGAAACGATTGTTTCAATGTCTTCTTTTTTTAAAATCACTATCTTTTCACATTCATATTTCTCGATTTCTTTTAAAAAAATAGGAAGTGACTCTTTCTCATATTTAGCTGGTATAATTAATGTTAAATTTTTCATAATTACTAATTTATTAATAAATTAAAGTTTTTTTTAAAATGCTAAAAATAAAAAATATTATATTTAAAGAATATAAATAAAATATATTTTTTTTATTATTAAAAAACTTTTTAAAGTTAATTACAGATTCAAATAATAAAATAAAAATTATCAAAATTAAAGGTTCATAGTACTTATGATATATAGAAAGCTGAATATTAGAAATTATTAAAATAATGTATAATAAAAAATTATTAAAACTTCCAAATATTAAAGAAAAAATAAACAATAAAGAAAAAAATGAAAAAAAATACAATAGGTAATTATTATTAAAAAAAAAATAAGATAAATGAAAAAAAATACCACCGCCTGTAAAATCTTTTTTATAATTAAAATTTAAAATTAATATAATTTCAAATAAAATTATTAATATTAAATATTTTTTTTGCAATAAAAAAAATTTTATTTTAGTAATCATATTTTGCTCTAAAATAAAATTAATTAAGTGAAAAAAAATTATAGTAGATATCAATAAAATTTTGTTAGCGAAGTTAAAATCAAAAGCGACACCGGCTCCATCAAAACCAGGTGTTTTCCCAGAAGTTAAAAAAAAAATTTTTAAAATAAACAAATAATAAAATGCTGGAAAAGCTAAAAATAAATTAAAAATAACAATTATGAATATTTTTTTGTAATTAAATTTTCTAGCAAAATAATAAAAAAAATATATAGAAAAAATTGAAAAATTTGGGCTTATATAAGATGAAAAAGATAAAAAGAAAATATTTAATAAACAATAATAAAAAGAGTTTTTTTTAGCTTCTTTAAATTTTAAAAAAAAAATTAAAGATAAAACAAAGAACAACAAACCAAATAGTCTACTATCAGGCCAAATTGCCAGAGATCTAAATGTTGGTGATATAAAAATTACAGAAGCTATTATTGCTGCAATATTATTATTTAAAAATTTAAATCTAAGCCTTAATGAATAAAAAAATAAAACAATAAGAAACAGAGACAAATGCAAGTGAACTAATCTTATTAGCGTATCATTCTCCAAAATATTATAAAGAAATGACAGAAGTATTATCAAAATAGGCGAGTGTCTCTGGCCATATTGATCATATTTTAAAAAAGTATCATGAAAATTATTAGAAAATCTTTCTATTATTGGCTTATAAGCATGTAAATAATCATGTGCGGCGCCTCCGTTAAGGTCTTCTCCAATAACAAAACCAAAAATTATCGATAAGTATAAAAAGAGTAATAAGATAAAAGAAAAATTTTTTTTAAAAGAGAAATACATTAAATATCTTATAATGCCTATATAATAATTAACAAACAAAAAATTATTAATTATTTTATACTGCTAATAAAATACCATGACTAATGTAAGTATCATCATGCCATATTTTCAGAAAAGAAAATATGTAACCAGCTCTGTAAATTCAGTATTAAATCAATCATACAAAAACTTTGAATTAATAATTATATATGACGATAACAATAAAAATGATCTTAATTTAATTAATGAAATAAAAAAAAAAGATAAAAGAATTAAATTAATAATTAATAAAAATAATTTAGGAGCTGGATTTTCTAGAAATGTTGCTATTAAAAAATCAAAAGGAAAATTTATAGCTTTTATAGATAGTGATGATTTATGGAAAAAGAGTAAATTAAAAAAACAATTAAATTTTATGAAAAAAAATAAATGTAATTTTAGTCATACTTCATATGATATTATTAAAAAAAATAGTTCGAATATTAAAAAACAATTTGCTAAAAACGCTTCATATGAAGAATTGCTTAAATCTTGCGATATAGGTCTCTCAACTGTTATTGTAAAAAAAGATCTAATTAAAAAGAATCTTTTTCCTAATCTAAAAACTAAAGAAGATTTTGTAGTTTGGTTAAAAATTGTAAAACAAATAAAAATACTAAAAGGATTTAAAGAAATTCTATCTTCGTGGCAAAACACAGATAACTCGTTATCTAAATCAACTATACAGAAAATACTGGACGCTTATCGAGTATATAAATTTTACGAAAAATTTAGCACTCTAAAATCAATATATCTAGTAATAATTCTTTCTGTTAGTTATTTGAATAAAAGATATTTTAGATTAGCGCTTTATTAACATAAACGTACTCAAAAACTTTTCTAAAACTCATTTTATATTTAAATACTTTAGAAAACCCTTTTTCCATCAAATATCGATTTAAATCTGAAAATGTATATTTTTTTAAAATCATATTATCGTAATGATGTTCAAAATATAAAACTTTAATTATCTTAATTTTATCTTTTGCGCCTTTAATAATATTAAATTCCGAACCTTCGGTGTCAATTTTTAATAAATCAATATCTTTAATATTTTTTGAAATAATAAAATTTTGCAATGTATCTAATTTAACAGTTATTTTCTTAAATGCTTCTTTATTTTTAACAAATGGGTTTAGATATTTATTTTTTTTTTTATAATAATTTGAAGTAAAATTGATATCATGAACAGTCGAAGATGAACTTTCTTTTCCAGAATAAAAATCAATTTTGCCTTTTTTTACTCCTAATGCATAATTAAATAATTCTAGTTTGGACTGCTTTCTTATATTAAGAGTTAATTTATATTTTTCTAAAAAAAAAAAACTACTAGGATTTGGCTCGAAAGAGTAAATTTTATTAAAATAAAAAAATTTAGAAAGATAATCAATAGTCTCTCCTTTGTGGGCACCTACATCTAGAACAGTTCTAATTTTATTCTTATTAAATATATTTTTTAAAACGTAAGTTATTTTTTTTTTTTGGTAATTATCAAAAATATTTAAAATAAAAGTAGCAAAACTTGAGATCATTTATCTTTATAAAAAAATTTATAACCTTTAAAGTCTTCAACTTTTGGCGACATTATCAAGCAATTACTGCTTATTTTTTCATTACAATTATTATAATTCAAAATAAGCGCTTTAACTTGTTTATCAAATCTGAAGTAATTTTCATCTATAGAATAGAACGGCTTCACTATAGGACTGTATCCATATTTGGCTATTTCGAAATTAATTCTTTTTATATTTCTTCCGTAAAAGATCAAACAAGTAATAAATATTAAGGATATAATTATTGCAAATTTTGATACGTAATTATTATTAAAATTTTGCATATAAATACATAAAGGAATAAAAATAATAAACACAACCAAATTATAACCTCCGTATCTGAGTGCGGGATGTTTAAAAAACCATTCAATAAATAAGATAATTATTATTAAATATACAAATTTGTAATTGGTTTTATTTATAGAATTTTTTTTAAAATTAAAGAATGCCGCCCAAAAAATTATACCTATTGCGAATACTCCTAATAAAGTATCACTTACTTTATTAAAGAAATATATCTTTATCCAATTAGAAATCCAATTTATACCCAGAATATAAATATCTGGATCCAGCACTCTGTAATTTGGCGCAGCACCACCTTTGGACCATAATTCATACCAACGATTTGCTGAAATAACTTCACTTCTTTTTAAAGCCCAAGACAAATCTTCAATACATAGAAAATCAATTGGATATATAAAGCAACCAGAAGAAGATAAATTAGAAATAATTAAAAACAATATAGTTAGTAAAGAAATAGTAACTATCTTCCAATCAAATATTACTTTCCAAAAAAAAGATTTTCTAAAAAATATTAAAAATAAATAAAGAAAAAAAAGCGAATATAAGATAAAAAAAGTTTTAAAAGTTATTATTAAAAGTAACAGTAATAATATTTTTTCTAAATTTTCTGACTTATTACTTTCTTTAATTTCTGAACTATTAATAATTTCAAAAATTTTAATTAACAATATAAATGACAATATTTGACCCGATAGATCGGCTCCATGCTCTGATAGCCTACAAAAGACAACATTAATAAAGATAAATATTAAAAAATTTAAATAATAAATAAAATCAAATTGCTTTTTTTTATTATGAATAAATATTTTTTTTAGAATAATAATGTTTGAAAAACCCAAAACTAAAATTGGAGCGATATGAAAGAGGTAATGCTCGATGAAAGGCAAATAAAATAAAGAGTGCAGATAGAATAAAGAAGAAGGCGTTCTCCATCCATGACCTAAATTACCCATGCCAAAAATAATTTTAGTTTGAGTTAAATGATAAACAGAAGGAAAATGATAATATGGAAAATCATCATGATTCTTAAAAACAAAAATAGCAATAGATAGAATAAAAAAAATCAATATTAAATATAAAAAATTATTTTTAAAAAAAATTCTTTTAAAAAAATAAGCAAAAAAAAGCAAACCAACTAGCAATAATATTGAATTGAATATTTTATCATGCGATAAAAAAAAATTGGTAAAATATGATATTAAAATTAAAAAAAATAATCCTGATAATCCAATAAAACCAATATCAACATTAGTTGCTTTTAATTCTGAATTAAATTTTAAAAAATTTATAACAAAAAAATATCCATAGCCTATGGTTGAAAATATAATTAAGTAATAAAAAATGTTAATTAGTATAAATTCCATTACAAATAAAATTTGCTTTTATTGCTTAATTTTTAAACTTACTTATTGAAACAAGATAACATATAAAACTAAACTCAAATGATTAACAGAGTTATCCTAGATTATTTTCCCATTAATGAAAAAAAAATTAATAAAGCTCTTCTTTTTTTAATATATTTATTCCCGATTTCCTTAATATCTTCATCCGCTATTAATAATATATTTATAACACTCATTGATATTTTTTTTATAATTATACTTATTAGAGAAAAAAATTATAAATTTATAAAAGATAAATCATTTGTAATTCTATTTCTTTTTTGGATTTACCTTATATTAAATCTATTTTTTTCAATTGATTTCAATAATTCACTTTCAAGAAGCCTTGGTATTATTAGATTTATTTTTTTTGCATATGCAATTCGATATTGTTTCAATCTAAATTCTTCAACATATCTGGAAAGAATATTAAATATTTGGAGTATAATTTTTTTAGTTATAAGCTTTGATCTTATATTTGAAGCTATATTTGGCTTTAATACACTGGGGTTTGTTTCGTATATGCCAGGTCGGTTAGCAGGTTTTTTAAACAAAGAACTCAAAATTGGAAATTTTTACCATGGATTTCTTTTTATTACTGCGGCCTTCATTCTTATGAAGCAAAAGAATAAATTAGGATTTCTATCTATAATAATATTTGTCACAATAAGTTTACTAATCGGCGAAAGATCTAATTTTGCTAAAGTTATAATCTCATTAATATTTTTCTTAATTTTTTTTGAAAAAAAATTATTAAGTCTTAAAAAAGTTATTATTTTATTTTCAATCTTGATTATATGCTCAATAGTTATGTTAAAATCGCAGACTAGACAAAATAGATTTAATGGACAATTTTTTAATTATATTAAAGAAAATGGTTTGATTGAATATCTTTATGTAAGTCAAAATTATGCCCATAATATAACAGCTTATAAAATATTTCTTAATTATCCTATATTCGGAATAGGAGTTAGAAACTTCAATCAAGAATGTATCAAAGATTTATACAATGATGAGAAATTAAATTATAATAAAGGAAGATGCTCAACTCATCCACATCAATATTATTTTGAAATATTATCAGAGACAGGAATTATTGGTTTTATACTTTTTTTATCTGCTTTTATTTATATCCTGTATTCTGGTTTTGTATCTTATTTAAAAAAAAAAAATCTTATATTATTAGGATCTTTGTCATTTGCAGTTTCTAGCTTAATACCATTTTTGCCCTCCGGTAGTTTCTTTACTACTTACAGCGCATCAATTTTTTGGTTAAATATCGGATTAATTCTTGCTTTGACCAATTCTAATAAACATAATTAAGAGATAGATTTAAACTTCTTTAAGAATAAATTTTTTTATCTTTTTATTCAAATAATAATAAATAAAAAGATAAAGAATAATGTTTATAATAATTAAAAAAATAATAAATTTTGTTTTATAAATAAATTTAACTGAAAACATAATAAGAAAAAAGTTATATAAATTAATAATACTTGCGGATAATATATTAGCGAAAATATTATTTTGGTAAAATTTTTTTTTTACAAAGATATAAATTAATTGATGTAAATGTTTATTATCTGGTTTAAATGATGAATATAAATTATTTTTTCTTCTAATAATCGAGAATAAATTCTCAAAACATGGATACCATAATAATAAAGCTATATAAAAAGGCGACATTAAAGGATTAATATTTGCAATATCTATTAACAAATATCCAGAAAACAAAGCCAATATATAAGATCCCGAATCCCCTAAATACAAAAGATTAAATAAATTTAAAAAGTATAATACTAATAATATAAACAAAAAACTTTTTATTAAATCTTTATTAAAGTTAATACCAGGTAAAATAAAATAAATAGTTAAAAAAATAATTAGAATATAACCAATCAGCAAAGTATTTAAACCATCAATAAAATTACATCCATTCATCAAAACTAACAAACAAAAAGATACAAAAATAATATTAAAATAATTATTATTAAGTGCGTAATCTAAAATAAAAAAATTAGTTTTAAATATTTTTATTTTTAAGAAAATAATAAATAAAATTATAAAAATTATCTGAATGAAAATCCTTTTTTTTGGGTTAGATAAATAGTTAATGTCCGATAGTAGTCCTAATATAAAAAATGGTATAAAAAAAAAATAATTATTAATATTTAATACAAAAATTAAAAAGATTAAAACTAATATTCCTCCCAATATAGAAACTTTGGAATAAGAAGTTAAGCGTTTATGGAATAAATTATTTGAGTGAATTAAAAAATTAAATCTCCTAGATAAGAAAATTAAAAGTAAACTAAAAATTAAATAAAAAATATAAAAGAGCATTATTATATTGTTAATAAACTTTATTAAATAAGATTTAAATAGTTAATTTAACAAATGTGAAAATGCTTTATAGTGTCTAAATCTTGTAAAATTGATTGCCTTCTTTTTTGCAAAAACTTTCTTCTTAAATATTAATTCTTTGCTATCAGACATAAATCTACCAAAGATATCTATAAAATTTTTTTGATCATTTGTTTTAAACAAATAACCACATTTATTATCACCAATAAATTCTTTTGGGCCACTTGTACAATCACTAGAAATTATTACTGTATCTGCGGCTGCAGATTCTATCATAACAAAACCAGGATCTTCCCATAGTGAAGTCATAATAAAACATATTGAGCCACTCATAAACTGATAAACATTTTCTTGATAATTTAATAAAATAACTTTTTGATTTAAATTTAGATTTCTTAACAATTTTTCATATTTCTTTTTTAATTCTCCTTGACCAATTATTAATAACTTTAAGTATGGGTATTTTTTTATAATCTCTGAAAAAGATATAATTAAAAATTCAAAATTTTTTTGCTTTGTGAATCTTCCTACAGACAAAATATATTGAGTGTTATTAATTATTTGATCTTTAGTTAGTAAAGATTTTTTTTCATTTATAACATTAATGTTTAATACAGGATCATAAACAACAAACATTTTATTTATGTCAAAAATTTTTTGCTTAACAAAAAATTGGTAAGTTTCTTGTGTTGGAAAAGTTATTTTATAAATTTTTTTTGATAATAATTTCCAAAAAATTCTTCTAATGAGATTGAGTTTTGGATAACCAGAAATTCTTAAAATAAATTTAGTTTTAAAATTAAAGATGGCTAATAATGTAAGTGGTAGAGAGGTAATTAAATGAATAACTAAAAAATTGGGCTCTTCTTTTTTAAGAATTTTTAATAGTGAAAAAAAATAATAAAAATAAATAAATAAATAACTCAATCTACTGCGCATAAAACCAGTACAAAATAAAAATTTTCTAAAATCAAATTTTGATAGAAATATTAACTTAATATTTTTATTCTTAATGTTTTCTAGGTAATCATTCCATTCTCCAAAAACATTTATTATATATGAATTAATTTTATTATTTGAAAATTTCTGTAATGAATCTGCAGAATTTATTACTGCAGTAATAGTTGCGACTTTTGACGTAAAAGGACACCAATAAAATACTTTCATATTTAAATTATAATTATTTAAGTAAATATTTATTAATCAGAAATAAATATTTTTTAAGACTGTTATTATAGTCGAACCTTTTCAAATTTTTGTATGCAAATATAGTTTTTTTATTTAATTTTTTTTTATTAAGAGTGTAATTAATAATCTTTTGCGCTAAATCTTTATAGTCTCCGACTTTAAACAGGAAACCGCCTTTTCCATTGAGCAAGATTTCTCTCGGTCCGGTAGGACAATCCGAGGAAATAATAAATTTCTTTAAACTAATTGCCTCGAGCAGAACATTAGGCAATCCTTCATATAAGGATGTAAGAATAAAAATTTCTGATTTTTTTATAAATTTAAAAGGATTTCTATTGTAATTTATTAATTTAATTCTTTTTTCTAAACTATTTTCTTTTATATAATCATCCAATTTATTTTTATTCACGCCACTCCCTAAAATTAATAATCTAAAATCTAATTCTTCTTTAATACTATTTAACGCCCTGAATAAAGTTAGTTGATCTTTCTGATCTGTTAATCTTGCTACATTTATAATCCTTAATATTTTAATTCGGGTATTATAAAAATTTAAAGAAAATTTAACTCTTGCTAATTTACTAACTTCATCTTTATTAAATGGATTGTATATACAAATACTTTTTAAATTAAATTTTTTAATAAATTCATTTTTTAAGGCATAACTATTAACAATTACTTTTTCTGATTTTCCTAAGAAAAATTTGAAAATAAAATCTTTAAAGATATTATTAGACCAGCCTTTGGTAGAGCTATTTGATCTAACTATAATTTTGACGCCTATAATTTTACATAAAATAATAGCATAAATATTTGCCTGAAAAGATAAGACTGCTATTTCCTTATTTTTAAGAAAAAAAAATAATAATAAAATTAATGATATAAAATATTTTATTAATCGTGAATTAGTTTCCGGTATCAGAAATTTAGAAGTGACTATTTTGACACTTTTACTAAAAAAATCTGTATTCTTTTTATCAGCTGTAATTACATAAACTTCGTTCTTAAGTTTAATTGATAGATAATTGGCAATTATATAAAGATTTTTTTCTACCCCACCTCCTTCTATAGAGGGAATAAATATTACTAATTTTACGCTACTCATAAATTTAAAAATTGATTATTAAAAATAATTCACTAATATTTTATATATATCAATCATTTTAAGAAAAAAAATTTTTTTGATCAAAAAACATCTCATATTCTTTCATCCATATTCTAATATTGGTGGGGCTGATAATTCACTAGCAAGGTTAATATCTAATCTTGATTATAAAAAATATAAATTCACTTTTATCTCTTTAAACAAAAGTATTCTTCCAAAGCTTTTTGACAAAAAAGTTAATATAAAATTTATTAAATTAAATTCAACAAGAACTCTATTCTCGCTTTTTAAAATAAGGAATATTGTAAAAAATATTTTAAAAAAAAATTATAATATAAAAAATATAATTATATCTAATCAAAATTTTGCAAATGTAATTATTTATTTTGCATTATATAAAATAAAAAAGATTAAAATTATATTCATTGAACGTAATCATTTAGATGAACTAAAATTTTTTAATAATTTAATAGATTTTTTTAAAAAAAAAATTATTTATATACTTATTAAGTTTATATATAAAAAAGCAGATATAGTAATTGGCATTTCAAAAAAATTATGCCTTGATTTAAAAAAGCTTACTAATGCTAAAATTAAATTAGTTTATAATCCTGCATTTGAAAAAAATATTATAAAAAAATCTAATATTTTTTATCCAAAAATTTTTGATAAAAAGAATAAATTTATAATAAACGTAGGTAGATTTACAAAAAGAAAAAATCAAATTTTTTTAGTTAAGGCATTTGAACAGATTCTTAAAAAAAAAAAAAACATAAAATTAATTTTAATTGGCTATGGAAATGAATTAAATAAAATAAAAAAATATATAACTTCAAATAGACTGAAAAAAAATGTTGTGATTATTGATAAATGTATAAACCCTTATCCCTACATAAAAAATTCAGATTTATTTATATTAACGTCCAAATATGAAGGTTTTGCAAATGTTATTGTTGAGTCTGTTGCTTTAAATACTCCTGTAATTTCAGCAAATTGCAATTCTGGTCCAAGCGAGATACTGCTAAATGGCAAAGGCGGTGAGTTATATAAACCGAATTCCATTAATGATTTAATTAATAAAATAAATAATTTTTTTAAAGATCCCAAAATATTAAAATCCAAAACTGTTCTAGCCAAAAAATTTCTTTATAGATTTGAAAAAATACATAGCGCAAAAATGTATAATAAAATTTTTGATAAAATATAATTTAAATCAGATATGATTCTTAAAAAAGGTGGTCTTCGTCTTAAAAACAAGATCAAAAAAGATAATCATTTCTATCCTTTGGTTTCAATTATTACAGTAGTTCGCAATGGTGAAAAATATTTAAAACAAACTATTAATAGCGTACTAAATCAGTCTTATAGAAATATTGAATATTTAATAATAGACGGAGATTCAAAAGATAAAACTCTAAAAATAATCAAAAAATATAATAGCAAAATTGATTATTGGATAAGCCAGAAAGATAATGGATTATGGGACGCTATGAACAAAGGTATAAAATTAGCAAGAGGATCAATTATTGGAATTATAAATTCAGATGACACCTATAATAAAAACGCTGTAAAAACTGCTGTAAACTATTTAAAAAATAATTTTGATTTTGTATTTGGTAGCGTTCAAAAATATAAATTGTTAACCGGATTTAAACCATGGAAAATAAAGTTTAGTTTCGGATTTTATACTTCTCATTCTGTTGGTTTTTTTATAAAAACTAAAGCGCAAAAAAAAGTTGGTTTTTACAATACTAAATTCTTAAGCGCTGATTTAGACTTATTTTATAGAATGATAATTAAACACAAATTAGTTGGGACTGCATCAAAGAGAGGTGAAATATTTGGCAAATTTAGAACAGGTGGTTTTTCATCAAAGATAAAATATATTGATCATTTAAAGGATTTAAACCAAATAAGAATTAATAATAATCAAAACAAAATTTTTGTTTATATGCTCTTTTTATATAAAATTATTAAAAATTTTAAAAAAATTCTTAAATAAAGATTTCATGCAAATTGCTAAAAAAATCGGGATAGTTGTTTTAACTTGGAATGATTCTAAAAATACAATCGAATGCTTAAATAGCATAATAAAAAGTAATTATAATAAATACGATATAATTTTGGTTAATAATAACTCCAAAAAAGATCATATTTTACAAATCAAAAAATGGGGAGGTAAAAAAATATTAGAAATAAATAAGAACTATAAGATTGGTAATACCGGTCAAAAAAAAATATATTTATTAAATAGTAATAAAGTTAAAAATCAAAAATGGGCTGTGAATCTTGGTTGTACAGCAGGTTTAAATTTGGGATATAAATTTTGTCTAAATCAAAAATATGATTTTATTGCCAGAATTGATTGTGATTTTATAATAACCAAAAACTATTTGTCGGGTATGATAAAATCATTAACAGCCGATGAAGATATCGTCGCAATATCTCCTAAAATTATGCATGCCTCACTTAGATGGAATGTTTTGTGGCATAATTTTAAATTTAAATGGAACTTTTTAAAGTTCCAAAAAACAATGAATTTAAAAAAATATAGATTAGCTGATAATAAAATTTTAATTGGTGAAAAAGAAGTTGATGCTATTTGTGGCTGCTGCTCAGTTTATCGCACTAGTATATTAAAAAAAAGCGGTTTGGGTGATGAAGACTTTTTCTTTGGACCTGAAGATATAGAGCTATCTTTTAGATTAAAAAAATTTGGTAAACTAATAGCTAATCTAAATTATAAAACTTATCATAAAGTAGCGAGTAGCATTGATGTGTCAGGGATTAGACCGAGAGCGTACTTTGAGGCTATAGGATGGCTATTACTAATTAAAAAAATTGGCTCAATATCTGATAAATTTTTAGGTTACTCTTATTTTTTGTTACGCGTTCCTTATTATTTAATATTAAGTATTTCCAAAAAAAATAATAACGAAAGATGCTATGGCTTTTGTGAAGGCGTGCTGGATTTCTTTAAAAAATATTAAATAAATTATATTAAATATATAATTTTTTTTAAACCACTAGTTATATTAGTAAATTTTCTTATTTTAAAAATTTTTTTTAGTAGTACATTAGATCCATGAGTTTTATCCATCTCAC
>Ga0114979_10000988_pt1 | contig 18871 bp, 10 predicted proteins | sample S_140625_EF_Meta_FD_87315 | JGI IMG/M metagenome (GOLD analysis project Ga0114979, IMG submission 87315) | Freshwater microbial communities from Lake Simoncouche, Canada to study carbon cycling - S_140625_EF_MetaG | ecosystem: Environmental > Aquatic > Freshwater > Lake | place: Lake...
AACCGCCTGGCCATACCGGTGTGGGCCGCCGTGCGGCTGCGGGAGCATGCGAGCGGACAGCGCCACATTGACCTCGAGCTCCCCGAGGCCGCGCTCCGGGAGATGGGCATGGAACTCGACGACTACGCCTTCGCGCGGCAAGTGCTTGCCTCCGTGCGCGGCGCGCTGGCCGCCGACCCATTCGCGCAGCGGATCGTGGGCGACGACGCACGTCTCGGAGCGCTGAGCCAGGAACCATTGACGCAGGATCCGCTCGACGGCCTCCCCGCCGTGGTGGCACTCCTTCCCGAGGCATTCACGCTTGGCGAATTGCAGCAGGCCATCGCGGCGACGCTCGGCCTGCCCCCAGGGGCCATGGAGTCAAGCAGCAGCTTCCGCCGGCGGCTGCAGGAATTCGTGCACCGCCGCATCCTGCGCGAAACGCACGGCACGCGCGAGGCCACCGACGCCGACCGCATCGGCCGCCCGCCGCGCCACTACACGTTCAACCAGCACGCCTGGCGCGAATGGCTGATGGAGCGCGGCGAACGCATGCCGCAGCGCGGAAAGGGCCAAGGCTCGGAGGGAACGGAGAGCTTTGCGCGGATGAGCCCGATGAGCCCGGTGAGCCCGGTGAGCCCGGTGATGCCTGCGAGGATGCGCTCGAGCGATCCCGAGGACAGTGTGGATGACCCGGCGATCGCAGCCGCGCTGCGTGCGGCGATGGGCGAATCCGGGCGGGTGTACAAGCGCTCGGCAGCGCGCATGGCGCCACCGGCGCCGGCACCGCCGGCGAGCGCCCCGCAGCCCGAAGGCGGCAGCGAGGAGAGCGCGCGGATCGCGCGGCTCGAGCGGATGGTCGAATCGCTGGCGCGCGAGTTGGGGAAGAAGGCGGAGCGGGAGGAGTAGGCGGGCGAGTGAGGGTGGCTGAGGCCGAGTGCTGGAAGGCGCCCCGCCCCGCCCCGCTACGCTGCTTCGATGCCAATTGCCACGGGGAACAGCGTTTCGGCCGAGCAGCAGCTTGCGTTTCTTCGACGCATCAGCCGCATCCTGGACGAGGGGAAGTTCACCAGCACGTACAAGTTTGCGATGCTGCTGGCGTTGACGAACATTGCGGTCACGCAGGGTGACGACTCTGGGAAGTCGCTCGAGGTGGACCTGGATGATGTCGCGCGGGAATTCGTGAAGCTGTACTGGGGGATGGCAAAGCCGTATCCAAGTCTTGGCGACGAACTGCTGATGCAGAACCGGGAGAGGAAGAAGCCCGCGAAGGTCATCACGCTTGTGGCCCAGTATTCCGCGAAGAGCCACGGGAGACACACTCGGCATCGCGCCTACGCGCCGAGTGCGGCTTCGCTCATCAGCCAGACGCGACAAACCATTGCCAAGGACGTCCTGTATCGATTGCAGAACGTCGGTCCCGCGGTAGATGGCGGAACCCCAAAGGCAGACCGATTCATCTACGACCATCCGCCTGACGCCGCAAGTTGCGCAACGTTGAAAGCCATCACCCTCAAGCCAGGCGTCGCGGCATGCATGCGATCGCTCCGCGGCGTCATCGCCGCGATGGTCCAGGCGCGATGGGCGCAGTGGGTGCGGGAGCACAATCCGAGCCTCGGGGCAGACCGCGGACTGGAAGGATTCATGTTCGGCGCTGATCGCGCGCCGGTGCGCGAGTACGCGGAGTGGCTGTACGAGCTCCAGAATGGGAAGTGCTTTTACACCGGAAAGAAGCTTGCGTCACCAGATGCTGGCGATGTTGACCACTTCATTCCATAGTCACGCTACGCAATTGATGAACCGGTCAATCTGGTGCTGGCGAGCAAGCCGGCGAATGCGGACAAGAGCGATCACATTGCGGGGACCGAGCACCTGAAGTCTTGGGCGACGCGCAACGACAAGTTGCAGCTAACTGAAGCAGCTGTTGCGCGCGCTACCTCAGGCGCCCTGTCCGCCGATTGGCATGTAGCGCGATCGGTTGCAGCATGGTTATACGAGGCGGCGGAGCGGGATCAGGTGCAGGCGTGGCAGTCGATGGGGGAGTTTGGGAAGCTGGACGGGACGTGGAGGCGGTGTTTGGCAGCGGGTTGAGGGAGCGGAGAGGGATTCGAACCACCTGCTCTTTCTCGAGGGTTTCGAAGCCGATGGCGAAAGCGGCGCAGAAAGCGACACATGCGCCGGGAGGTGCGGGCGGCGAGCCGGGAGCGGACGGGGGCACCGGGGCGCCAGGGCGGAAGGACGGGGTAGGACGGGCTGGACGCGGCCGAAGGCACACGAGGCAACGTGGGAGCTTCCCGGGCGGGTGGCGCGGGGCCAGCGGGCGGGCGTGCTTGACGGCCACGAGTCCTCCCCGACGCGAGCGCGTGCTCGTGGCCCGACGGAGCAGCTGGCGGAGGCGCTTGAGATTGTTTCAGGAGGTTGTCTCCGGTGTCACCGGTACCGGAACCGGCGCCCCGCCGCGCCCCATACGTCGCCCCCGGATAGCCCTCAACCTGAAGGCGTCTGTGCCGGAGCAATATGCGGCCTAATAGCCGCCGCCCGCTCAAGCGCCTTAGCCGCATGCCGAGCGAACTGCTCAAGTTCACCGACCTCGCGCGCGCTCGCCCTTCCGCGGAAGTGCAACAGCATGTTGCGAATGTCTCCGACTCGCTTGATCTTCCGCGCGAGCTGAGCGCGGTCCCAAACACAGACAGGCACCAAGCGAGCAAACGTCACTTCGCGGCCGAAAATGAGACTGTAGTGACCAAAGTCGAGTTGGTCGTAGGAGTTGAACTCCCGCGGAGCGACCTTGCCGTCTACGGTGAGCGCACCGATCACGATTTCGGAGCACTCTGGAAGTGGCAGTTGCATGTTGAATAGCGCGCGCGTGTCGAGTTCGATGGCCTCAAGATGCACGAATGCCTGCGCGTAATCAGTGAGCCTTCGAAGAATGTCCGTTGCCGTCAGCATGCCGCGCAGATCCCGAGGCGCTCCAACCAGGGCAAGGTCGTCACCCTCCCAATCGAACCCAACATCCACCCAGTCGTCGGCACCGATGTAGCGCGGCGACAGATCGACGTGGTTCCTCACGGGCATGTTCTGCAGCTTGTCACGAAACCATTGCTGCTCAAGCAGCTGCTGCATGACCTGAAAGAACCGTAGCACACCGACGCACTCATTCGCATCGCAAACGGGCGCCTGATTGAATCCTGCATCGCAAAGGCGCTCGAGCGCCACCAGCAAGCTGTCATTGGGATGCAGGCACTCAAGGCTCTGGTTCTGGGGCACGATCTCGCCCGCAGGCCCGAACGGCCCAGTCCGTCGAAGCGCTGAAGCAGTACGGTCCGATGCCATGACTACTCACCCTCCTCAAAGAAATCGCTGTCGACACGATAAGTACGGAAAATTTGCTCTTCGCTGACCCCGAGGCCGCAGTCGACCATGAGTGACGCGAGCTCGCGACCATCGACGAGCCTCAGCCGGAGTCCGTGCAGGGTTTCGGCATACTCTCTCGCCTCACGAGAGAAGTCGCTGGTGGTAATGAACACCCCCTTTTGCGCACGACCGTGCATCGCGCCGACGAAAGACTGAATGGCTGGACGGCCAACCGTCTTGCTCCAACGCTTTGCTTGCAGGTAAATCTGGCCGAGGCCGAGACGATCCTCATTCACGACGCCGTCCACGCCCTCGTCCGTTCCACCGCGTAGTGCGGATGCAACCTCATCTTCGGAAGCCCCGTAGCCGAGCCTTATCACGAGACGCTCGACGAGACCTTCGAACTTCGCCCAATGCATGGCAGATAGCCGCTCGAGAATCGCATCCTCGATCAACGCTCGGGCATGTCGTTCGAGCGAGTGCATACGCTCAGGAGCGCTCGCAAACACTTCGTTGTCATCTTCACCAGCGACTGGCGCTTCCTCCTCCGCACTACCCGCCAAGCGTCTTGCTCGTGCACGATCGGCAATCTCGTTGACCCACTCCCGGAATGTTGAATACTGCTCACGAAGATCGACCTCGCGAATCTCAACGGGGAACCTTTGCAGCGCTTCACGGCCTGCATCGGTGATTCGCCAAATTCCGCGCGACACCCGCACGATCAGTCCTGCCCTGCTGAGTGCCGTTCGCGCCCAGCCGCATCGGTGCCGAATCACGGTAGTCGAGCCTCCCGCCACGCGAGCCTGGCGCTCGGCATCGCTTAGCTGCAGCAGATCCGCGACGCGCACCGTCACATCGTTGATCTGTCGCTGGGGCGCATCCGAAAGTGCGACGAGAAACGGACGGAGGCACCGCTCGGTTGTGATGACGGCCATAGATCAGCTCCGATGCGAGATGGGCGGGTGGAGGGTTGTGGGCCAGTTGGCCGGAATGGGGGTGCCCTTGAGCCACGCGGGGAGTTTGGCAAAGCTGCCGTCGGGATTTGCGGGCGGGCCCGGGGGCGGGTTGAGGGCGCTCTGGAAGGGCTCGCCCGAAGCGAGGCAGCGCTGCAGTTCATCATAGAGCGCGAGAATGCGGTCCTTCGTGCGGTAATGACCGTGAGCCTCCTCGTCCTTGCGTTTGACGATCGGGAAGGTCTCCATGATGTAGGCAACCGCGTCGCGCGGTGTGGGGAGCGACTTCAGCAGTTCGGGCGACGCCATGCGCGACCACTCCTCGGGCGTGCCGAGGTAGAGGTGGAAGAACGCGGCGTCGAGCTCGCAGCGGATCTCGAAGCGGCGCTCGGGGTCGTAATGGAATACGGCACCGTCGCCCTCGGGCCAGAGGTCCTTCGAGAACGGGGACATGTCGTCGGCGGTGGCGGAGAGTTCGAGGACGCGGGGGGCGATCCAGCCCGCCCAATCTCCGCTTGGGGCTCCGTTCTTCAGGAGCAGCGCGGGAGCGAGCACCGGGAACTGCTTGACGATGAAGAAGTTGAGATGAAGCCCGCCAACCTTGAATCGTGCGACGAAATCGTGGGCGAATGCACTCATGCATGCCAGTAACGCCGCGGCTTCTCCCCTCTCCGCTAGAACCAGGGGCAGGTTATTTCCGACTCCACTCACTGGCAGGGCTGACGCGATGACCGTTCGCTCGTTCGTTGGACTCGTGATATCCCGAAGACCAAGAAGCCATGAGGGCTCGCCTGGTAGCCGAGCAGAAACCTCCTCCCGCGCAACCCAACTACGCGGCAAAGGGACTCGACACGCGTCTTTGTGATCAGCGAGGTCGAATGCTTCGGGTTGTCCCTGACGAATCTGAGCTGTTGCACTCAACACCACGCTTGCAGCTCTATGGTCGAAGAAGTCAACCATCTTCGCCTCGTACAACGGCAGGTACCGCTCTGCGCCGCGCTCGAACACGTTGCCGCGCAGCGTCCAGCCGTCTTTCGCCAACTGCTCGCGCGTACGGAACAGGTGGGAGGCGCTCGTCATGTTGAAGAGCCCTTGCTTGAACTCTACACCCCACGGGTTGCCATCAGCCTTGTTCTCGTCAACGAGCACGGGAACGCGGCGATAGATGTGCTTGGTGAGCTCGGCGTCGACCTTGGTGCGGAAGATCGGGCATGTCTTTGTGTTCGGGTTGACGAGCGCGATCTCGTCGGGCGTTAGCGTGAATCGTCGCTTCTCGTCGACGATGTCCTCAACGCGGTGAGCAAAGAAGACGAATTCGGCGGGCGAGGCCCTCGCGACCGACTTCTCATCAGCAGCAGGCGCGCGCAGCGTGACGCATGCGAACTTCATGCGACTGTCAACTGCCTCGAAGAGCCCCTCGCGATTCTCAAAGTCGAAGAGGCTCACCAGCGACGCACGATCGACCAGATCCTGGAAGAAGAACTTGGTCGTGTCGTCGGTGGCGATTCCGCTTGGAACCACGCATCCGACTCGGCCGATCTCCGACACGCCATCGCGCATCGACTCGGCAAAAACGGAGTAAAGATTGATTTTGCCGCGTCCGCAGAGTGGATATCGACCTGACGAACTCATAAATGAAGATGCTGCGGCGTACTGACGCACGGCATCCAGAAAGCGCTTGTGCAACTCCGATTCTTCCGTGCGCAGTGATTCAATGCGCTGCTTCCGTGCGGCACCGGCAAGCGCCGCAATCTCTGGCTTCCGCGACCCAAACCACTCGATCTCGTTGAGCTGCACCATCTCCCACGGCGGGTTGCCGAGGATGCAATCGAAGCCGCCCCGACGCACTGTTTTCGCGGCAACGATGCGCGCTGCAGCAGAGTTCCCGAAGAGTGAGTCACTCATCGGCGCCCCCGTCTCCCGCAAGATCGAGGCCAAGTCGACCTGTCCACCACTTGAGCAGCGGCCCGCACTCGGCGGGTTGCACGCCGTACGCGTCGGACGCGGCCGCGCCGAATGCGGATAGACGTTCGAGTCGCACGGCGTCGTCTGTCTGAAGCTGCGCTTCCGCGAAGGCCGCGGCAGCGTGCTTCCACGCCGCGCGGTCGGCCGGAAGCGGCAGCGCAGCGACCTGCTTGGCGGAGAGCTTGATGGCGTCTGCGCTAAGCGCCGCACCCGAGTACTTCGTCATGGCCAGCGCGGAGATCGGGGGCGCAGCAAGTGCGGCTGCGAGGAGGAGCGTGTCGCCAGGGTCATTCGGCACGATCGACAGCACGGGCACGCTCGGCAACAAGCGCCCTGCCTCGTCGGCGAACGCCTCGATGACCTTCGTCTGGGTCGCGACGAGCACCTTTGGGACGAGTCGTTGAGTCATCCACGGCGCAAGCGTCCCGTCCCGCTCCATGCGTGCTCGGTCAACGCGCGGCGCTTGCCACTTCTTCTTCAGGATCCGTATGGGCGACTCGCCCCAGCGACAGCTGGCGAGATCAATCGCACCCGTGGTGACGATCGGCGGGAATTGGCGCTCGAAGTTCGAGCCCGAACCTGAGCCGCTGCACTCCACATGCTCGACGAGAAACCCATCGAGGCCATAGTACTGGTCGCGGAAGTCGGCGGTGACGGCGGCGAGGTCGCCAATACAGCCCGCGGTCTGGATGGCCGGGCTCGGGATGCCAGATGCCTCGGCGGCGAGATGGGACCAGGTCTCCGCTGCGATAAGCGCATCGCTGTCGATCTCGGTTGGATCAAGGGGCGTAAAGGCTCCGCTGTGGCTTCGCTGTACCGTTCGCTGTCGAGCGCCACTCTTCTCGATCGTGATGGCGCAGGTGTAGACGGTCGCCTCGGCGAAGACATGCTCGTTCGAGACCCAGAGCGCAGCGAGCGATCCGTCTGCGAGCATCGCATCACGGACAGCCTTTGCGTCGGCCGCGGCAAGAATGCTCTGCGGCTGCACCAGCGAGTATCTGCCGCCCGACCGCGTGATACGGTCAGAGAGTAGAAGGAAGAGCGCGGAAGCATCGGTGTAGCTCTTTCGGGCACCGCCATAGGTTGCCCCGACGAGCGCGGCCGTCTGCCGCGCAAGCGCCGTACCCGACTCAAGCTGGTTCAGGAACGGCGGATTTCCGAGGATGCAGTCGAAACCCTTCGACGGCTGCAGTCCGTGCTGCGATAAGCGCTGCGCCGCAGGCTTCAACGGGCACCTCCCTTCACGGGCACCTGGCACTGCTGGAACACGTCGGGGAACGCAACATGCCAATGGAAGAACTGATGCACGCGGGCGAGCCTGTCGATCTCGTCTCGGATCGGGTTACCGATCGGGAATCGCTCCGGGTGCTCCTCGATCTCGCGCAGCAAGCTGTCGGTGACTCCTCGGACTCCGCCGATGGCAGTGCCGTCCTTCCGCCAGAAGAACGCCGCACACCACGCATCGGCGACGAGCTTGGCGTGGCGGTACGCGACGCTTTGCGTGAGTTCGGCGAACGCCTGAGCGCGCCGCGCAACGACCGTTGAATCCGTGTCCTCACCCTCGGCTACCGCGGCGAATGCAGCACCGAGACCATCCGCCCCCCCCTGCGAGAACATGAGCATTCCCTGGCCAAGCCTGCGATCCTGCAGTTCCTTCTTGTTCTGCTTCTTGAGTGCCGAGCACACAGGCTTTACATCGCCTTCCACGGGTTCGAAGGCGCCCTCGGGTATGCCGTCAGCGAGAAGCTCAGGCGTCGCACCGATCAGGCTGTTGCCGACCACGATATGACTCTCGAGGAAGCTGAGCGGCCTACCCGGCTCCATCGACTCCATCCACAGCGCGACACGGCAGAGCTCGGCCGACATCGGGTTGATGTCAATGCCGTAGACCGAGCGACGGATCACCTCGCGGAGCGCGGTGCGGTGTTCGTCAGGCGTCGGCTCTGAGTCTCCTGCACGGGCACGGGCGACATGCTTCGCCAAGCGATGCGCGGCCGCGATCAGGAAGTGACCGCTGCCGACGGCGGGGTCACAGACCTTGAGGTTGAGGATCGCTTCGGCAGCGTCGGCGCCCTTCTTGCCCTTGGCCGCCTCCTTGATGACTGGTTCGAGCGCGCTGTCGAGCAGGCACTGGACGAGGCTGTCAGGGGTGTAGTACGAGCCCGAGGTCTTGCGCTCGTTGCCGGCGCTGGTTGCCAGGCGAAAGCGCGCGGGCCAACTGGCGCTGTCGAGGTGAAGTTCAAGCAAGCCTTCGTAGACCGAGCCGAGTTCTTCGGCGCCGAGGGCACGGAAGTCGACGGCGCGTTCCTTCTTGGTGGCTGGATCGACGACGACCGAGAGCGCTCGCATGGCGGCGAGGAAGTCGCGGTTGCGGAGTTCGACGCGGTGCTTGGCGAGGCCGTGGCGTGCGGTGGCGGCTTGGTCGGCGAAGGCGCCTGCGCCGACGAGGTGAGGCGTGGAGGACGGGCTGAAGAGGAAGGATCCGAGGGCGTTGAGGCCGAGCTCGGGGGCGCCAACTTCGGCAAGGCGCTCGAAGACCAGACTGGTGGCGCGCCAGAGGTCGCTGTGCGCTGTGCCGCGGAAGCCACCCACGGCGAGGTCACGCACGCGTCCGAGGGCATAGCCCGCGCGGTAGAGCTCGCGAGCGGCGTCGGTTGCGATGGGTGCGTGCAGCGCGTCGCGCTCTTCGGCCACGAGTACAAAAATGATGCGGTAGACGACGCGAAGGACTTCTTGGAAGAGCTCCTGCTTGTCGAGCTTGCCGTCGCGGACGGCGTCGGCCAACGGCTTGTTGTCTGGGTGTGAGAGGAAGCCGTCGCCGAGGGCTTCGATTGCCTTCTCGACGCCGCCGCGGAGGCTGTCAAGGGCGCGGGTGCCTTCCCTGGCTGCCTTCTGCGACCAGATTTCGAGCACACAGTCGGAGGAGCGCTCGCCAGTGAAGCGCGTGGCGTGGCAGAGGAGCCAGAGCACGGCAAAGCTGGGGAAATCATCGCCTTCGAAGATGCGGACGAGATCGAACTCGATGAACGGCGGGCGCGCGAGCGAGGTGGTGTCGCGCAGGAGCCGCAGCACGAGACCGTCGGACACAAGGCCCCAAAGGGCACGGGGCTCTTCGTTGAGATAGGCCTGTACGTGCGCGTGCGGACGGTCGGTGGCGGCGCCTGCGACGCCCGTCGTGCGCTTGTCGAGTGGGATGCCCGCGCCGACAAGGTGGATGGGGACGCGCACACTCTCGCTCGCGTGGTAGACGCGGGCGATCGGGAACCGGCGGCCGTTCACTTCAAGACCTGGGTTCGCGGCGAGGTTGTGGAAGCCGAGTGCACGGAGCAGCGGCAGCTGCCACTGGTCACGCGTAGCGCCACCGGTGGTGTCGACGGCGTCGGCCGCGGGCGGGCGGCCCTGCTGCCACGACTTTGCCTTCCACAGCTCCCAGGTGCGGCGGAGCCGATCCCAGTGGGCTCGCACTTCATCGATCACCCGGGTGTCGGGCGTGAGGTCGTAGTCGGCGGGCAACTGGCGCTCAGCCTTCATCGATGCGACGGCGCGCAGGAGCTCAGGCGTGACAAGCCCGCCTTCGAGGCGGATGGCGTTGAAGTCGGAAGTGAGCTTCACTGCGCGCCTCCGTTGGGGGCGTGCGGCATCAGGATGAAGAGGCCGAGGATGTCGGGGCTGCCGGTGGGTATGGCCTTTGTCGCGTGCTTCGGCTTCTTGCCGCTGCGGGTGGCGTCGTGGGCCTTGGCGAGGTCGGCGGCGCGCTCGGTTGCGATGGTCGCGAACAACGGCGCGAGGCTCGCAAGGCCAGCGATGGCGGCGGTAAGAAGGCGCTCGGTGCGGGCGGGGTCGAAGTTTGCCTTCGGGACGACATCGACGAGTTCGGCGGCGCGCTCGGGAGGGAGGCGCTTCGGCGCCGCAAGGTCTCCCTCGAGGGCGAGGGCGAAGACATCCTCGGCGAGCATCGGGTCGCAGTCGTCGCCGGTGAATCCTTCCGACTCGATCTGGTAGCGGTTTCGGAGGAGGACGACGGTGGTTCGCTCGCGGACCGCGTCGGTTTGCACCAGCCCGCAGCGGGTGGCGATCGGACCGCGTGCGCCACCACCTTCGGAGAGCTTCGGGTCGAGCGCCGACTGGAGGACATGGCTCGCGAGGCTCTCGACGAGGGGGTGCGAGCGGGTCACGAAGGAATGGCGCTTGACGGGCGCGTCGAATCGGATCCTGAACTCGCGCGGCGGTTCGCGGTTGGGCGAAAGCGCGGAGTCGACAAGCTCAGTGACGGCAGGGATCGCATCAGGCTGCTTTGCCAGGATCGTGTGGTCATGCTTTGGTTCGACGACCAGGCCGGCGCGCCGCATGCTCTCGACGACGAAGCGGCGAACCGACTCGGGCCCGGCGCCGATCGCGTCCTGAACGCGCTTCACCTCATCGGCCACCTCCGTGGGCGAGATCTGATGCTGGCTGAATCGCAACCGGAGGGCCTTCTCAGCCTTGACCATCTCCGTGCACTCGCGGTCGAACTCGGCAACCTGCAACTTGCAGCGCTCGAGATCGGCTGCGCTGAACAGAAAGCCCGTGCGATCGATCTTCCGAGCATCGGCGGCGCGCTCGAGGATGAGGCCGAGGATCGCGTCGCGCGAAACCGGGACCGAAACGAGATAACCGAGCTCACTGGCGATATCACGTCGCTTCCGATGCAGAACGTTCATGACGACCGGATCGAAGACCGTTTCGTCGGAGTGGAAAAAGGCGATGTGGACCTTCTCGCGGGACTGTCCGAAGCGGTCGACGCGGCCCTCACGCTGCACGTGGCGGTTCGGGTTCCACGACAAGTCGTAGTGGACAACGGTGTCGAAGGCGTCCTGGAGGTTGATGCCCTCGCTCAGGCAGTCCGTAGCAACGAGAATGCGGGCACGTCCGTCACGTTCGGTAGCGTCGGCCATCGCCTCGATGCGGGCCTTGCGCTCGCTGTCGGGGAGTGAACCGACGACGACCTCGACAAGGGCCTTCTTGCCGAGAGTCTTGGCGAGCTCGCGGGCGAGGTACTCGGCGGTGGCGATGAATCGGCAGAAGACGACTGCGCCACCGTCAGCATTGGCAGCATCAGCAAGATGCTTCTTGAGGAATCGCTCAAGTCGGAGGAGCTTGGTGTCGTCCTCGGCGGCAATCGCGGCGGCACGTTGCTCAAGCTTCGCGAAGAACTGGCGCGCCTCCCGATTCATTCCCTCCGGACCCTCCTCGGCGGCAACCTCGCGTTCGAAGGCACCCACTGAGGGCGTGCTGTCAGAGGCATCAGACTCGTCGATGAAGTCATCCAGAAGTGGGCGCTCGAAGCTCTCGGCGGCGTTCTCGAAGAGACTTGACTCAGCGGTCTCGGCGCGGCTTTCGTCGGCAGCTGCACGATTCGCGAGCGTTGCCGCCGCGGCGGCGGGGCTTGACGCGATGGCCTGAAAGAGCGTGAGGATCGCCCAGGCACGCGTCCGCTGCACTTGAACTGAGGCCTTCGCCGTGCGATAGCGGCTGGCAAAGCTGGCGACATCTTCGACGAGTGCTTGCATCGCAGGGCTTAGTTCGTACTTCTCGGTGGTCTCGAAGCGCTCGGGGAACTTCGTGTCTCCGAGGTAATGCACGATGTCGGGGCGACGGCGCTGGATGAATCGACGGGCAAGTTCGCGATCTCGGGACTTCTCATCGTCCATCCCACGCGCGAACTCGCCGTTCGGGAGAAAGCGCTCGTCGAGGAGTCCGATGAGGCTCTCGTAGGCGTCGGCGTTTCCACTGTGGGGCGTTGCCGTAGTCAGGATCATGTGCTGCCCGGGCTTCGACGCCAGACCCTTGAGGAGTTCGAAGCGCATCTGTCGCGCAGCGCGCCCCATGCCCCCGGAAGGCGTACAAGTGTGAGCCTCATCGACGATGACAAGTTCGGGGCAAGTCTGCAGAAACTCGCGACGGCGCCGTTCGCTCTTCACGTAGTCGAGACTGATGACGGTGAAAGGGAAGCGCTCAAAGATCGTCTGCGTTCCCGTCAGGCGCCGTTCAAGCTGCTGGGTGGTCGAGGCGAGAACGAGCTCGGCGTCGATGTGGAATTTCTCACGGAGTTCCTTCTGCCACTGCTCAGCCAGATGCGGGGGGCAGAGCACACTGAAACCCTTGATCTCGCGACGGTCGTAGAGCTCGCGCGCGATCAGGAGCGCCTCGATCGTCTTGCCGATACCGACATCGTCAGCGATCAAGAGGCGCACCGGCTCGAGCCGGAGCGCCATGATCAGCGGCACCAGCTGGTAGGGGCGCGGCTCGAAGCCGAGTCGTGCGAAGGAGCGATACGGACCCGCAGCATGGCGCGTGGCGAGGCGCGCGGCATCGCGGAGCAATCGGCAGCAGTTCGCGTCACCTGGCCTGGTTGGGTCGGGGGGCGCGAAGGAGGCGGACTCGACGGGCTCAAGCTCTGCGTGCAGATGGGCCGCCTCGTCGGACGTGCTTCCGAGCGGAAGGAGCGAGTAGATCGGCGCAGCCGAGTCGGGCTGCACGACCCACTCGCGACCACGCGCGCGGACGATGGCCCCCGGCGGGAAGATGGTCATGTTGCGGCTCCACTGGAGATCGAGGCGCCATTACCGAACACCTTCGGATGCTGCCTGAGGAGGGCCAGCCAGTCGGTGCGAGCATGGTGAAACACGAGCACGCCATAACCGTCCGCGGCGAGGCGAGCACGGACGGATTCATCCTCGGCGGCCTTCTCAGGGGAGTCGTGCGGCGGGCCGTCGATGAAGACGCAAATGGAGCCGTCCTCGTAGTAGAAGTCAGGGCGTGAATACCGCTCGGGAATCCAGAGCTGAGCCTTGTCAGGGCGGCGGAATCCGTGCTGGCGGAGGGTGTCCAGGAAGCGGCGCTCGAGCTGGGAGTCGCAGAGTGAATAGAGCGTGTGCCATGGATCGCCTGCAGGCGGCGGCGCATCAGTCAACTCGACGGTCGCACCCGCGAGCCGCCGCAGGTACGGCTCGATGACCTTGCGGTCGATCACAGCGTGGTCGGACTGGTTGCGAAAGTCAAGAAGGCAGTCATAGCAGCCCGCCTCACAGCCGTCCTTGTGAGAGAGTCCTCGGTCCTCCCCGGTCGCCAGGTCGAAATGACAAAGTTCGAGGGCCGCGCGCGCGACACGCGCCAGCGCCGATGGATCGTCAACGAGCTGACGGAGGACACCTGCGCCGCCCTCGGTTGCCTCGTAGAAAAGCAGGTGGTTGCGGCGTTCGCGCGACGGAAGTGCGTCGACAGCGATCTCGCTCGACTCGACCTGAAACACATGCTGGATACCACGGCGGAGGGCGGCGTCAAGCGAGGGCATGAAGGCGCGGGCCTCGGCGTCGGTCGGGAGGACGGGGATATCAGGGGTGACCAACAGCGCATTTTTCGTGTCGGTCACAAAGGGCACGACGCGCTCGGATCGGCCATTCGCCTCTGCGATCCCCTCGCGCTCTGCCTCATGCTTGTCACGCGATACCCACTCACCCTTCGCGATATCGAGAAAGAAGCCGTGCTCGGTCGAATTCTGGCGGCGGGCCCAGCCGAGGTTCACGCGCCAGAGCGAGGCACTATCGCCGTACTCGAGGCGGACGATCCGCGTGGCGTCGCATGCTGCCGACGCGCGCCGACGGTTCGGCATCCCGCCGATCTGCGGGAATGCGAAGTAGCAACGAATGTCATACCCCTGGCGCTGCCTCTCCTCTTCGTCAGAGGTGATGCGCTCGAGCCGGCGAGCGCTCACATTCTCCATTCGGACGAGGTTCCGGTACTCGTACTGCTCCTCGAGCGGTACACCGCATCGACCACACGTCTGGATGTGGCTGAGGTCGCGGTCGCTGTGCGCGTAACCGCACTCGCCGCAAGTCTTCATGATGCGCTTGGCAACGCCCGATCCGTCGCTCTCGGCGGCCACATTCGCGCGATGAATGCGATAGCGCGCACCCTCGTGATAGATGATCGCGCCAGGCCCAAACTCGCTGATCGCGAGGAAACGCGGGCGCTGCAGGTACTCGTGATCGCCCGCTGACCCCCGGCGCGCGGGAATAAATGCACTCACCGGAAGTCGCGGGAAGCTGTATCCCGGAAGGAAGCCCTCGCTCGCAAAGTACCGGTACGAATAGAAATCGCCCTCGGCGGAGCCCTGCGGCTTGGTGAGAAGGTCGATCTGCGCTTCGGCCTGCTGACGCAGGCTCTTCGCGATTCGATGGTCGAGATTGCTCAAGCCGCGATCCCCGATCCGACGGTTCTGCTCTATTCGCTGCTTGACGGCTGCGATGTATAGCTCGCGCCAGCGGCCGCACGCCGCGTCGAGTGATTCGGGTGCACGAGCGACCGTCGATTCGATCCAATGCTCAGAGAACCATGGCATCTTGCGCAATTCGGGGCCGACGAGGTCGACAAGGCGGTTGGCCTTCGCGATCGCCGCCGTCGCAGCATCGTGGTTGCGGAGCTTTGCAAGATGCGCGGGCTGGATAGGAAGCGACAGGTCGGACTCCGAAACGACGAGGATCTCGGCAAGCGTCTTGCCGAGATCGACTCCCGTCTCACCGAGCCAGATCGCATGGACATGCGCCCGGAGAAGCGATTCGTTCGCCAGCTCGACACGCGGCGGCAGCACGCTTCCGGCGACCATCTGGTCGGGTCTGTTGAAGAAGTACTGATCGTGCGGGCTGAATCCAGAACAGTACGTGTAGACAAATGCGGGCTGGCCTCCGCGACCGGCGCGGCCGCTACGTTGGGCGTAGTTCGCCGGCGTCGGCGGCATGTTGCGCATGTTGACGACGTTGAGCTGCGAGATATCGACGCCGAGCTCCATGGTCGGCGAGCAGAAGAGAATGGGTAGCACTGCCTTCTTGAAGTCGTCCTCTCGCTTTTTCCGCACTTCGGCACCAACCTGCGCAGTGTGCTCACGGGCGTTAACGAACTCGCCAAGGCTGGCGAACTCTCGGTAAAAACGTGTGAAGAAGGCGTTCGCGCGTGTTCCCTCGGTCGACTCGCGCTCCTGACGAAGCGGATCGAACGCCGGGCGGCCGTCGCCCGGAAGCCAGATCATCGATTCGCAGCCCAGACGATATCCCTTGCGGCCGTCCGGCGTACGCGGCTCATGGACGGCCTCGAGATACTGGCCCTCGAGGACCTTGAAGAGATCCTCGATGATTGCATCGGTCTCTTGCGTCGACATCGGTGCGCCGCCTGGGAAGGTGCTCGGGCGCCGCAGGTAGTTGCCGAACTTGCTCTGTGCAGAGACGGGGATGTCATCGGTCCCGGCGCGGTCGTCAACATCGGTAAGCGAGCGTGGCCAGACGATTGGCGCAGCATGCGAACGGAGAACTGATTCACCCAGCGTCCAATCGTCCAGGAGATACTCGTCGGCTTCGCGAACTGTCTGTTCAACCCACTCTCGTTCAAGCTCTGCTGCCTTGATGGCGAGCTCGCGGCGGAAGCTATCAAGCAGCGTGGTGCAGATTACGAGGCGCGTCGCGGGGGTCGCCTCGCGAAGAAGGCGGTGGGTGTCCTTCCAGACATCATCGGCAGCACAGAACTCGTCGAGCGACGCGTACTCGAAGCGGACAAGGCCACATTGCTCGAGGTTCGGCGATGAGACGCGCCAACCGCGCAGCAGATCTCGGTAGAGCCGGTAGGCGAGAGCCTTTCGGAACACTTGCTCGATGTTCTGCTTCTTTGCGAAACGTGCATTTTCGTCGGCCGAGTACTGATCGAACGGAAGTGCAAGCGCATCAAAGACGGCCTGGGCGAGGTCACCGAACCGAAGCCCCTTGGAACCCGCCCTCTCCATCGCGCGCACAAGACCGGAGCGGACCAGGCTCACCTCCACAAAGTCATTGAAATGGCCGGACTGTAGCGACGCATCCTGGCGGTTGTCTGTGAAACTGAGTAGCTTCTTCGCCTCGTCATCTAGGCCGTCCGAGGTCTTGAGCCTCTGGATTACGTTGAGGGCGAGGATCGTCGTTGCAGTCGAACGGCTGTCGACTCCGAGCGTCCGGAGCTTAGAGAGGTCGTTGCGCTCTTTCTTCGGATATGCGCTGTCGCAATTCGGGCAGAAAGGAAACGGTGCGCGAAGAAAGACGAAGCGTTGGCCTGCAGCCGACTGATTGCCCGAGGCATCGAGGTGCATGACCTGGGGTTCGTCGCCTTTTCGGTTGCGCCGGAGCTTGTCGTCGGCACCGGTTGTGTCCTTCCAGTCGGCCGGGAGCCGGACGAAAGCGGCGCGAGGGTCGTCGGGCCATGCACGAGCGGGATCCTCGGCTTGGAAGAGGTAGCCAGACTCGTGGTTTTCGAGCTGCGTGCGCTCAAATCGTCCGCGCGGAACGATGCGCTGCGTGTCGTCTACAGTGACGCGATCGACGCGGAAGTAGTGGTGTCCACAGTCCTTGCAGAAGCACAGCGGAAGCAGGATGCGAGCGCGATCGCCGGGAACGAATTGCTGTCCACGAAGCGTAACGTGCCAGTGATCCGGTGATTCCAGCGAAGCCCATACGGTGTCGCCACGTGTCACGAACTGGTGCAAGCGGAAAGCGAAGGTCGGGAGACCCGTTGTTGGGTGGGTAACCGCGGCGCCCTGCTCGAGCATGCGGCGAATCGCGTTTTGACAGACATCGAGCGGCGCACCCGTCAACTGGGCAAGATCGCGCGAGGTACCCGTTGGACCTTCGGACGCCCGCGGGCGAGCGCGCTTCAGGCGAGCACCGTCCGACTCCGTTGCGAGTCCAAAGGTCGTCTCGATCCACGACGCAAGCGGGTTGGCAACAATCGTGTCGAATGACGTACCGGAACCCGCGGCAACATCGGCCTTCTCAAACACCGCTTTCGCGAGCGCGCGCCGAATCGACTCCTGCGTGAAGTCGAGCGGGGCGGTGATTCTTGTCAGTGTCTCGTCAATGACGCGGTCGGGACCAACGGGTTGCCCGAAGATTGCAGAGGCGACGGAGGCAATCGCCGCGCGGCGTTGCGGACGTGTACCGTCGCTCGCCATCGTCGCGCTCGTCCCAGCGCAAAGCATGCGCTCACCGCTGAATGCCTGGCGGCAGCGGCGAACGAGCATCGCGACATCCGCTCCTTGTCGTCCGCGGTAGGTGTGGAGTTCATCGAGGACGAGGAACCGGAGGTCGCGCGCAGCGCCGATCAGCTTCTGCTCGTGGTGGCGCGTGAGCAAGAGCTCAAGCATCACGTAGTTCGTCAGCAGGATATCGGGCGGATCGGCGATGATCCTATTGCGCTCTTCGCCTGACTCCTGCCCTGTATAGCGCGCGTAGGTGACCGGCGGCTTGCCCTCGGGGTAGCCACGCTGCAGGTACTTGCCCAACTCCTCGAATTGGGAGTTCGCGAGGGCGTTCATCGGATAGATGACGATCGCCTGGATGCCACGGCCTGTGCCACGACGAAGGACGTGGTCGACGATCGGGATGATGTAGGTGAGGCTCTTGCCCGATCCTGTACCCGTGGTCACCACGTACGGCTCGCCTCGCGTGGCCACGTCAATGGCCTCGGCTTGGTGCCGGTAGAGCTGCAACGGAGTGCCGTGATCGGCATCCGTCTTCCGTCGGAAGATCTTGGCGCACTCCGCGTGGAGCGTTCCGGCTCGAACGAGATCCTCAACGCTCCCGCCGGACTCGTACGCCGGGTTCAGCTGCAGGAGAGGGTCAGGCCACAGGGCGCCACGAGCCATCTCCTCATCGACCTTGGCCCGAAGGGCTTCGTGCCGAATCGCGATGAAGCTCTGCGTGTAGGCGCCGTACTCGGCGACCAAGTCGTTCCGCAGGTCGAAGACATTCATCTCAGCACCCTCAGGCCGCCGGACAGGCACGAGCAGACGGCGGTCATCCTTGGCGGCGAGAGGAATCCCGGGAGGGAAATGATAGTGTTTGGCAGTCCCGGATGACTCCGCCAGGGGACCCACGACGACGACCGAACGGTGGCAGCCCGCGGACACATGTCGGTACCTAGTGACCACTCCGGTCGCGGGCGCTGGGATCACTTCCCAGTGATCGGCCGGGCTGCTGGGGTGCTGGCGTCTTCTTACCCCAGGCTCCGCCCGGCGGCCCGTCTTGAAGGCGAGCAAACCCATGGCATACCAGAACCGATCCACCCTCCCCTAGATTGCAACTTCCACCCGGCCCCGTCCCTGGCACTGCGGCCACGGCGGCTCAGCCTGTTTGGCCCGCCCATTTGCATTGTCGCGGACTTTGCGAGGGAGGTGAAGCTCATCCCCCACGCGCATTGGTTCGCCCTCAAGGCCTTCGTGAAGTTCGGTCAGGGATTGAATGAGCCAATCGTCCCCCAGCCTGCGGCACCACCCGCCGAGCAGCCCCCCGCGCCTTCGGCTGCACCCACCCCCGAACGCCTCAAGCCCGCCATCGGCACCGGCCTCGAGCGGGCGGTCCACCGGACGCCTCAGCGGCGTGAGGAGGCACCGCAGCTGGCCGCGGCCGCGGCCGAGGAAGGCGCTGACACCGATGTCCTGCTGCAGCGCCTGATCAACGCGGCAAGCCCCGCCGAGCCCACCAGGCTCCAGCTACGCCCAAAGAGCATTGGATGAGCATCCTGCGCCTAATATGCGACCGGGATGACGAACGCGATGCTCTCCGCCT
>Ga0114979_10000990_pt1 | contig 18862 bp, 16 predicted proteins | sample S_140625_EF_Meta_FD_87315 | JGI IMG/M metagenome (GOLD analysis project Ga0114979, IMG submission 87315) | Freshwater microbial communities from Lake Simoncouche, Canada to study carbon cycling - S_140625_EF_MetaG | ecosystem: Environmental > Aquatic > Freshwater > Lake | place: Lake...
AATTTGACTTGGTCGCCCGATAACAAGGTGGTTTATATCGCATGGCTCAACCGCGCCACTACCGACATGCGATTTGTCGCCTTTGATGCTGCAACGGGTAATGAAATCAATACCGTTTTCACCGAACACGACGACCGTTGGATGGAGCCGCTCTTCCCGGCTTACTTCACACCGGGCAATCCCACGACCTTTTTGTGGATTAGTCAGCGCGATGGTTTCAACAACCTCTATCTCTACGATACCAAAGGCACGCTGCTGCGCAACTCCAAGGTTAAGTTTGATATCACCGAGTTTCTGGGTTTTGATAAAAGTGGAAAATATGCGTTTGTGATGGCTACGGGCGATGACCCAACCGAGAGCAAGTGCTATCGCGTGAACATGTCCGATATGAGTCTCATTCCGGCAACACAAGCAGCAGGTACACACGCCGTTCAATTGCACGAATCCGGTCAGTTTATGATTGATCAATATTCTTCCCTCACCGTTCCGAACAACATCAACATCATCTCGGCAGACGGCCGCAACGTTAAATCGCTGCATGCAGCTACCAATCCTTACCAAGGCAAATCCATTGGACAGGTTGAACTGATGTCGATAGCGGCGAAGGACGGTAAACCGCTGTATTGTCGCATCATCAAGCCAAGCAATTTCGACAAGACCAAAAAGTATCCCGTGGTGGTTTATGTATATGGCGGTCCTCATGCCCAAATGGTGACCAACAGCTGGCTCGGCGGCGCATCGCTGTGGATGAACCAGCTGGCGGAAGAAGGCTACATCGTCTTCACCCTCGACAATCACGGATCAGCCAATCGCGGCAGAGACTTTCAGCAAGTCGTTCACCGCCAACTGGGCGTAGCCGAAATGGAAGACCAGTTGTTGGGTGTAGGATGGCTCAAGTCGCAACCGTTTGTTGACGCATCGCGCATGGCAGTGCATGGCTGGAGCTTTGGTGGATTCATGACCACTTCGCTGATGCTGAAATCACCGGACACCTTTAAAGTCGGCGTGGCCGGAGGACCTGTCATTGACTGGTCGATGTACGAGGTCATGTACGGCGAGCGATACATGGATACCCCGCAAGAAAATCCGCAAGGCTATCAGCAATCCAACCTAACGGGTTTCGTCAAAAACCTGAAGGGAAAACTGCTGATGATTCACGGCATGGACGACGATGTCGTGGTGATGCAACACAACGTCAACTTCTTGAAGGCGTGTGTCGACAACAAAGTTCAGGTTGATTTCTTTGCTTATCCCGGTCATGCGCACAATGTGCGAGGTAAGGATCGCGTTCACCTGATGACCAAAGTGATTGAGTACATCAAACAATCGTTGTAATTGAATAGTACTTTTGTACTTCTATAAACAGTAAACACAAAACCATGAACCGTTACATTCTTATTTTTCTTGTCGCCGCGATGACCATCGCTGCATGCGGCACAACACGCAAGCAGCGCAAAGACCCACAAACGGCAGAAGCCATTGCGCACAAACCGTTTGCGATAGAAGTGAAAGCCGTCATCCAAGACACCGCACAAGCCGGCAAGGATGCTTATAAGTTGTCCAAATCACGTGTTAGCGGTGACACTCTTTTTGTGGATATCGAGTATTCCGGCGGTTGTAAAGACCACGTGTTTACGGCCCGTCACAATGGCCAATACATGAAGAGCATGCCTGCTCAATTGAATCTGATGATTGATCACAACGGCAATGCTGACGCCTGTAGAGAACTCATCAAAGAAACGTTAGCCTTTGACTTGTGCGGCGCGCGCTATGGAAGCAGCGGCACGCTGATTCTGCTGCTCAACGGCGATCGTTCCAACAAAGTCACCTATACCTATTAAGTATTTTTCACTGTGAATAAAAAGGCCCTTTCAAGGGCCTTTTTCGTTTTAGGTCAGCCTCTAAACACGATAATTTCGAAGCGCATTTTAAACGCATGACTGAACTTATCCCCTCAACTCCCTATTCACTGGCTGCATTGCTCCTCTTTATTTTGGCGTGGCTGCTTCAGTTGTCTGTTTTGCTTTTTCGTTTTCTGAAAGCATCCAATACTCGGCAGACGGACTCAGGGGAGATACAGCCCGTCTCTGTCATCATTGCGGCTCGTAATGAAGAAAAAAACCTACTGGAAAACGTTCCGCGTATCATGGAACAAGATCACCCCAATTTCGAGGTGATTGTGGTGAACGACAGCAGCTGGGACGATACAGCGGAAGTGCTCAAAGCGCTTTCCCTGAGTTATTCTAATCTAAAGGTGATTCACATCGACGAAGACAAGCAACAAATGCAGGGAAAGAAGTTTGCCATCACGCTGGGAATCAAAGCGGCTAAGCATGACATTGTGTTGCTGACCGATGCTGATTGCAGTCCGCTTTCGGCCGGCTGGATTACAGAAATGACGCGTCATCTTCACGGCAAAAAGCAATTGGCCCTCGGAGTTTCTCCTTATTTCCGCAAACCGGGTTGGCTCAACCGCATCATTCGTTTTGACACACTCATGATTGCAAGCCAATACCTCGGTTTTGCAAAAGCGGGTAAGCCTTATATGGGTGTCGGACGAAATCTGGCCTATCACAAGGATCTCTTCTTCAAAGTAGGCGGTTTTAAAAACCACTATAGCCTTGCCAGTGGTGATGATGACCTATTTGTGAACCAGGTGGCAACTGCAAACAATACGATTGTGGTGTCTTCTCCGGAAAGTCAGATGGGAAGCGAACCCAAAACAACCTGGAACAGCTGGTTTATTCAAAAGCGCAGACACTTCAGCACTTCGGGCATGTACAAGCCGGCCCACAAGCTCATGCTGCTGAATTGGCCCTTGAGTTTCTTACTCCTTTGGCTTGCTGCAGCAGCCTGTTTGTTTTTCCACATCTACCCGTTGGTCATAATCAGTATGTTGGCTCTTCGATACCTCGCGCAAATCATTACCTTGCACAGAGTTTCGAGCAAACTAGCCATTAGCAGTGATGTGGCCTGGCTGGCACCTCTGCTTGAAATCCAACTACACGCGTTGAACCTGGGGCTTTATTTTATTAACCTGCTGCGAAAACCAAAGAAATGGAATTAATCGAACACCTGTCAGAGAAAGGGCAGTATGACTACAAACTGGTTCAACGTGCACTGCACGATAAGGACCAAAAAGCCTATGCCGAATTGATGCAGCGTTATCGGGAGCCGATTTATTTCATGCTGCTGAAAATGGTCAATGACAAGGACGACGCCGACGATTTAACCATTGAAGCCTTTGGAAAAGCGTTCAAACGTTTAGCGCAATACACACCACAATACGCCTTCTCAACGTGGTTGTTTAAAATCGCATCCAACAACTGTATCGATCACATCCGCAGAAAACGTATTCGTGCTGTATCCATAGATCACGGCTTCAGCAACGAAGACGGCGAAACCATCGAAATCAGTATCAAGGATGTCATGCTCGACCCGGCAGAAGCCATGCAGAAGGAAGAGCGTATTCGCAAGATGCGCGAAATCGTAGACAAACTCAAGCCCCGTTATCGCCGCTTAGTGGAAATGCGCTATTTCGATGAAATGGCCTATGAAGAAATTGCTGAGGAACTTCAATTACCGCTTGGAACCGTGAAAGCACAGCTCTTCCGCGCCCGCGAATTCCTGTTCCAGATGATGCAGAACACGAAGGATATCTACTGATGGCCTCATCTGTCGACGACCTGCTGCGTTATTTTCCGCAACTGCCTGCTACTGCTCAAGAGCATTTCCGCAAATTACTTCCGCTCTACAGCGAATGGAACGCGCAAATCAACGTCATTTCCCGAAAAGACATTGAAGAACTCTATGTGCGCCATGTGCTGCACAGTCTAGCCATTTACCGTTTCATTCAATTTGCTCCGGGTTCGCGTATTCTGGACATTGGCACCGGTGGCGGATTTCCGGGTATTCCTTTGGCCATCATGCAGCCCGATGTGCAGTTCGTGCTTGTTGATTCGATCGGCAATAAAATTAAAGTAGAACAAGAAGTCAGCGCTGCACTTGGCCTGAAAAACGTTACCGCAATTCACGAACGTGCTGAAAAGATCAAAGGTCCTTTTGATTTTGTATTGAGCAGAGCCGTGGCGGAGCTCGGACTCCTCTTGCAATGGAGCCACGGCAAAATGGCCACCAAACAAATCAATGCCCTTCCCAACGGCCTTATTTGCCTCAAAGGTGGCGACCTCAGGGAGGAGTTCAAAGGCCTACCGAAAACCATAGAGACCTACCCGCTCACAGGCTGGTTTGAGGAGGATTTCTTTGAAACTAAGAAACTGGTTTACGTGCCGATGGTCTAACCGATTGAGATTTAAAGAGTCTGAGGTTAATTTCATCGTGCTGAACAGGGTAAAATACACCCTTCATGTATTAAATTCGCCCCGCTTGGGTTGAAAAACAGTCCCTAAGCAACTACCCGCTTAACATTGGCGACTTTCCTATGGAACAGACACCTACGATGAAAAACATGCTACGGCTTTTACTGATGGCTTTCGGATTGCTGCCCCTTACGGCTATGTCCCAATTGGCTAATCCACCGATATACGTCGAGACCATCGTCCATCACGGCGATTATGGTGATGCTGGACATAACCTGGCCGGTTATGTTACATACAAGGTGTATGCGCAGTTTACCGCGCCTAATAATCACCTAACCAGTATTTTCGCTAGCGAAGGAAATGGAATGCAACAGGCTGATTGTATACAGGACAATGAACTCAGTTTAATCTTCGACTTCGATTGTGATGTCTTTCAGCATGAACTCGGTGGCTCACTGGGGAATGCGCAGTTTTGCTTTCCAAACCAGCCCCCTACAAGCATCTACGACTCCTATCTGACCATTGGCCAACAGTGTAGCACTGATTTGAATAATGACCAAACGGGAAACATCGGAGCCCCTCTCTGTATTTGGGAGATTGATTTTGAAGGTGTTGATCCGTTGGATTATTTCGAACCCGGTAGTTTCTTTTGGGATGAGTATAGTATCTATTCCATACCCATCGGTATACTTCCATCCTTGTCGCTGTGCGATGCCAATAATCGCGTATTTATTGGTCAATTCACAACGTGTGGCGACATGCAAGGGAGTGTTAATTTTCAATTTATCACACCGGACGGTGTAACAGATAATCAAGCAATCGCTGTTCCCATCAACGGCTTACATCCTTGTCTTAACAATCCAATGGACAATACGGCTGACGTTACACGGCCTTGTTTCCCCGGTGAATTCGCCGAGCTTGAATTGAGCTCCGGAGGAAATGACTCGGTTTACTACTACATGTTCAATTCGCTCAATGAATTGGTCGCTTCCGATAGCCTCGTCAATGGCGGATTTTCAGCAGCTGATTTACCCGAGGAAGATTATGTCATCTACATGCGCGATAAGGCAGGGTGCCGTGACACAAGCGATGTCATCAGCATCGTATTCCCGCCAGCATTTGAATTTGAAGCCGTACTGCTCACCGATGAAGAATGCTTCGGACAGAATAACGGAAGTATTCAGTTGGTGTGCACCGGTGGAACAGGCGTAATTGAAATTATCGATCAAACCAATACCATCTTCCAATGTGGTCAGTTGATTGACGGTTTGGCTTGCGAAACCTTCACGTTTAGCGCATCCGATCAAAACAGCTGTTTCGTTGAGCAGACTGTAACCGTTGCCTGTCCGGCAGAACTTCAATTCAATCCGACCATCACCGACATTCTGTGTAACGGGGATGACGACGGTGTTATCCAGGGAACTATCAACGGGGGCAGCGGACCGCTGACCATTGAATGGAACTACAACGGAGCCCCATATGAAGCCTCCGAAGAGCAAGCACCGGTATTGGTTAGCCTGACCGGATTGGACGGTGGCGAATACGCAGTAAGCATCGTCGACACCAACCAATGTGTGCTTCAAGGGGAGTACACTATTGCAGAACCTGAGGCCATTTCCATTGACCTCACGGTAACTCCTGCAACATGCTTCAACTATTGCGACGGAACAGTGGTTAGCAACTCAATAGGCGGAACAGGGGCTTTAACAGTTACCGTTGAAGATAGTTTAGGCACTCAAACTTCGGATGATGAGCTGTGCGCCGGATGGCATGTTGTTTTCATTGAAGATGCCAATTCTTGCGTTGTCAACGATACAATTACCGTTGAGCAACCCACCGACATCAGCTACACTCCCGATACCACTGCAACAACGTGCTTCGGTCAATGCGACGGTATGATTGAACTGACCGAGGTAGATGGAAGCTTTGGAGGTTTCATCTACAGCATCAATCCCAATACAGCAAATTGTGCAGGATCATGCAACGGAAACAGTGCACAATTCATAGACGTCTGTGCCGGCAATTATGAGGTCAGGATTACGGACCAAAGCGGTTGTTTTAAAGATGTCGATTTCACAGTTGAACAACCCGAGCCCGTTGAATTTGAATTCACCGTCACCAATGTAACCTGTTACACCTTTGGCGATGGAAAGGCCATCGTTGATGAAATCACGGGAGGAACCGAACCATTTTTCATTTCCTTGAATGAAACAGAGTTTCTCCCCTGGCCGGATAGCGCAGGATACTTTAACCTGGTACCCGGTGATTACATCTTGGAAGTGCGCGACTCCAACGATTGCGCCGCTACCGAAAACTTCACGGTCACCGAACCCGAATTGTTGACCATCACGCTGGATACTACGATTGCCTGTTCATGCGGTGGCATTTGCGATGGTCTCCTTCAGTACATCCCGCAAGGCGGAACACCCAATTATCAGTACTTGCTCACCCCCGGTAACATCCTGGGGCCCGGCTTTGGTGTTGTCAACGGATTGTGTGCCGGCGATTATGAGATTTTCCTGATTGACGCGAATGAGTGTCAAGACTCGGTCGAATTCACCATCACAGAGCCCGATCCACTCACAATTGAAGTGCTGCTCGATGCACCAACCTGTACGGGTATGAATGACGGCTCCGCGGAAATTACCGTTGGTGGGGGAACAGGAGCACTTTCTTTCTTCGCAGAACCTGATGACTACGAGCCGGAGGTGATTGACTCGGTTACGTTTGGATTATCTGAGCTCATTGAAGACACCCTCTATTTTGAACTTGCCGATGAGAACGGTTGCCGTATTTACGACACGCTGGGTATTGTTCCCGATATCATCACCGACATGATTCTCACGATGACTCAAACGCCGGAGACCTGTTGGAATGCCCTCGATGGAACAGCTACCGTTGCTGTTCAAAACGGTAATCCACCGCTGAACTTCGAATGGGACGACAACTTGCTTCAGACAACAGCAACTGCCATGGGTCTTGCACCAAATGCGGAATACATGGTGCGTGTAACCGATGATATCGGCTGTAACCTGACCGCCTCAGTATTTGTTGAAGCCAACATCGGCTGCTTCTTTATTGCCACAGCAATTACCCCCAACAGTGATGGTGTGAACGACACCTGGGTACTGGGAGGTTTTGAATACTACCCCGAGTGCAAAGTGAATGTATTCAATCTCTGGGGACAAACCGTATTCAGTTCAACCGGCTACACAACGCAGTGGGATGGACGCTTCAACGGTCAGTTGCTGCCCATAGGCGATTATTATTTCACCATTGATTACGCTGCCGATAAGGAAGTAATCATGGGCACAGTTACAGTTAAATACTAACACGACGCACGATGAAAAAACGAATCATTCTCTTCACGGTATTCGCTGCTTTACTGTCTTCGAACATGCTTGCACAGCAGCTCGGGCGTCAAACGCAATTTGCGATTAATCCCTTTCTGGTGAACCCCGCCATTGCCGGTACCCAAAATCAGATTCCCATCTATCTTACCTACCGCAACCAATGGGCAGGCTTCAAAGGAGCTCCGGTGACGATGGTGGCCAGCGGTCACATGCAAGGCCCAAGTAATTCCGGATTCGGCGCCATTCTTCGTCGCGATGATACCGGTGGAGCCATAACACGCACCAGCCTGGAAGCATCAGGCGCATATCACCTCGACCTCAACAATTACGACGGTATTAGCTTCGGACTTGGACTTTCAGCCAATCAGTTCAATGTCGATAATTCCAAGCTTGTTGTTTTGGATGAATCTGATATCGCTCTCAATGGTATGCAAGCCGAGTCGACGATGAACATCGATGCCAACTTTGGTATGCTTGTTTTTGGGGAGGGCTATTACTTCGGATTCAGTTCGCCGAACCTGCTTCAAACCAAAATCAAGGTTACCGGTGTAAGCCCCGACGACAACCGCAATGCACGCCAATACCACGCTGTAGGTTCCTACACGTATGATGTCACAGAGGACTTTGATGTTCAAGGTAGTGGACTCATTCGCTTCACCAATATCACGCCGCCTCAAATTGATTTGAATGCACGCGTGGGCTATAAGAAAATGGCGTGGAGCAGCATCAATGTTCGTCTGCGTGATGCCGTATCACTTGCACTGGGTGGAACCTATGAAAATTTCGTATTGGGTTATTCCATGGATATCACAACGACCAAAGCACGTGTGATGAGCCCTTGGACCCACGAAATCATCATGGGCTATGTGATTCCCGGTAAGCGCGGCAAATTCATAGCCGGCGCAGGCAGTTCGCGTAAATCCCTCAGTAAAAAGCGGGTAATTAAAAAGTAAAAAACTAGTCTCGATGCGCATCTTTTTATCGACCTTAATGATGTTCATGGTGAACATCTGCACAGCACAAGTAGTTGGTCTTATCGCGGAGGAAGTGGAAAACGAAGGCCGTGTAGACGGGAAGACCTGGCGCATCTACGCAGAAATGACCGCCGTCGGTGATCAGGTATTTGTCGTTTTCGGTGATACGGCGCATCGCCTCACCATTGAAAGCACGAAACCTTTCTTTCAATCTGCAGCCGGCGGACCGCTTTCCAAGGACAGCAATCGCAAGGTGGCCTCTGAAGATTTCAAGTTAAAGTACGATTCATGGGTGACCATAGGAGCCGAGGATAACTACGAAAACAGCATGAATACCCTGAATATGGATTTTACCGCGTTCGAAGAAAAGGGCGCCGCCATCAACAGTGGTAAAGAAGGTGCCTGGTTTTGCTTGCCCACCGACAAACAAGGAGCATGCGGCGATAACAAACGAGTGCTGCTGATGCAATTGACCAGTCAGGGTAAAATTAGCGGCAAGCTTTCCATCATGGGGAAAACGAAGGATGGCACTTCATACACGAAGTACGATCAGACGTTTGAGTGCGGGAAGAAATAATTGCGAAGGGCGAAGGGCGAGGGGCGAAGGATGAGAGAAAAAGGCCTGACTTGGTTTATCCAAGTCAGGCCTTTTTTTTGAGTGTGAGATTTTAGGTTTAAGAATTTAACTTGTTTGCCTTTTTCTTTCAAGCCCCTCGCCCCTCGCCCCTCGCCCCTCGCCCCTTCTCATTAGCTCGTTTCATCCCTAAAAGAGGCGATTTCATCCCAAAAATTTCGATTCTGGCGATTTGAGTCGTTACTTGCGCGCGCGCCGGCCAAACCCACCCGCCTTGAGGGTAAGTTTTAGGCTGCGCTTTATTAAAATCACTTAACCACACTATGAATCAAAACGAAAATTGGTACACGTCCGCCTCAGGACTTGGTAAGCGCGTTACCCTTGGCATTATGACGCTTGGTGTATTGCTGATCTATTCGAATGCATCAGCGCAGGAAACGCAAATCCGCGGCTTTGCCGACTTTGGTACGAACTACACCAACGAACAGGTCAACTTCACCCTGGGAGAACAGGATCTCTTTATCACCAGCGATATTTCTGATCGTCTTTCGTTTTTGGGAGAAACCGTGTTTAAGTATGTGGCCTCCTCTCCTACCCGCTTCGACATCAGCATCGAACGTATCATCTTGAAGTACAACATCAAAGGGAATCACAACATCCTCTTTGGTAAACACCATACGCCGGTGAATTACTGGAACGATTCCTACCACCACGGACGTGTGCTGTTCCCGACCATCTTCCGCCCGGAGATGTTCGGTAAAGGTGTTATTCCGTTGCACACCACGGGTATTCGCTTTCAGGGGCAAAACCTCGGTAAACTGCGTTTCGGATATGATGCGCTTATCGGCAATGGCGGTGCATCAACCGACGCTCTTGATTTCAACAAAAAGAAATCTGTCATGCTCGGTGTGAATATGACTCCGGTCGATCATTTGCGTTTCGGCCTTACCTACTACCACGACAATGTTCCGGCGCAAACCGTTCAGCACCACACGTCAAACGTTGCCAAGAAAGACATCGATCAATCGCTCTATAGCGCATCGGTTTCTTACTTCGGTAACAAATTCGAATTGCTCGCTGAAACAAGTGTTGGCATTAATGCCTACAACGATACACTCGTGGACGGCACAACGAAAGAAGTAAGTCCAATCAGCCCTGCCGGCTATCTCTATGCCGGCTATCGCATCAAGCAAAAGTTTGTACCCTATGTGCGCGTCGATGTTCTGGAATTCGATCATGATGAAATGCTGTTCTCTAACAACACGCAACGCGGTGCAATCTTAGGATTGCGCTACGAAATCAACTACCTCGCTGTTGTGAAGATGGAATACGCTTACATGGAGACATCGCATCAAGGTGAGCAACTTTCGCACACCAACACCTTGAACTTCCAATTTGCCGTCGGATTCTAAAAACCTAACACTATGAACAAACTCATTCACTATATCCTTCCGGCATTCTTGATTGTTTTGCTTTCCCTGTCGGTAGCAAACAAATCGAACGCTCAGGACCAAGCCATCATGGTGATCGCCAATGATAAAGGCGCTCCTGCAGCCATGACCATGAAAGAACTCAAATCGGTCATGCTGGGCGAAAAGCAACGCTGGGCCGACGGTACCAAAGTGTCGATTGCCTTTATGAAAGCGAATACTTCAGTAGGAAGTTCAACCGCCAAAAAAATCATGGGCATGACGGGCGACCAACTCAACAAGTTTTGGTTGGCTCTTGTATTTCAAGGAAAAGCCAAAGCTCCTGTCTTTTATGGTAGCTCCACAGATGTCGAGAACTACGTAGCGCAAAACCCCGGTGCCATCGGCGTGGTCGAAGCCGGCTATGCATTGAAATCAGGTCATGTCGTCACGATCGACAGCAAGAAGAATTTCTAACACCTCTCACATGATCAAACTTTCGCTGAAATCGAAAATCTGGTTCACGGTCCTATCCGTGGTCGTGATGTTCGCCTTCTTCGTTTTGTTCTACTTCCCGGAGCAACAGCAACGAACACTACTCCACAACTACAACACGGAGGTACAAAACCTCGCCAATACTGTTGCACTTGGGGTAAAGATTGCGCTCACCGAACAAAACCTCGAAGGCGTTGAAACCGCCATGGACTTCGTGCGCAAGAATGAGGAGTTGAAATTTGTAGGGTTGATGCAAGTCGACTCTACTTCCGGATTGAAATCGATTTTCAAAACAGTTCCTGACGATTACTCTATTCCGGCAGATTTGCTCTCGAACGACACCATGATCGTGAAGACAGCGTCATTTTCGACTCCACTCATGACCGGCGATATTGTGCTCGCCATGGGTACCGACGCCATTACTACCAGTAAGAAAGAAATCCGATACACCTCGCTTTTCGTTTGTTTCATCGTGTTGTGTGTGGGTGTATTCATCGGCTTTTTGCTAGCTCGCAACATCTCTGTGCCGGTGCTTGCCCTGCGCGATGCCGCTATTCGTGTAGGCGAAGGCGACCGCACACAGCAGGTGAAATCCGGAAGCCAAGATGAAATCGGTGAACTAGGCCGCGCTTTCAATAAAATGGTGAAGGCACTCGCGGTGGCAGAGGCCGAACGTAAATCGGCGCAAGACCAATTGATCCTCTCTGAAAAGATGGCATCCCTCGGACAGATGACGGCCGGTATCGCGCACGAAATCAAGAACCCCTTGAACTTCGTCAACAATTTCTCTTCTCTATCTGTCGACCTGCTTCAAGAACTCGAAGAAAGCACCGACGAAGAAGACAAGAAAGACATCATCGAAAGTCTTAAAAGCAACCTCACTAAAATTGCGCATCACGGTAAACGGGCCGACTCCATTGTGGCCACCATGTTGCAGCACTCTCGTGGCGCTGCCGGCACCAAAGTGCCAACCGATATCAATCAACTGTGTAACGAGTATACCGACCTCGCTTTTCACGGAATGCGCGCTACCACGCGTGATTTCAATTGTGCCATCGTGAAAGACTATGCGGAAGGTATTCCGCTCGTGCAAGCCATACCACAAGAGCTCAGTCGTGTGATACTCAATTTGCTCAACAACGGCTTTTACGCGGCTGCTGAACGCGAGCGCAAGAGTCGGGAGAATGGCGAAACGGAATACAAAGCAGAAATACGCGTCACAACGATGCGCCAAGACGACAACGTCATCATCAAAATTCGCGACAACGGCAGCGGTATTCCCAAAGCCATCAAAGACAAAATCTTCGAGCCCTTCTTCACGACCAAACCTACAGGTCAAGGAACAGGATTGGGACTTTCGCTCAGCTACGACATCATGACCAAAGAACACCAAGGCATGATGAGCGTTGACTCCGAAGAAAACAACTTCACCGAATTTACACTAACTCTACCGCTTTAAACATGGCTACAAAACTCCTCGTCGTTGATGACGAGCTCGACGTAAAAGACCTCTTCCTGCAGCGCTTCCGCAAAGAAATTAAGTCGGGCAAATTCTCCTTTGTGTTTGCTCATTCCGGAGAAGAAGCCCTCGAATTGCTTTCGCATGTGCAGCCCATGGACATCGTACTTATTCTGAGCGACATCAATATGCCCGGCATGACAGGCTTCGATTTGCTGCAACAGGTGAAGGAAAAGCTACCGACCCTTAAAGTATTCATGGTATCAGCCTATGGTGACGCCGCCAATATGAATCGTGCAAAAGAAACGGGCGCTGATGGGTTTATCGAAAAACCCGTTAACTTTCAACTCCTGGAAGAAAAAATTTCTGAAGCCTTAGAAAATGCCTGAGAGAATTCTGTTTGTCGATGATGAGCCCGATATGGAAGAGTTGGTAAAGCAACGCTTCAGAAAACTCGTGCGCGAAGAAAAGTTCAGTCTGGAATTCGCACGCAACGGTCGACATGCGCTCGAAAAACTCGATGAATTCAACGATATCCACATCGTTGTGACCGACATCAACATGCCCGAGATGGACGGGCTCACGCTGCTATCGGAAATTTCCAAACTCGATCGCCCAACGCGCACACTCGTTGTTTCGGCTTATGGCGACATGCAAAACATACGAACTGCCATGAACAACGGTGCGTTCGACTTTGTGACCAAACCCATCGAGTTTACCGATCTAGAGCGCACGCTGGAAAGGACTACACATGAAGTTGCGTTTTTATTGCAGTCGCTCGACACCAAAGAAAAGCTGCATTTCGAAACCATCGAGCGTATGAAAGCGCAAGAGGAATCGCTCAGACAGGCCAATGAAAATGCGCGATTGATACAAGAGCAAAATGCCATGCTCGAACAAAAAGTAGCCGAGCGTACGCAAGAGCTGCTAGAGAAAAACACCATTCTCGATGCCGAGATGAAACGCAGCGAAGAACTACTGCTCAACATTCTTCCTTACGACACCGCGCAAGAATTGAAAGCCAAAGGTTCAACCGAGGCCAGGCATTACTCCGACATCACCGTGATGTTTACCGACTTCAAAGGCTTCACCGGCATCGCAGAGAAACTTACTCCGCAGCAATTGGTGACCGAAATCGACATGTACTTCAAAGCATTCGATTTGATTGCGGACATGCACGGTATCGAGAAAATCAAAACCATTGGTGATGCCTATATGGCAGCCGGTGGCTTGCCCACCGAAAACACAACGCATGCTCAAGATGTAATCCGAGCTGCCATTGATATACGCGCCTTTGTTGAAAATCAAAAGTCGATTCGCATCGCGAAAGGCCTTCCCTATTTTGAAATACGCATTGGCGTGCACACCGGGCCTGTAGTTGCAGGCGTTGTGGGGCACCGCAAGTTTGCCTATGACATCTGGGGCGATGCTGTGAACCTCGCCTCGCGCATGGAGTCATCAGGCGAAGCCGGACGCATCAACATCAGCGCGTCAACCTATGAGCGCATCAAAGACAAATTCACGTGCACCTTCCGCGGTGAAATAGAAGCTAAGAACAAAGGCAAAGTAGGAATGTATTTTGTCGAAACACCATAACCAACACCAATCCAACCACGATGCTAAAAAAATTCTCCCTCTGGGAAATGGCCATTCTTACTATGGCTGTGGTCGTTATATTCTATACTGAATACTTGTTTGTAGTTGAAAAAGATTACAACCGTGCACTCTTTATAGGACTGTGGCCTCCCACTATGCTCCTTTTGCTCATTTACCTTAACACTAAAAAGAAGTAATACCATGGAAGAGAAAACAATGCTTATTCTAAGCGCCGTTATCGCGCTGCTCTATATGGGATTCATGTATCAGCTGTTCAAATCGAAACAGCACGTTGAGGAGGATTGAATCTAAATTCTCCTTAATGACCATCGCCTTCACATGATAACAAGTCTTCCTGTTCGACTGCTATTGCTTTTGAGCATGCTGGTTTGCTGCTATTACTGCAGCTTCGCTCAGCAGGAAGACAATTACATCATCACCAAGGAATTTCTTTCCGTTGAAGATGGTCTGGCCTCACGCGACATCCTCTGCGCCGCTCAAGATGCTCAGGGCTTCATGTGGTTTGCTACCAGCAAAGGATTGCAGCGCTACGACGGATATCACTTTACGAATTTCTCCTATCCCGAAATCAAAGACCGGGTTGTGACCGCCATGGAAGCGTTTGGTGATTACCTGATTCTTTGCGCTGCCTCTTACGGGACATCTGCTACTACCGAATTTGTTGTTGACACGCGAAAGCAGACCATCCTCCGATTTGGGAGCGTCTTCCCTTCAGCTCCCTTCAACTCAAGCAATGCATTCAAACTCGGGCACGACGGAAACACGATTCAATTTCTGACGAAAAATCCATTCACCCTGTGGGAACTCAACGCTGACGCCATGTTCAGAGAGCGTTGCAATTTGCGCACGTGGACTATTCCGAGCAACGAATTTTCTCTAAATAATTCATCGGTGCATTTTGATGAGGGCCGAGCAATAATCTATTCCCCTGATAATTCAGACGTTTATCTCGTGACTAATAATACATGCGCGATACTCACCGGTGACGCCATAGTGGGAACACCCTTGAGCATACATAAAAACCAATTGATTTCCGTTCAGCAAAAAAACATCAATGACAACTTCATCGCCTATTACTACACACTGGATGAGAACACGGGGTTGTGCCAGAGGATTGACCCAAACAAAACACCCCAGCTCAACACAAACTATTCTTCGATTGGCGCAGAAATTGCATTCGGAAGTATCGCTGCAGGATCGGCAGATCAAGGATTTCAGCTATTCATCGCCGATGAAAGCATTACACTCTATCCGCAGGAAGAATACAAACAAATGACTCCTTTGGGCGTGAGGACTGTATTTGCAGACAAGCAAAACAACTATTGGATTTGCTGCAGCAACGGTTTGTTGCATGTGCGCCTGCGCAAAAACAATTTTAAAACGCACCTCGCCAAAAAACAAACCCAGGCTAATGTTCCATCAGAAACGCGAGGCATCTGTGAATTTCAAGGAAGCGTCTATGCGAATGTATGGGATAGACTTTGGCGCGTGGAGGAGTTTCCCACGTATTCAATCCCGCTCAATGGAATCGGGTATGGAATGACTACTCACAACGGTGAATTGGTTACAGGCGCCGTTGACGGTCAACAAATCAACATTGCCCGGAAAAGCACCTCCAATCTTTTCGTCATGAACAAAGAAATATGGAGCCTATTCTCAGTCAACGATTCCATCCTCCTGGCGGGGAATTCAATAGGATTGGAAATTTTCAATTCAAAAACGGGGATACTTCATCCCATTACCAGCAGTAATCTCAACGTAGCCGAACCTATTTTCACTTACCGGATATTCAAGTCGCTCCATAATGAAATACTAGCAGCCGGCGACAATGGTATTTACATTCTCGATAACCATTTCGAGTTTACAGATTACTATGGCAAATTGGCTTCGGACGAATTGCATCGCATCTGCTCTGAGCAAGTGTATGACCTTTACGAAGAACCCAATGGCGATTGGTGGATTGCAACCAATGGCGAAGGGCTCATTCACCTGCATTGGAGAGGTGCAAGCCGCAGCGAAGGCTACGACAAAGAAGTCTTCAATCAGTCATCAGGCCTGCCATCCAATGTGCTCTACCGCATCGAACACGACACCGCCGAGAACCTGTGGATAAGCACCTACAACGGCTTGGTCTGTTTCAACTCAAAATCTTACACCACCAAAACCTACTCCGAAGCAGATGGCATTTCTAACAACGAATTCGATCGAATATCTTCCCTTTCTGCCAGTGATGGTCGTATGTACTTCGGCACCATCGATGGAATTGTAGAATTCAATCCGGCCACGCTTACTGCAAGCAACAAAACAATCGCCTCCCCCCTTCAACTCACCGCGATTTCTAAACTGGATGTTGACGCCGACACGATCATATCGTGCATGGATGAATTCACCTCCACAGGAAAAATTACGCTGCAAACACATGAAAAATCACTCACTCTGCAATTCGCACTGCTCGACTTTTCATTTGCCACGCACCACTATGCCTATAGGATTGATGGGCTTGACAACGATTGGAACTACATCAGCGAAAACTATGTGCGACTGAACGGTCTTCCCTATGGCACCTATGGAATACGCATCAAAGCGCAGCAAGCGGATGGCACCTGGAATGAAAAAGAACTATTGATTCCGATTACGGTCATAGCTCCTCTATACGCTCGCATCTGGTTCTACCCGTTTGTAATTCTTGCACTAGCGATTCTCTTTTTTGCCTTCATGCGACTGCGTACGCAAAAACTCATGCGCGATAAAACCAAGCTCGAAAACATCGTCAAGAAAAGAACAGCTAAGCTTAATAATGCACTCAACGATAAAGATGTGTTGCTGAAAGAAATTCATCACCGCGTGAAAAACAACCTGCAAGTGATTGCGGGATTGTTGCAATTGCAAAAAGTGAACTTACACGATGAACATGCCATTACCGCCATCAACGAAAGTCAGATGCGTGTCAACAGCATTGCCCTCATTCACCAAAACATGTATCAGCAGGAAAACCTGGAAGAAATCGACTTCCTGCATTTCCTGCAAGATCTTTTCAAGAATCTGAAATCGCTCTATGGGCATGAGCAGAAACAACTCACCTTCGATTTGCATGCAGAGGGCATCGCTCTCGATATCGATACCGCCGTGCCGCTCGGGCTCATTGCCAACGAGCTGCTCACTAACACCTATAAACATGCGTTCGCACAAAGCACGAACGTGACTGCGAAATTGACCTTGCGCAAGCTCAACGCCGATGAATATGAATTGACCTACAGCGACAGTGGTCCGGGCATTCCCGCGGACTTCAACATTGCGCAATCCGAATCGCTAGGCATGCAGTTGCTGCAAGGACTCTCGCAACAACTCATGGGCACGCTTCGCTACCGCAGTGGTGTGAATCATGCTTTCGCGATTGTTTTTAAAAACGCCGAAGCACGCAAGCGCAGCTGATGACATTGCTCATAAAGAAATGCTTTCATCCCTAAAAAGGCCATTTTCGTCCCAAATAGTTGGATGGATTGCCAAGCATCTATTTCATTCGCACCAGAAAATGTCCAATACCACCCCAAAAAAGAAGTCACAACCGCAAATCGAGAACATGGTGAAATGCTCCGTGTGCGGTGTCGATATGCATCCCGAAAAAACGGGTGTCATCCGCAGGTTCTTCGATTATGTTTCGGGCGGAACGGAAGTCACCACCTCCTGGCGCTGCGACGACTGTGGCAAACGCATGACCATCACTGAAACGTAAACTTCAATACCTGTCAAAAAAGCAAACGAATCGATGTCGACCTACCGCATAGCCATCATTGAAGACGAAATGGTGATTGCAGCCACCATTGCGCAGGTATTGAAAGAGCTGCACTACGAGGTGGTCGGAAAGGCCGGTAGTTTCTTGGACGCCATCTCACTCATCGAACGCACCACACCCGATTTGCTATTGCTCGACATCCGCATCAACGGCAGCCGCGATGGCATTGAACTGGCGCAGTATGTCAACGAACATTTTGATTGTGCCATCATCTTCCTCACCGCCAACAGCGACAGCGCCACCATCGAACGTGTGAAGGCCACTGCTCCCCTCGCCTATCTGGTAAAACCGTTTCAAAAAGAAGACCTTCACGCGGCCATTGAAATTGCGATGATGAACCATCAGCGCAATTTGTCCAAGCAAAAAGAAGAGTTCATCATCTTCCAGTCGGCAAAGCAAACGATCAAATTCAAGCAGCTCGACATACGCTACATTCAGAGTTCCGAAAACTATGCGCAGTTATACCTCAGCGATGGCCAGCGCAAACTCCTTCGCGCTACGCTAAAAGACATCTTCGGTCTTTTACCAACGCAACACTTCGCATATATCAATCGCTCCACGATTGTCAACGTGCATCACATCACGCAAATCACCACCGACAGCGTATGGATCGGCCCACAATCGTTTAACCTCAGTGCGACGATGCGGAAAGAGGTGGTGAAGGCGTGGGAAGGGAGTAATTAGTGGCGAGTGACAAGTGGCGAGTGGCGAATGAAAAAGGCCTGACGTGGATATACCCCGTCAGGCCTTTTTCTGAAAGTCTCATTTTAGTTTGTAGATCTTAACTTGAATCCCTTTTATTTAAATCGCCCCTCGCCCCTCGCCCCTCGCCCCTCGCCACTCGCCACTCGCCACTCGCCCCTCGCCAC
>Ga0114979_10000991_pt1 | contig 18856 bp, 22 predicted proteins | sample S_140625_EF_Meta_FD_87315 | JGI IMG/M metagenome (GOLD analysis project Ga0114979, IMG submission 87315) | Freshwater microbial communities from Lake Simoncouche, Canada to study carbon cycling - S_140625_EF_MetaG | ecosystem: Environmental > Aquatic > Freshwater > Lake | place: Lake...
CGATCTTATGAACCAGGTGGCGAATCGGTGCCAGTCGGCGCTCAATAAGGAGCTTCAGATCGCGCTCCGTGTTTGGCTGACCGATACGGTGCTCCCCGAGCTCGAGGGGCTGCGGGCCTACACGAACCAGGCGTTCAAGGATCTGGCCGTTCGCAATCATATGGCAGTGCCACAGATTGCCGACGACTGGCAGTGGATTCCTATCCGGGCGCTTTATCGGAAGAAGAAGGAGGTTGCTGCAGGGCCTGCCACCGATGAGCCGCCGCCGCTTGATATGGAGGGCGCTGTCAATGAGATTACCGTGTCGTGCCAAAGTTAAGTACCCCCCCCGAAAGGGGGTACTTAACTTTGGTCTACAACACTACATAGGCAAGTAGGCTGGATTAATAACTCCTTTTGGAGTTATTAATCCTGGCACTTGGCGGTATGGAGACCGGTTAAATATCAAGCCGGCCCAGCCCCCATGAACGAATATTCTGTATTTTTTTCTCATTTAACGGCGCCGAATACATCCGGAAATCGAACAAGCTGCCCTTAAACAGATCGTCCTGCATTTCATAGAGCGTAAATCCGGAGGCCCAGTTGGACTTGCCAAAATAGTTGTTCGTCAGCATGGTAGCCTGTGGCAAGGCCCCGTCCTCTAGAGTATACAGGTTCTCACCATTCACGTAGACCTTTAGCTGTGGTCTCACCGCGTCCATTGACGTGGCCGTCACAACAATATGGGTCCACTTTCCCAAAGGAATCGCCCGATTGATCTTGATCTGGGCCTTGCGCAAGGTCTGGTCCCACACCTCATACAAAAGAGTCGCATAGTTGGCCTTGGTCGTCGGCATCGGCTGCGTCTCGATTGGATCTAGCCTGCGCGGAGTGACCTCCGGGCCCGTGCAGACATATTCGTCTACATTGCCGGCGGACTCTTCCAAAAGATCCTGGGCCTTCAGCTCCTTACAGAACTGCGCACCCGAAGGCGCCGCCGGAACCGTCGAGGCCTCGCAGCCGCCGCCTCCTCTCGGATTAAATTCGGCATCCCCCTTTCCGAGAATACCCAAGAAAACATTGTTCTTACCCGGGCCGTCTCCGAAATCGAACAAGTGCGCGTTGTTTGTGAACTCGTCGAACTTGGCCCAGATAGAAAACGCCCGGATCGTCCGAAGCTTAATCTGGGCCCCTAGCTCCAAGGTCTGGGAATCTCCCACGCGCACAAACTGATCCTTACCGTTGAAGCTGATGCCTTTCGTTGGCATTGACTCCGCCGGCTTATCAGCATACCGAACCAGGGCAGTCGGTGTTTCTTCGATTTTGACCTGACCCGCCACCTGTATTACGGCTCTGCCAATGGTGTCGAGCATATCATCCTGGAATCTTAGCCAGAGCTCACAGGACTCGTAGGATTGTAGGAGCGTCTGAATATAGGGCGGTGGATTCGAATCGAGTTCGTCCTTGGTCGAAAAGCCCGTATCGGTGGCCCGGCGGCACTGCGGCAAGAATCCCTTCGGCCCGCGTATGATGCGGCAATAGGCGTCACGACCGTCCTTCAGGATGTCGCGCATATAGTCGTCGCGGCCTAGGATGAATCCGTCCTTGACCGCTGGAGACTTGAAGGCCACCGACGATCCGGTCGTTCCAGCCAGGGCGCAGGCAAAGAAGGTCTCATCCTCTTTTCCGCTCAAGGGCACGACCATTCGGCAGAAGTCATTCTTGACTCCATAGCGCTGTACGTCAGCATATCCGGCGAAATAGCGGCGATCCTGGATCCAATCGTTGTCGTACTTGATCCCGACATCTCCGCGTTTCAGAACCATATTGGTCAAGATATTCTGCTTTTCTACGACGGGCTGTAGGGCGGTGGGCTTGAACGATGCGAAACTCTCTTCAATCATTTTTGGTCTAAATAAATCTATGAGAAGGGCTCCTAGAAGTAAACATAACCCTAGCCACACTCCGGGCATCTCTCTAAGGGCTGATGCTATTTTAGCGTATCGGCCTGACACGCGAAGGGCTGATGCTATTTTAGCGTATCGGCCTGACACGCGTCGGGCTTTCACCCTTCAAGTCGGGCTTTCGCCCTTCGCGTATCCAGACAGGCGGCTCTTATCGCGACCAAGAACAGGATGAAAGGTGGAACAATCGTTGGACAAGGCAGCTACGGCTGCGTCTTTTCCCCACCCCTCTTATGCAAATCGAAACACTTAAAATCAAAGCCAAATCACATCGGTAAAATCAGCGAGTATCACGATGTAAAGAATGAAATACAGGCCGCCAAGGATCTGAGAAACGTCATAGGCAACCACTACTTTATTCTACCCGATGTCGATACTCTCTGTATTCCAGATGCTATGAGCAAACAGGTCGAACCAGACATAGACAAATGCGAAGCGATCAAGCGCCGCGGAACCCAGGACATGGTCCTATATCAAATGCGCTTCGGAGGACTACCTATTCGCGTTGTACTCAGAAAATCGAACACCTATTCCTTCTACACCTTTATGACCCAACTCTTAGAAATCGGCGCGACCCTTGTTTTAAATGGCTACATTCACGGCGATTTCCACATGAATAACGTGCTGATGTCAGACAAGCACGAGCCCCGCCTAATCGATTTCGGAAGATCCTTCTCGGCCAACCGTATTACAAGCAGCGTTATCGACAATGGCTGGACGGAGTACTCACCCGGATTCTCCTACGAGTCGCCGGACATGAGTCTAGTGATTTCCAGCCACGAAAGCATTCCGATTGCCCAGTGCATCAAGGACATGATAGCTCAGAAAAGCAGCATGATTAATCTTGAACGCGTTTTAGGAGTCTCTCGCGATAAACAGATCTCCGAACTCCTCGAGTTCTGGGACAGCTCGAAAGCCGCATCCTCAAAGGACTGGCTAAACTATTGGAAGATGTATTGGCACACCTTTGACGCCTGGTCGATTGGCGCGATTCTGATTGAGCTTCTTCGAATCCGACTCCTATCCAAGGAGTTCGACGCCGAATGGGCAAATCGCCGGGAGGTCATTGAAGCAGTCATAAAAGGACTTCTTCACAGCTCTCCTCGGCTGCGCCTAGATTGCGTCGAGGCACTGGCTCTCGTGAATCCGATGCATCCGATCGTGAAACGGGGCAAGGAATGGTTAAAGACAAGAAGACAGGGATAAATCAACTCGCAGCCTTCAAATGCAGCTTCTTATTGCGTGGAACGCATAAGTAACCGCACATAAGGTCGTAGTTCAGATCACTGTTGTGTATGCTGTAGTTAAAATCGGCAAGGCCCGGGTTCCATATTGGCCGATCACTCGAGTCCTTGTTTGTCACATCGCGCGCCCCCGGCTTGTGCGACCAATACCGATTCGAATCCTGGCGAATAAAATGATAATCCTCATTTTCATCGGCCACGAAGGCAACCTTCGACGTGCCCGCAGGACACTTATCCTGGAACCTTGTCATCTTGATATCCGGATTATCCCCAATAATCCGCGTAACCATATTCGAGCACGTTTTCGGTTTATCCGAAAACCCATTGTGCCCCGAGGCGAGCCCAGGCTGATGAAAAGGAATATTACACTCCCCTTGGCACTTGTCCACCTGTTTCGGATCGACCACGTTCATGCCGTAAGAAAAGCAGTTGTGGCTGAGTTTATAGCGCCTCTGATTCCAGCGCTTTGGCTCATAGTTCGGCTCATAATAACTAAGGGGGGACCCGGCCTGGCACCCTTGGTGGCTCGAACAGAATGCCGACCCCTTCAGGGATGGTTGGGAGCATTTCGCGTCGCACTGACATTGCTGGTGTCGCCCGGTGTGCGTTACCTTCCGTGTGTGACTCTTCTTCTGTTTTACCCGAGTTGCCCGAGCCGTCGGCGGCCGGCCTGTAGCCATTTACTATAGGCGCAGGTAAATCTAGAACCGGTGTTAAAGCGCCCGACATCTGCGCCACCATTCGCTTATATTCATCCTTTAATGGCGTCGGAGGGACCAGGCTATCCACCGTAGCGGCCGCCGTGGCCGTCGGCTGATTCGTATCAATCATCTTGAAATACTCCTCTTCCACTTGCCGCATCCGTATCTTTTCAACCGCGTGGCAGAAATAAATGAATTGATTTGCGTGCGTCGGTGGGATCGCCGGCGTATTGAATCCGCTATACTTTCCACTCAGCTCTATATACTGCCAACCCTCCGAGTGAAGTTGCTCCAGACACGTGTGCAAATAATAGTATCGCTTATCGAGCTTAAAAAGGGTCAGAAGTGCATTACAGATTGTCACGAAAAGAGAGATGGTCCACGTGCTCCAGTAAGTGATATTCTCGCCACTCCCGCTCATCTGAATCGATAGGAGGGCTGGCACAATCAAGGACCCTACTGTGACGATTATGCGACCTATATGAAAGAGGACTGAAACGCGGTGTGTTCTTATACGCAAGTGATACAAAAGAGGCATGAACCGGTGTTTGAGAACCGATTTTTGCACCGGCGTGAGTTCGATCAGATTAAAGGCGCCATCGAAGGGTGTTGTACGGCTACACGTCATTGAACGCGACACTAAAATTGCATATCACGGAGCCCTTAACCCATAGTAACCATGCAACTCTGGTCGCACGCCTTTCTCAATGAGTCGCCGGGCTCTCTTTGTGCAGTGGAGCAGCGAATCTGGCTCGGAGCTCAAGAGGATATCGGAGGGAATCGTCTGATCGCTGAGATTACGGTGGGAGACCGGGTCGTATACTCCGCGGTCGGATCACCTCTGGGGGCACAGGAGGGCGGAGGCGATCGGATCTTTGCCCCGATCTGGGTTCTTGATCAACTCGGGCTCAGCGGATCAGGAGAGGAAGTGGTTGTACGGTGGCGGTCCGAGGAGTTCTTTCCGGAGGCCACGCGGCTAGTGCTCAGGCCGCACGATTCCGCCTTCTATCACGCGGACGCAAAGGAGGAGCTCGAGCGTGCGTTAACCCAGCTTGGAGTTCTCCAGGCTGGGACAACGATTACGGTGCCACTCGAGATTCTCGGCGGCTACGAGATTCAGTTCGATGTTGTTCTGACGGAACCGGCGTCCATTGTTCTTATGCAGGGCGACGAGGTCGCCATGGAGTTCGAAGAGGCGCTGGACGGGGCGGCGGAGGCACAGGCCCCGATTGTCACTCCTGCGCTTGTGCCGATGGCCGATACGGAACCAATGATCCCTATGGCACCTTTGGTTGAGCCTGTAGGGCAAGTGCTGGGTGGCACAACGAGGCGCATGGCCGACGGCCGTCCATGGAATCCTTGGCGATAATAAGGATGCGACTCCAGATCGCCAGCGATCTCCATTTAGAGCTTCGACCGACGTTAACCCCCAAAGAGATTCTGGAACCTGCCGCGCCTTTGCTGGCCTTACTTGGAGATGTGGCGCCGCTCGATCATCCGAATCTTGCCCCTTTTTTGGAATGGTGCTCCGAGTACTGGGAAACGGTCATCTGGATACCCGGGTATCTTGAGCTTCTCTCGGGCCAGAGCATAATCGCCGCTCTTGAAACAATGCGTGGCATCGCGGCGAGATTTGAGAACCTTGTAGTCCTAGATCACGAGGGAATGGTCAGCTCCGACGGCATCTACATATTCGGCCTCACATTCTGGAAGTTTCCGAAAGATGGTACGGCAATCTGGAATCCGGACTTTCATCGGTACGTAGAAGCCGAGCCCAGTCCCATAGATCCAGCCTTGATGCGCAAGCTTCATAGAGATGATTTGGCGTGGCTAAAGAAGATTACGACGGCCCAAACGGAGCCGATTGTTATTCTTTCGCACATGAGCCCTATGACATGGCTCCAAGAACAGACCTTCGTGGCCGACCCGGATAAAAGCCTAGTGATTCCGGAAATCGAGTTACTGCTTCGCCCTCCCGTGGTCGCCTGGCTCTCCGGATACAATCACCGATCGATAGAGTTCCAGAAAGACTGGTCCGATGCCACGGGGGCACGGGGCGTTGTCTACATGGCCTCGAATCCCTTGGGCCGGCCACTAGAGAATACCTCCTATAAGCGCGACGCTGTTGTTAGGATTGCGACCTGAGTTGCGGCCTGATATCTCTGTTGAACATGGCCTCAAAGCCGCGAATGGCTGCCTCAAAGTTCGCCCGAGGCGTGAACGTGATGGGGCGCCTCTTCTTAATAAAGGCCATCGCCTCGTCGGCCGTATGACCCTTCATCGCAATCAAATATAGGGCCACGGATCCAGCCGAGCGCTGCATGCCCGCATGGCAATGCACAAGAACGGCTTCGCCGGCAGCCTTTGTCCGTCGCATCTCGGCAGCAATCTTATAGGATATTTCCGGAGCCCAGAGTTCCATATTCCGGATTTCCTCCGGCTCCAGATTGTCATCCAGTGGAACTCTGTACTGGTGCTTCACTGTAGAATCGAAAATCAGATTCTTCGTGCAGTTGAAAACCGCCGTGACCCTGTGTTTCTGTAGAAAATCCCGATCCGTAGAGGCCGCCTTATTTCCGATCCACAAGCCGGGAAGAATCTCGTCGGCACTCGTTTCCATCTGTAGAGATGGTATTTAAAGGCTTTCCTTGATTTCCTCATAGAATGCCCTGTAACCTGTGCAATCAGGATCTCAGTGGCGCACTCATGACGCTCCCGTGTTGCCAGAACGTCGTTCACACAGTATGCGGCATCCGATCCATCGGAGATCAGCTGGCGGATCGATACAATGCGAATTGCGCTAGCTGCGAGGCCCTGCAGTATCTTTTGGCGTCGCCCTATGATTTCGGCGTAGCCCAAGCTCTTCCAGAAGCGCCGGCCTTCATAGAAGCCGTGAAAAACTGCAACAAGTTTCGCATTACTGCGATGAAGGCCCGTGTGCAGTTCAGGAAACTTTTACGTGAAAAGAAGCTCGTATTTTCCGAGCAGGTGGCCCAGCACATACAGGCGATTAAGGCGATCAAGAAAGCCGAGATGACCAGTATAAAATCGAGCGACGTGTTTAAGGCCTACAATAAGGGACAGAATGCATATTCCCGTATATATGTAAAGATACTCAAGGATTTCAACATAAATACTTTTTCTCTTCGGAGACAGTTGCGCCTGCGCCTGAAAGACGAATGTCGTATGTGGCAGTATTCGGGACATAGAATGATCGCTCGCCTGTTTCGGATGCGGTTGTAAAATTGTAGATCATTTTGTACGGAATATAAGTATGCCACTTACACGTCACCTATATCGAGAAGATGAGGTGCGAGCGGCACTCATGTGGTGCATTCTTAAAAGACGCCGGCTCGAGGCGGCCTTTTGGGCCACTGAGCTGGAAGAGACCGGCTGCGATTTCGACGCGGAGATTGTAAAGGCCTGGACCTACGGAATCGGCCTAGCCGGTCTCGGCTTTCTTGGAAAACTGGAGGGCACAGTGGCTGTCGCGATTGCTCTGGCTTGCTATGAGCCGCGCGACACCTCTGTTGTAGCCGTGCTCGGATCGAAGCCAACGGCGACCGGATCTCCGAGGATTCCTGAAGGGGCATGGAGTTTAGAAGAGGCCTGTGCCCTAAGAGCAATGATGCAGGGACGCTCGGGCACAGCCTTTGCTCTACGTGATAAATGGTCCTGGCCTCTTTGGCACACGGCCATGCAGTTCAAACACGGTAAAACTCTTCCTGTAGAGAGTTGCCTGGAAGCGAAGGCTCTCGCCACAGCGATCGTATGCCAGCCGAAACTCCATAGAAAGGAACCAAACTTCCAAGCCCCTATAGAATTGGCTGCGGCCATGGAGTCCTGGGCTCAAGAAATGAATCTCAGAAAGCGCCGCGTCTATGCGATCCCTGTAGAATGCCTGAGCTGTCTCACGGCGCGTGGAGCTCTCGACTGCTATACGAGTACGGACGGCGAAATCCGTGATCTCCGACGTTTGGAAAAGGCCTTGGGAAAGAGTCCTCTTTGGGCCGAGGCGATCGCGCTGAGTCGAACGTCCGATACGGAGCGCGAGGACTTCTACGATTCCTATTTGGGCGAATGCGACATTCCCGATGAGTGGTCTCTCGCCGATCGCGGCAAATCACACGGTCCAGGGGTAATCCCGTCTGATCTGAAGCGGTTTCTTGCGCGTTGGTTCGGCTCAATGCCGTGCGCGGCGATTTGGAAGGGCGTGGTACGAGCGGAACTCGAGGGCACGGGCTTCTCAATACGGCCCATGCCCTCCAGCCAGATTCCCCTAAAGCCAATGAGGCGCGTTCACATGTGTCTATAAAAATTGACGGCAGGTTTCTACTCAGGTAAAGCATGGCCCGCAGTCTATTCACGTCATTCTATATGACTCTTCTGAACCCCACAAAGAAGGAACTGAATGCTATGGCAGATCTTCTAACACTCTCAAATCCGGTGTCAAAGCCGATTGTACAGTACGCCGTTCTTAACAATGCCGAGCTGATTCGCATGGACGTCATCAACGGCCGCGTAAATAACATGCGAGTCATCTCATATCTGGCGGCCTGTGATTATAATGATTTCGATCTCAAAGTCCGAGACATAGTTAGGCAGAATCCGATCCAGTAATCTGAGCCTTTCTCCGAATTCGATATAGCTCACGAGGCGTCTGCCAGACTAAGGTCAAGGTCGTCACCGATATTTTTTGCTGCATAGTTTGCAGTTTAATAGGTATATCCTTATAGAGGATCTGATTCCGATAATAATCGTGGCACAGTTTTCTCCACTCTGTAAGATGATCCGATTCAATCGCGTGCTCTATAGCCCATTGGTAGATTCCTTTATCCATCGCCACATTGTGGCTGGTATATTCCGACTCTATAAAGTCTAAGAGGGTATCATGTAGATCCTGGCTCGTTAAATCGGCAAATACTTGGCGCATGGCTTCCATCTGTAGGGCATTATCATGAATCTTAGTGAATTCGCTCCAGTTATAGGAACTGTTCCGAAGCGACTCCAGTGCCCAGTGCGCGATCCCGTGACCCTTCAGCTGTTCTACCACGGAATGCAGTTGTCCCAGCGTAAGCATCACATTCGTGTATGGATTGACGGGCCGTAGAGGAGTCGCAAACATCCCTTCATGAAATAAAAGGCGCTTCGTGAGACAACGTATGGCCGTGCTAGCCTCGAAGGCATAGATGCGCCGCTCCTTCCAATCATAGACTTCTACGCGCTTCACGGGCGGTTCCATAGTGATCAGATCCTCGTCATTCGCCTTCACAAGATGCCGTTTGCGCCAGTTTACGCTGAGGATTGTTAATGTCTTGCGAAAACGATCATTTATACGGATTAGATTGCTGGCCTGTGCGAGATGATTCAAAGTGATTCCCAGAAGCCTGGGACTAGCATATGAGTTGGGCCCCGTTCGTTTCATATCGATTCGTAGCCCCCTAATACGTTCTTTCGCCTCTTCCATGGATCCGCCGATACGATTCATTAAGGCGGCGATGACCTTGTCCGGCGAGGGTCTGAGAATGTACCAGGCACGAAAGACGATGGGAGGGGTTTCTATAATGGCCTGTCTATACAATCGAGGACGAATCACTCTCCGAATCTTGCGGCGATTTCGTAGATATCCGCTCGCGGGCGTGACAATGCCTATTGAAAAAGAGGCAGTCTCATTCATTGCTAAACCATAGGAGTTGTACCTTAGACTGCTTCTGCATCGAACACTGTAAGAGTCTTATCCGCATAGAAGCCACACGCGACACCCTCACCATTATAGACAGTGCCATCTTCTGCATAGGCATAGCCTCCTGTCAAAGGAGTCAGTGTAAGACTCGGCGGTAGCGCGTCAGCCAGGCCCAGATGCCTCGGACACCTACGCACCTTCTGCTCAACCACGGTCCAGAGAATGGGCTCACCGCACTCACTGAGAAAGGCCGGTGTATCCGCATGAGAGCACATATAGCTGCACTTCTGCATCACGTTCTCGCATTCATTCTCAATAAGATGAATGCGAATCTTATTCTTGAAGGCCTGGCGTAAGGGATCTTGCGATTGACCAAGAGTCTCCGCAATATCCTTTATAAGATGTGTGAGCGCGGCCTGAAAGGAACTCTCAAGCTGTTCCCACATAAATTGAGAGACTGCCGCGCTGGCCATAGGATACATGACGCGGCCTGGCAACCGGCCTACAATTTTATTTAAGCAATCGGCGTATAGACGCAGGTGGTCGGCGCACCGGCGTTCGGGGCCATTTGCTGGATAATGCCGAAAATATCGGATTCGCGCGCGCCCATTTTCTGAGACAACTTGAACCATCCGTATCCAATGGCGCCGCCTAGAGCGCATCCGAATACGGTACCGAAGGGCGTTTCCACACCCGACGTGAATTGCGTCGATGTCGGTAGTTTCGCGCCAGTAAATATGTAGCGGGTCAGAATAAGCGTGAGCATAGATAGCGCTAGCACGATAATAATGGCAAGAGACTTCGACCGGCGATTGCTGACCTGCCAGTCCGCCCCCTGTTTCTTATCCGCCTTGAACACCTCCACCGCATTCGCCATCAAATAGGATAAAAAGAAGATGACATGAACCATCCAATAGGATGGTGTCACATTGACGACTCCTCCAGATTCATAGATCCCAGGCACAAGATTGGCATTTTCCGCATCCACGTACATGTAATCTTGAAGCTTCGCCTTCAGGAAAAAGTCGCCGACCATATGAATGCCAAATGTTACACCTGAGATGAGAATCTGTCCCGCGAATAACATAATAAGGCCTGGGGCGCCGAGCGCAATGGCCAAAAAGGCCGTGAAGCTTATAAAAAGTAAGGGGAGTGATAGAAAGGCTGCTACTATGGTTGATCGTACTCCGTGAAGATTATCCATCCTCCTTCTATTGTCAAATACTAAATTTAAGTGGCCTTGCATACCGAAATCGTCGCCTTATTTGCAATCAGAGGTATGCCCAATAGATTGACCATCATTGGCCCAAAGAGGCGCCGATTCTGCTCAAAGATCAGGGCTCCAATAATGAGGCCAATCGGGACGGTGCTGATCACCACGCTAATCTTGTCACAACTGTTGTACAGCCGGAACATCATAAACGCGAGAATCGCCGTACATAGCATGATAACGCTGATATAATATCTAGACGAATAGGCGGTGCCCAAGGCCTGCAGCTCCTGTGACTGCGCATTCAAGCTCGAAAATATGTAGGCGGCGGCCACCGACAGGATATAGAGCGGCGGCGACGGGAATGCTGGCCGATCATATCCGCCGAACATCGACAGGGTCGTCAGGTCAGCGGCTCTGAAACCTGTCTGGCACTGTCTCTGTGTGGCTTCCGGAACGCCTTCTGTAATGCTATCGGTGATGCCCAAGTATATTGACACTACCTGTATGAGTCGGAACAGCGCGCTCGCCTCCAAAAGTCCTCCGAACATGACTGCGAATGAGGCAGACAGAGTCAGCAGGGCGTAGATACCGGTCATGATGACGAGACTGTCGGGTAAGATCTTGACAGTTCCGAGAATAACATCACTGAAATATTTCTTTGCCGCGGATAACGTAGTCTCCATTCTGACCTGCCTTAAGAAAAGCTAAGAAGTTTAATCAATGGGTATCCCCTCGTATTATAAAAGGCTTATTGATAAATACCCAACTCTTGTAAAACGGGGCGGACAAAGCCTGTTGAAATCGGATATTCTCTATATGGATTTCAACTGTCTTATATACTACTGTCTGAAGGCCCGGCCACCGTATAAATCTGAAGAGAGATCGGAGTGGGAAGCCGGTCTCATTGAGAACGTCAAGCGCTACACGCTGGTTGTATGGGAGGCCGCTGGCCGGCCAGGATCCGTATTTATAGGGGTCGACGGCGTGGTGCCGATGGCCAAGATACGGCAGCAACGGCTCCGACGCTTCAAGTCCGTGTGGCTGGCGGCCGCCGAGCGCGAGGCCGGGGCCCGTGTCGGCGAGAGCTGGGATTCGAACGCCATCACACCGGGGACGGCCTTCATGGAGGCCCTGAGCGTCGGACTGCGGGCCCTCGGCCGCGGCTGGGTTATCAGTGGTGCTGAAGAGCCTGGCGAAGGCGAGCAGAAGCTGATGGCCGCCGCGCGCTCCGCCGATCTGACCGGAAAGGCCGTGGCCGTCTACGGCCTCGACGCCGACCTCATCGTTCTTTCTCTAAAGGCGCTCGTCGAGCAGCCAGTGAAGAGTTGGCATCTTCTTCGCGAAGGTGGTGAGTTCGGAGTTGTCACCCACCCCTTCGCGACTCTGGACGTCGCACTTCTTTTAACAACTCTTGTGCCCCGAGACCAGGTGGCCCACGAATACGTGAACGACTATATATGCGCCATGAGCTTCCTCGGCAATGACTTTCTTCCCCACAGCCTTACGGTGAAAATCCGGGACGCCGGACACGATAAAATGCTGATGGCTCTCCGTCATGTACATGACAAGGGGTTGCGTCTGGTTGTGGGTGGTCAAGTGAAAGGCGAGGCCGCCGCCGAGTTTATCTCGGAATGGGCCCGAACCGAAGAGGACCTCCTTTTGCACGCGATCCGGCATAAATATACGATGCGACCCATGGTTCCTCGCACGGATACGGAGCGCCTTATGTCGGGTGTGCAGAATCGCCCGATCGAGTGGCGTGCAGAGGCCGGGCTCGTCGAAGGACCCGTTGAAAAGCCAACGGAACTGGTGAGAAACTGGAGATCGATCTATCAGCGCTGGCTTTTCGACGTGCCTGTGGAACAGGCCGCGGCCGAATATGTCCGGGGACTCCAGTGGATCGTGGACTACTATTCCGGAAAGCCGATCAGCTATTCCTGGTATTATCCGTGGAACGTCCCGCCGCTGTGGTCGGATATCCGGGCCGCGCTTCTAAAAGGGGAGCCGGTAGCCCCTCTTAGAACCCTGCCAATAGCTCCACAGGAGCAGCTGGCAATGGTTCTTCCGTTGGAATCGTGGGGTCTGGTTCGCGATAAGGGTCTTCGGGCTCTTCCGTCTGTGGCACCGGCCTTTTGGCCATCGAAGTTCAGCTTCTTTTCTGCAGGTAGGCGCTGGATCTGGGAGTGCGAGGCTGAGATCCCGGTGCTATGCGTCGAGAGGCTTCGCAGCATCCCCAGCCTTAAGCCGTTGGCTTGAGGCTGAGAAGGTCTCCCCAGCCTTAAGCCGTTGGCTTGATGCTGAGAAGGTCTCTCCAGCCTTAAGCCGTTGGCTTGAGGCTCCGATCGCACAACAAATAATAGAATAGCGTACTTGTTCCTGAGACCATCAGCTGTGTGACGAGCATAAATATGTTAGAGAACCGTACATTCTTTGGAAGAGTCGAGCTGAGAGTCATGAATATAATGCTGAATAGGAGCACCACTAGAATAAAGACATTTAGAACAAAAAAGAGGAAAAACCAGTCACAGATTACCCAGCTCGGAATCGCCTTTGTCCATTCCGGCTCAGCTCCCGAATAGTTCGTAAACCGGTTCACGGAAGGAGTATCAACGACGGTTACAGACGTCGGCGTGGCCGGTGAAATCTTTACTGACGCAACCGCCGATGAAAATCCATATATGATCATACCGAATACGACAATCGGGAGAACAACGTAGAATAAAACGAAGGCTACTATACCCCCTGCTACTATATCGCTCAAGGAAGTGCTCATTCACTATAGTATATGTGGAATAATCGCAGGCGTTCACTACAAGTTTAAAGATTATTCCCAGTGATAAGCAAATGGGGCAGGTCCAGAGCCTCCATGATTTTCCAGCATCACACGTAAAAATATATAGGGATCTCCTGAGAATACAGAATCCGGCGACACGCGCCGAAATGATCCGCACCTTGTTGGCCGGGCCCGAGTATCTGCAATCTGCCCGGTCGGCTGGCCTGTATCCGAACTTTCTAGCCTATATAGCGGCAACGAAAGCCGGGGAAAAACCGGCACCCCTCCCCGGAGAAATGGTGATGGCCGGGGTCGTCCAACGTAGCGCACCACAACAGAATCAGATTGTCTCTTCCGCTGGTCCAAAAGCCACTGTGACCGGATCGGCCGCCCATGTCACGAAGGGCAAGCGCAACGAGAAGGCGCTCACCTATTTCCAGAACTGCCTCTATGTTCTCGGGCTCCAAGAGGAGGTTGCCCTAACTGAAGATGCCCTCAAGAAGGCCTATAAGCGCGCGGCGCTGGCGGCCCACCCCGATAAGGGCGGCTCCGAGCAGGGATTCGAGGCCGTCACGCGCGCCCACGCCTACCTCGGCGAAATCCTTTTGCGGATCAAAGGCGGGCGCGCTAAGGAGGGCATCGTGGAAGCTCCGAATCGCTTGCAGGATACTCGCTCAAACGAGTCGAAGCAGTGGGCAATGGTCGAGCCCGTGCGCCTCAATCCACAGAAGCTCGATATGAACGCGTTTAACCAGATGTTCGAACAAACCCGGATCCCTGATCCGGATGAGGACGGATACGGTGATTGGCTAAAGGCACCCGATACAGAAGGCAGCCAGGCCTTTTCCGGCAAGTTCAATCGCGACGTTTTCAACAAGGCGTTTGAGGACGAGGCGAGACGGAAGCCCGTGAGCCAGGATGTGGCGCTGAGACAGCCCCAGGCGCTGACACTCCCTTCGGCGGGTGTGGAAATCGGTCGTCAGGGGGGCAACTACACGGCGGCCACGGGCGGCCTCAAGTATACGGATCTCAAGAATGCCTATACTCTGGAGAACACGATCACGAACCAGGTGGCGGGAGCCAGAGTGGAGGCCCGGAGTTTCGACACCATGTCTGCGAGCCGGAAGAAGACGCCCGAGCCACTGTCGAATTCCGAAATGGAAGGAATCGCCGCCGCAGAGGCGGCCGAGGCCCAGCGTGAACACCAAAGACGTCTCCGAGCGGCGCAGGAGGATTCTCTGGCCGGCCAGTATTTTGAACGCATGAAGCGGCTCGTGATTACGAATCAATAAAAGAATCCCCAAGAACAGGATGATAGACACGAAGCAGATCGGAGTCGCTGTGCTCGTTCTTATCACGGCCGTTATAGGTGGCACGCTCATTGTAAAACACATTCGTGACGACGATTCTATGCAGGATTCCAATAACCTGAGCAAGGGCATGGATAAGCCGATTCTCTGGGTCTATGTGAATGACAGCGATATCAATAGCCGCTGGTGGGCCGACTTCGGAGATCGCTCGGCGCATGTTCTCAACGTACCCTTTCTCAATCTGTGCTACCAGACCATTGTGAAGAGCTGTGCGGCCGATTACCGGGTCGAGGTCATTGGCGGGCTCTCGGATCTGGCTGTCCGTATGGGTGGATGGGAGGCTCTTCCCACACCTCTTCAGAATCCGCAGAAGATCGTCAGAGAACCGGAGCTCAACTGGATTCGCGCAGCTGTGCTAGCCAAGTGGGGTGGTCTCTGGGTCTCTCCGTCCACTGTGTTCTTGAAGCCGCTCGGCCCACTGCCTCCCGATCGCACGGTATTCTTTGGGACAGATGATGAAGTCACTGTCAGCGGCTCAGCGGGAACACCGGTGCCCGGCCTTCGTGTCGTGTGGGCCCCCGCCCCTGATCTACCTCTTTGGATTTCGTGGGCTAATAAGGCCGGAGAGCGCCTAGAGAGACGCAGTGGTGGCTCGGAGTTCCGTCATGACGAGAAGGCCGATCTCGCGGATGCACTGGCTTCAGGGGCTGCTATAGAGGTTCGCCCGATGGCCGAGCTCGGTCGCACGGCTGCTGGAAAGCGCATTCAGATTGAGGATATCTTGGCGGCGGGTCAGGACGGAGTGCTGCATTTTGTGGTCGGTTCGGCTGTCTATCTACCGGTGCCGTGGCCCGAGATTCTGGAACGTCGTGCCTTCGGTTGGTTCTTGCGCTTAAGCGAAGAGCAGATCCTGTCCTCCGATTTAGCGATTAGTTCGATTCTGCGTCGTATTTAACGGCGTGTGCGACGCGTGCGGCCGCGACGAGAGCGCGCCCGGCGTGACTTTTTACCTCTGCGATAACCGCCTTGGTGGGCAGCTAAGTCTGCAGCGTCGAGGAAGCCGCGCATGCGTGCGGCTTCGTTGGCAGCCTCGGCGGCGAGGCGGGCAGCTTTTCCCGGAGACATGCCAGGGAAGCTCGTGGAGGGGAATCCACTATCCATTTTATATTATACCTCAAGGAAATTAAGAGTATGTATTACTTCATGCCAAGTTTAATGCCACTTTAAGAGGGGCGTTGAACTTAGTACAACACGTTAGTTCGATTTTGTGTATTTAACGGCGTGTGCGACGCGCCTTCTTTCCCTTACGGCCACGCGTTTTACGGCGGTATCCGCCCATGGGGGGTACAGTAAAATCAGAACCGCTCGCAGTTTCTTGAGTATTTTCACCTACTGGGGCATTCCCTCCTAGATTCTTTAGGACATTCTCCATTGTACTCGCTGCGCCACTCGTAGTTACAGTCGCTGAACCACTCGCAGATACATTCTCTGAGCCACTCGCTGAACCACTCGCTGAACCACTCGCCGTATCCCGAGAAAAAGCAGACTCATCGATTTCGATATGCACCGGCGTTGGCTCAAAAGGGCCGCATCTTAGCGTATTAAAGATTGGATACAATGTCTTATCTTCAAGATCAATAAACTTAATAAAGGAATCCATACCACTCGATGGACTATTAGAATTTGATATAAATATTGCCTCACCCTTTTTCACGGTCTGACCACATTTATACTTCTTATCCTCCTTATATGTATCTCTATATTTTGACCATAGGCCAGGATAGGCAGGGTCTTCTGGAGCGTGACCAGAATCGCCACGGCTTTGAAGGCGTATATATTTATTAGTATTATTATCCTTTGTAAAACATACAATATCACCTGCCTCATACACGGTCGCAGTCGAAAACTGATTTTCAGGCTTTGAGCAGAATGATATTGAACCAGACGCAGACATCTATACTATATATCAAGAAAAATCAACCGTATGTGAGAGCCCGCTCAAATCAAACACGCGAGTCTGTATTTGATACAGAGTCTGTTTTGAATCCTTATAGAGGCGCTCCTGGGCTATCAAATCATAGTCATGTGCACGAACAACATGGCGTAGAATCGTGATAAGTTTCGCCGAATCTACACCACTGTAGAGAAAGCGCTTGGCCTTACAGGGCAAATAATACGGCTCCAGTTCCGGCAACCATTCCTCCGGTTCCAGACGCATTTCAGCACGAGAAAACCATCGGAGATCATGCAGACCCTGAAAGCCACATGACCGGAGTATCTGTTCAACCAGTTCTTTTGGAGGGATTTGTCGAAAGAGCTTTGGCTTAGATGCCATTACCTAACGTGTTATGTTAAAGTTAAGTACCGTCTTGGCACAACACGATACCATGGTAAAATATTATCTAATTTTAATAATAATGACATCTGTTTTAAAAAGCTATGCTCAACGAGACAATCGTTTGGAAACTGTGACCCTCACTGGATTTATAAACAATAATGGCTCTAAAAGTGGCACCGCTGGTGAACAACATCCAGCCTATGCGGGAATAGATTTAACAAAATCCAAAAACTTCAATATTGATGCGCGTAGTTTAACTTTACGAACAGATAGTGGTACTGGTTATCTACTGCGGATATATATCAGTTCAACCAAGCCACCCTCCTATAACCCAAATTTTGAGTTTGATATATTTATTACTCCACCAGTAACCGGTGGAAACGGACCGGTAACAATTATTGAAATATATCCTAGTAAGGCATCCGTTGAGAAGGCCCAAACCACATTTACCGACTTTGGCAGACTGTATACAATCACAACTGCGGTTCCTAATAGCCCCGGCGATTATTCAGACTTAACAGGAGTTCTTACATTCAAGGTCCTCAATAATTCTATAATTCTGAAATCGATCCCACCGAGTTATAGTAACTAAGTTGCGCCTTATTGGACCTCACTCCGAAAAAACAGCCGCATAAGATCCAATGAATGCGTCTTGCCCTGCGCAAAGGAAATCCACCCCTTCAGAATGAGCTGGTTGATTTCTTGACTATCCTGCGGAGTCAGAATCCCCATTTGATGTGTCGTGGACACCAGCTCATGGAGAAAATCCTCATAGGATATGCCCGTGTTCCAGATCTCGAGAAAAATCTTCTGCATCGCCTCATTATCCTTTTGGATATAGGCCTTTAGAAGCTGCAGGCAGAGTGAGAAAGAAGGAGCTGCGAATAGGTCGAGAATGTCGGCAGCCTTTACCGGACCGGCCGTATTCCCGTGAATCTTACAGAGAACATTCGCAATATTCTTGAGTTCTGTAGGAGTTCGTGCCAGACTCAAAAAAATGCAAATGGCCGCCGGCTCAATACGAAGATCCGGATATCCAGCCTTCTTGCAAAAATGGTAAAAGAGCGTTATAGGCGGCAGCGTATCGAGCTCGATATGGAGACAGCGGGACTTGATCGGTTGAATAATGTCTGCAATATGGCGACTGGCAAATAAGAATCGCGTGGTGTGCGCATGCGTTTCCATAGGACGTCTCAACGCCTGTTGGCTGATCATAGGGAGTGAGTCGGCGTCGTCGATAACAATCCAGCGATAGACGCCAGGGCGGGCCGAGGTGTGGCGCGCGAACTCGGCCACCGATTCGCGGACACAATGGATACCGCGATCCTGCTCAGAGCTCAGCCACAGTACCCAATCGGGATCCGTACAGGATATCTTATGCGGCGCATAATAGGCCTTCAGAAAGTCGTTTAAGAGTGTGGTCTTACCAGATCCATAGCCTCCTGACAGAAAAAGATGGGGTGGATCCTTCAGAGTTTGATTGAGAGTTGCTATTGAATCCGCCTGTCCTATAAGGCTGGTTTCCATTGTTCATGGATATCGGGTGAAGTTTAGACCGTTTAAAACGCGCTCTCATATAAGATTTATATGGGAGCATGTTATACAAAGGCAGAGGTTAAGGCTGCAAAGGCTGCGGTTACTGTGCGCAAGC